>JACCDG010975965.1_pt1 | contig 11105 bp, 11 predicted proteins | sample 7442471 | NCBI WGS metagenome assembly JACCDG01 (sample SAMN15323444, study PRJNA562643) | freshwater metagenome | isolation source: river surface water | place: USA:Blue River Watershed | collected 2017-08-17
ACCCGACTCCGCTTCCCGCAGAAAGCCAATGATCTGCTCTTCCGTAAATCTCTTCTTCACGTCCAATCTCCTGTTACATGGGATTGGACTCCAGAGTCAGTTGCTACTCAAATCCGGGGGGACGTCGACGAAATCATCAGCTCACTCAAGACCTATATCGCCACAGTCCGTGTCATCACAGCCAAAGCATCAACGACAGCTAGAACCAGCATCACCGCCGACAACCAGCAACAGGCAAGAGCGATCTTAGTTCGGCATTACGGAGTTGGGAATGTGATTTCAGTCACAGAGGTCATGCGTGAAGCCCCTCACACCGATCAGATCCAACGCAGAGCGACAATCAGAACCCCAGCGGTACAGACACAGCAGCCCAAGAAGAAAAACGGTCCTGTCCAGTTATCGTGCGTCAGCGAAACCGGGGGCACGAAGACGCTCAGTTCCGCAGAACTACAAGTCAAATCGCTTGCCGACCAAGCCAAGCGACTCAATCAGCAAGCGAAATTGAAGAAAGCACAGACGGGACTGGCTAAGGCTCAGGAGAAAGTGCGAGCCGCTTCATTGAGGAGCTAAAGGACTTACCTACTGGACAACCATGCAACGTTGCAATCGCTGATCAAATTAACGCCACTTGTTCGGAACCGATGATGGCGAGGCTTTACAGCTGAAACAATATCAAACACCAATTTCGATTTTCTAACAAAAATTGATTTTTTCAGGAAAGGCCTCGATGATATTAATCCGATGACCCGCATATATAACAATATCAATCTCTTTATCTGCGATCAACTTTCTGACGATCATTAATTCAAGTGACTCCTCAATACCTGACAATGCCTCATCCAATATTATCACCCTGGGCTTCTGTAACATTGTTCTTAAAAATTGAACCCTCTGCCTTTCTCCCAGAGACAAGGGCTCACCTGATGAGCTAATAACTTTACTGAAAAACTCATGATAAGTTGATTCGGAAAAGCCAGGGAATAATTTAAATGATTCCGAAATATTTACACACAAGCCCAGAGAATGATTACAATTCTTCAATACTGTCCCACTCTCAAATACAGGCGTATCAGAGATATATCTAAACCCCAAATCAGGTAATGCATATCGTACAAGATCAATAGGTTTTTTGGCAATCAATAATTCTTCAACAGCGTCAGAGTGCGCCCCTAATAACCCCAGCAATGCAGATGTTTTCCCTGTGCCTGATGAACCAACAAAAGCAATTCTGCTTCCCTGTCGAATCGAAAAATTTTGACGAATATTTTTCGAGAAACTAGTTTTAATGTTAGCATTAAATTCTATTTCGGAGATTTTTGAGACAGGATCAGCGCTGGCATTAAAATTTTTTATAAATGAGTTGATTTCATTTCTAGCGTACGCATATTCTTTATACTCCGGATAAGCGACAGCAAGTTTCATTACGGGAGCAAGCATTAATCCACAATACATCAGCAGCGCAGCAAAATCCCGCATACTTCCTTTGCCAAGCTCAATCAGTACACCATATCCAACAATTACAAAAAATCCCGCCAAGGCCGTATTCACACTAAAATAAATTGACTCGGAAAACCATGCAAGACGGCGTGATTTAGCAACTTCATCTATCTCAGTAATTCTCGCAGAATTCCAAACACTAGAGATACCTCCAAACCAAATTGAAAACCCTTTTCTTGAGTTTAGAAAGTTATTTGCCAACATCCTTTCATCTGCCCGCATATGACGCTTAGTTAGCCGACCATGATAGGGCGCATAAAATAGCGTGACTAAGGATAAAGCCATAATTTCAAATCCAAGAATGATAGCAATATTCATATTAATGGAGATAGTTATACAAAAAGCTATAAGGAGTTGCCCGGCCGATGATAAAGCAGGTATGAGGCTGTGTCTAAAGTAAGTTTCAATAGTATCTACATATGTTTTTAAAAATCCAACATGACGGCTTAGATAAGCATCACTGGGCAATGCTATATTTTTTACGGCAGTATCAATCAATTTATACCGATATTTTCTTCCAACTTCCGAAGCCAGGTGAGCAACGAGAACACCAAGGACCGCTAGAAAAATAAAATCCAACAGCTCTAAAAAAATCAATATTAAAAGCGGAGACGGATAAATTTCAATTAAATCAAGAAATCCTTGGACAATATCTGATGTTGACTGCCCGACCAATAGATCAGCGATTAATATTGGACGAAGCGCCCCTAATGCTGCGCCAACCAATGAAATTATTAAAGCACAGATAAAAATATTTAAAGGCACAGCAATTTCACCTCGAAAGATAGTCAACAATGCCTTTTGTAATTTTCAAACCAGTCAAATCCTCTATCCAAAGCCATTGACCATAGCCATTAGTCTCAAGAAAAATATAATCTCCGTCAACAGTGACTATAAAATCAAAAGCAGAATAGATAAATCCAAGGTCCCGCTGAAGCTCCAAGATCTTTTCTTTAATTTCAATCGGCAAATCGATAGCGGAATGCGGCGTTAAAGGTATGTTATAACGTCGCCAATCAGTTGCTGTACCTCCCCCAGCTTTTTGCGAATCAATTTTCGCTGCAAATATTTCATCACCTATAACTGTTGCTCGGATTTCATATGATTTTTCTACATAATTCTGAAATATTGTTGGACAAACATCCAGAGAGTCAATACTCTCTAGCTCATCAGGCTTTAGCGTGTTTGTAAATTGCGTGTGAGACTCTCCATTAATATTTAATTTCGAATTAACAATAGGCTTGACACACGGCCTTCCATTTTCCCGAAAAATATCGAGGCAGAAATCTCTGGCTAATTGTGGATCATTCCCCATGTATGTAAGAGGAGTTGTAAAACCGATTTTACTTGCCAATTTTGCTTGAACTGCTTTGCCGAGCCTTGCGCTGCTAGCAAGAGGATTAACAAATTTCGTCTCGGCATCAAGCACTGCCAAGCAGTCAGAAAAAAGAGTAAAGTTCTGCTTTGCTATATACTCAGCATAATTTTCAGCGCTCTTGGGGACAGCCTTCAAGAATGCTTCAAAATTTGGAATTCTACGGACAAAAACCGATAACAAATCATCTAGATGATAATGTCCAGTTTGATTCCTGATACGAACGTCCCCATTGTGATAATCCAGTGCCCAATCAGAAGGAGAATCTAAATTAAGCCTAATTATATTCAGCGACGCAGATTCTGCCTCAGCAATAAGGCGATCAGCGTGTATATCATTCGAGCTAGTAAAAATTAATGACGATTTTCTCATACATACACCAATTAAATTTTATGAACCCGATTTATAAGCCTTAATAAAATTTATAATACAAAAAATAAAAGCTAGACCAGCTTAGCTGGTCTAGCCATTATAGAGAAACTATAAACAGTTAACTGTTTTTACTGCCACTCACCATGATCGTATTGGTTGTAGCCAGTCTTCTGCGTGGTGCTGTTACCACCCGTAGCATAGATACCAAGTTGTTCTTTTTTGAGGTCACCCATAGGCTCCCATGTCCAATTTTGCGAAGGATCACCCATGAGAGTTGAGTCCTCAGCAAAAGCAACTTCATGGTGCATCAGAGCAAAAGGAACAGCCTTAGCGGCTTGGGAAGATGTTGCGTTGAGCATGTGGTTCTCCTTAGTGGTTAGAAGATCGGTCCGAATGGTGTTGATTAATATAGCAGATCGGCCATTGGCAAGCAAGAATTCACAGCGACTGTTGATGTTGGTCAACAAAGTTTCCTCACAATTGGTCCGCACCGCCCATCGTCCAGCCCCTAGACGCTCAAGAGTGCATCGATCAGGCTGCCCCTCGTGACTGACGATCCCATCTCTCTGGACAGTCAGCTAGCGCAGTCCCGAACATGTCCTTTTGAAGGACATCCTCACCCGCCAGAGTCCATCAACCCCACACGCTGCACAACCCCGCATCCTCAAGAACGATCCCCCTACTCTCTTTCTCAGAACACCCACACACACCATGTCGTTCGGCGCCAACAACCTGGTGTTCAACGCTCGCTGGGACAGCTATGAAGCCTACGGCAAGTGCCTGGACAAGATGGTGGGCGAGCAGTCGGTGCAGGCACTCATGGCCAGGATCACCGCTTCTGGCACCGCGGAGTGGGTGCGCCGCGCCTGAAGCCGCGCCCGAACCCTTGCCCGCGCCTGCTATAATCTCGGTCTTCGCATGGTGGCAAGCACTGCCTTGTCCAGCGATACGGGGTGTAGCTTAGCCTGGTAGAGCGCTACGTTCGGGACGTAGAGGCCGGAGGTTCGAATCCTCTCACCCCGACCAGAATCCAAGCCCACCGATCTCAGCAGGTCGGTGGGCTTTTTCATGCCCCGCGTCCGCAGCTCGGAACCGCGCTCGCTATATTTTGAACGCGCGTGCTGGTGCCCAGCACCCCAACGTTGGAGCTTGCGATGAACGTGTCCTGGTTGCGCCGGTTGTTTTGGGTTCTCTTGGCCCTGGGGGCCGGCTTGGCCCATGCACAAAGCTACAGCCCAAAGCCGCTGTCCGAGGCGCAGCCGATCGACTTCGACAGCGAGAGTTGCCTCGGGTACTGGACGCCCGACTACCGGTGCCAGCCCATCAAGATCCGGGCCCATCTCTTCACGCCCAAAAGCGACTGGTCGGCCCTGGTGGTGGTCAGCCACGGGGCACAGGGGGTGGACCAGCGGGTGTTCGAATACGCCGACGCGCTGACCCGGAACGGCATGGCGGCGCTGGTGATCGATCACTGGACACCGCGCGGCATCCAGATGCGGACCATGAACTATTCCCAGGCCACCGAACGCGGTGGCACCACCTCGTCGATGGCCACCGATGCCCTTTGGGCGGTGGCACACGCACGCCAGCACCTGCCGCAGGCCAAGCGCTTTGCCTTCCTGGGTGAGAGCATGGGGGGCATTGCCGCCATCCATCTCATCAAACAGCGCACCACCGATTTGTTTGCCCGCAAATCCGCCCCAGAGCCGTTTGCCATCCCGTTTGCCGCCCTGGTGGGCCTGTACCCGGCCTGTGTGGAGCGGGTGGTGGGCGAGCGCTTTGTGAACACGCCGTTTCTGATCCTGAGCGGCGAACTGGACGACCACACCCCCCCACAGCTGTGCCAGGATTACCAGCAATGGGTGAACGCGCGCGGGGGGCGCCTCAGGGCCGATGTGGTGCCCGGCGCCCATCACGACTTCGATGCCCCGCACCCCCTGACCTTCCGCCCGCGCGGACAGAACCTCTCGAAGTGCTTGTACACCCTCCAGGACGACACCATCACCCTTGCCGCCACGGGCAAGGTGCTGCCCAACACGCTGGCAGGCCAGGCCCAACTGCCCCGTGAGTGCGCCACCTGGGGCTTGCGCAGCGGGCACGGCGCCAACAAATTTGTGGCGGTGCCCCAGTGGTTGGCGTTCCTGAAACAACACCTGAATTGAGCGCGGCGCGCAGGCACGGCCGGCGGGGCAGGCCATGCGCGGCTGAGGATGGCGGCATCGGGTCATCGCTCAGGGTTTCCATGGGTGCGTAAAACCATGTTTTGTGCACAATCTGCAGAACATGCAGAAAAGCAATTCATCTCCCACTGTCTCCGAGCAAGCGCTGGCGGCCCTGCGCCAGGGCATTCTCTCGGGCCAGCATGCGGCCGAGCACAAGCTCAAGGTGGAGGCCTTGCAGGCCCAGTACGGCTTCTCCAGCAGCCCGCTGCGCGAAGCACTGAACCGGCTGGTGCAAGAGGGCCTGGTCACCGCCGACGAGCGCAAAGGCTTCAAGGTGGCCGCCATGACGCCCGAGGACCTGGCCGACATCACCCACATGCGCTTGCTGCTGGACGTGGCGGCGCTGGCGGCCTCGATGCAGTGCGGCGACGACGCCTGGGAAGCGCAGGTGGTGGCGGCCTTTCACCGGCTCGAAAAGATCGAATCGCGCCTGCCGCAAGGGCCCACGGTGCTCGACGCCGAGTGGAGCCGCCTGCACCGCGACTTCCATGGGGCGCTGATGGCCGCCTGCCCCTCCGAGCGCCAACTGGCCTGGAGCATGAGCCTGTTTGACCAGGCCGAGCGCTACCGCCATCTGGCCGCCCGCACCCGCACCGTGGCACGCAAAAAAGACGCCGAGCACCGCACGCTGATGCAGGCGGTGCTCAAGCGGGACACGGCCACCGCCACCGCGTTGCTGGCCGAGCACATCCGCAGCACCCAGCGCAACGTCCTCAAGGCCTTTGCGGCGCAAGGGCTCGTCAAAGCCTGACCCCAACCCCCGTTCAGAAAGATTGTCATGCTCAAGGTCTCACGGCCCACGCCGTCCCATTTCGGCATTTTTGTCACCGACGTCGAGAAGATGGTGCAGTTCTACACCCAGGTCTTTGGCCTGGTTGAAACCGACCGCGGGGTCGGCAAGACCTTCAAGGCCCCGCTGGTCTTCCTGAGCGCCAGCCCGGACCAGCACCACCAGCTGGTGATTGCCGGTGGCCGCCCGCCCGAGGCCACCTTCAGCACCGTCATGCAGCTCTCGTTTGCGGTGCCCGACATCCAGTCCCTGCGCGACATCCGTGACAAGGCCGTCTCTTTGGGTGCCACTCGCGTGGTGCCGCTCAACCATGGCAACGCGCTGTCGGTGTACTTTGCCGATCCCGAGGGCAACACCATCGAGATCTACATCGACATGCCCTTCTACATCTCGCAGCCCCATGGCGACCCCCTCGACCTGAGCCAGGACGACGCCACCATCCTGCGCGAGACCGAGGCCATTTGCCGCCAGGACCCCAGTTTCATGCCCATCGAGGCCTGGCAGGCGCGCTTTGCTGCCAAGCCCTCCACCCATTGACACAAGGAAACCCCCATGAAGTTGCTTTCATTCATCCACGCCGGTCGTGAAACCTGGGGCGCCGTCACCGGCGCCGACGATGTCGTCGACCTGGGCGCGGTCATGCCCCAGCACGCCGATCTGGCCGCCTACATCGGCTCGGGCGCCTACCTCGACGCCAAGGCGCATGTGGCGCAGCACCGGCCCACGCTCAAGCTCTCGGACATCACCTTTTTGCCGGTGATCCCCAAGCCCGAAAAAATCGTCTGCGCCGTGCGCAATTACATGGACCACCACCAGGAGGTGCTGGCCGCCGGCATGCAGCGCGAGTTGTCCGAACAACCGCCGATTTTTCTGCGCGTCTGGCGCTCGCAGGTGGCGCATGGCCAGCCCATTGTGTGCCCCAAGGTGTCGGACAGCCTGGACTGGGAAGGCGAGCTGGCGGTGATCATTGGCAAGGGCGGTCGCAACATCCCCGAGGCCGACGCCTTCGAGCATGTGGCCGGCTACGCCTGCTACAACGACGGCAGCATCCGCGAATGGCAGTTCCATGCCAAACAAATTGCCTCGGGCAAGAACTTTGAATCGACAGGCGGCTTTGGCCCGTGGATGGTGACGGCCGACGAGATCGCGCCCAACCAGGAACTCAAGCTGGTCACGCGCCTCAATGGCGAGGTGGTGCAATCGAGCCACACCGGGCACATGATCTTCCCGATCGCCAAGCTGATCAGCTATGCCTCGACGATCTTCACGCTGGTGCCCGGCGATGTGATCGCCACCGGCACGCCCGCCGGTGTGGGCTGGAGCCGCAAGCCGGCCTGGTTCATGAAGCCCGGCGACGTGTGCGAGGTCGAGATCGAGGGCATTGGCACCTTGGTCAACCCGATCGTGGCGCAAGCCTGATCATGCACATCGTTCAGGTCCATGCCCCTGGCGGGCCCGACGCGCTGCAGCTGGTGCAGGTGCCCGAGCCGGTGCCGGGCCCGGGCACCGTCCGGGTGCGGGCCCATGCCATCGGGGTGGGCCGCCCGGATGTGCTGATCCGCAAGGGCACCTACAAGTGGATGCCGCCCCTGCCCGCGACGCCCGGCGCCGAGCTGGCCGGCGTGGTCGATGCGCTGGGGCCTGATGTGCGCGACTGGCAGATCGGCGACCGGGTCCTGGTCAGCGCGCGCGAGTTGCCCCAGCGGGGCGGCTGCTATGCCCAGTGCATGGTCGTGCCGCAGGACGCGCCGTTTCGGCTGCCCGACGCCATCGCCTTCGACGACGCGGTGAGCCTGCCCAATCTGCAGCTGGCGCTGGCGCTCATGCGGGTCGCGCCGCTGCCCAAGCGCCAGCCGGCGTTTGCCCTGATCACCGGCGCGTCTGGCGGCGTGGCGGGCATGCTCTGCCAGGTGTCGCAGCGCGCCGGCTACACCGTCATCGGCACCAGCCGCACCCCGGACAAAGGCGAGCACGCCAAGGCCCACGGCTTTGACCATGTGCTCTGCACGGCCCAGACGCCGCTGCGCGAGGGCGTGGCGGCGCTCACCCAGGGGCAAGGGCTCGGGCTGGTGTTTGACCACCTGGGCGGGCAGACCCTGACGGATGGCCTGCATGCGCTGGCGCCGCTGGGCACCCTGGTGTCCTACAACATCGTGCAGGGCATGCCCAGCGAGGACGTGTTCGCCACGCTGCGCCAGTTGCTGGGCAAGAGCCTGTCGGTGCGCTGCTTTTCCATGCACACCTTTGACGAAGATCGCGCCACCCGGCGCGGTCTGATGGAGGAGGCGATCGCGCTGGCCGCACAAGGCCTGATCCGCTTCCCCACCATTCACCGCTTTGCGCTGGCCGACGTCCGGCAAACGCATGTGCTGCTGGACCAAGGCCAGGTCAGCGGCAAGCTGGTGATGTCCCCCTGAGCACGTGTTCGAGCCCCCATCTGTTTTTCAAACCGGAGACAAGCATGAAACGACGACACCTGATGATGACCCTGGCCGCTGCCACCATGGCCTGGCCGCTTCACGCCCTCGCCCAGAGCTACCCGGATCGCCCGATCAAGGTGCTGCAGGGCTTTGCGCCGGGCGGGAATGCCGACAACATCGCGCGGACCATCGGCACCGAGATGAGCAAAACCCTGGGGCAAAACCTGGTGGTCGAGGCCCAGGCCGGCGCCGGCGGCACCATCGCCTCGAACACGGTGGCCAAGGCGCGTCCCGATGGCTACACGCTCTTGCTGGCCACGGGCGGGCACGCGGTGGCCGGCGCGCTCTACAACAACCTGCCCTACCGCACGGTGCAGGATTTCGAGATGGTCAGCACCATCACCTACTTCCCCTTCCTGGTGGTGGTCCCGGCCAACAGCAAGTACCCCAATCTGGCGGCGCTGCTGGCGGCCGCGCGCGCCAACCCCAAGGAAGTCAGCTATGGCACGGCCGGCATTGGCTCGACCCATCACCTGGCCGGCGAGCTGCTGGCGAGCATGTCCAAAACCCCGCTGCTGCACATCCCCTTCCGCGGCGACTCGGCCTCGCTGACCGCCTTGCTCGGCGGCGAGATCCCGATGATCATCGCGCCGCCGACCGCGGTCCTGGCCAACATCAAGGCCGGCAAGCTGCGCGCCATCGCCACCACCGGCCCCCAGCGCTGGCAAGGCCTGCCCGACGTGCCCACCGTGGCCGAGCAGGGGGTCGCTGGTTACGATGTGGAGTCCTGGGCAGGGCTGATGGCCCCGGCCGGCACGCCGCGCAACATCGTCGACCGGCTCAATGCCGAGGTGCAAAAAGCCCTGCTGGTGCCCAGCGTCAAGAGCCGCCTCGAGGAAATGGGCGGCGTGGTCCGCGGCAGCACCCCCGAGGAAATGAAGACCATGGTGGCGGCCCAGACCCAGAAATGGATCCAGGTCGTCAACGACGCCAAGATCCCCAAAAACTGACCCGTCCGGGCGGATGCCAGGCGGCGTCCGCCCTACCCTACACAAGGACCCTTCCCATGTCGCTGATCCAGATCCGCAAACGCAGCCTGACCATTGAAACCATTTACCACGAAGGGGGCCCGGTGAGCGAGCACCCGCTCAAGCTGGCAGCGTCCTGCGCGGTGATCCAAAACCCCTACGCCGGCCGCTACGAGCCCGATCTGATGCCCTTCATGGCCGAGCTGCGCAGCCTGGGCACGCTGCTGGCGCAAGAGCTGGTGGACACCCTGGGCAAGGACCAGGTCGAGGTCTACAGCAAGGCCGCCATCGTGGGCGTCAACGGCGAGATGGAACATGGCGCCGTCTGGCACGAGGCCGGTGGCTGGGCCATGCGCGCCGTGTTGGGCGAGCCCAAGGCCATGGTGCCCGCGAGCAAGGCGGTGGCCTCGGCGGGCTACCGCCTCATGGTGCCCCTGCACTACATCCATGCCAGCTATGTGCGCAGCCACTACAACAGCATGGAAATCGGCATCCAGGACGCGCCACGCCCCAACGAAATCCTCTTTGCCCTGGTGATGGGCACCGGGGGCCGGGTGCATTCGCGACTGGGCGGCCTGACCAAGGACAAGGTCTCCGTTCACGACGGCCAACGCTAAAGCCTGCAAGCCCGCCGCAAGCGGGCGCTTCTCCCGTCAACCCCACCTCCAGGAACCGCATCATGCAACGCTTCTTCCGTCTGGGCCTTCTGGCCCTGCTGGCCCCGCTGCTGCTGGCCAGTTGCGCGACCCCATCGGTTCAGCCCCCGCCCAACGATCCGGTCACCCTGCGGGTGAACCTGTTTCGCAGCGCGACCAACATCCCGATCTACATGGCCGAGGAGCGGGGCGCGTTTGCCAAACGCAATGTGCGCCTGGAACTGCAGTTCACGCCCAACTCCACCGAGCAGCGCGCAGGCCTGGCCGCGGGCCGGATCGACATCGCCCACTCGGCGGTGGACAACGCGGTGGCCATGGTCGAGACGGCCAAGGTCGATGCGGTGATCGTGGGGGGCGGTGACAGCGGCCTGCTGGAGCTGTATGTGCGCCCAGAAATCAAACGCCTGGAGGATGTCCGGGGCAAGGCCCTGGTGGTCGACGCGCCCAACACCGCCTATGCCTTGCTGGCGCGCAAGATCCTGAAAAACCAGGGCCTGGTGGACGGGCGCGACTATCGCCTGCTGCCCATTGGCGGCACCGAAAGCCGTGTGGCCGCCTTTGCGCAAAGCCCAGACAACGCGGTGGGCATGCTCAACCCCCCATGGACGTTGGTGGCCCAACGCAACGGGGCGCGCAGCTTTGGCAAAGCCAAAGACCTGTTTGGCCCGTATCAGGCCATCGCACCGATCACCTTGCGCGCCTGGGCACAGGCCAATGCCGGCGCGCTCGAGCGCTACCTGGCGGC
>JACCDG011379415.1_pt1 | contig 11104 bp, 6 predicted proteins | sample 7442471 | NCBI WGS metagenome assembly JACCDG01 (sample SAMN15323444, study PRJNA562643) | freshwater metagenome | isolation source: river surface water | place: USA:Blue River Watershed | collected 2017-08-17
TATTTAAGCTTGTTCTGATTACCTTTAGTTCAGGCCACGGTACTTTTGCACCTTCTAAACGTTCTAGATACTGCTCGGTGCCGTACAATGCTTCGCCGCCCATCTTCATATTTTTCAACATAATAATCATATATTCCTTCTTGCGCTTATCTAGAAATTCTTCTAATTCTGGAACTTTTTCTATATCTATACGCCATTCTTGTATGTGATACAGCGCAATACCAGTACCATCTCTATTCAGCATGTCCATTAACATGTCTCTGACATCTGCAGGTAATTCTTTAGACACTGATTCATTTAAACCAGACGCTATGCTTTTTTCAATGATACCAAATTCTGGCCAATTAACACCGTAAGATTTTATCCAGTTAATTTGTCTAAGAATGAATTCTGTATCCATATCTTCTTTGATTTCTTCTAATAGAGCTTTTACTATTTTGTGTTTGTGTTCTTCTATTAGTGTGGTAATTTCAGGCCAGTCAACACCGATAGATTTTATTGCACCTGCTACATCAATACTGCGAGCCATAGCATGACTCCAGTATTCTTTTTTGCCAAAATGATATGCAACTATAGGCATTAATTTGTCTTTGCTTCGATTAATTACATCGGCTAATTCAGGCCAGTTGCGTATAGCATCCGGCCTCTGACGGCCTATTGTAGCCAATTCTATAACTGCACTATCAGAGGTATCAGGTGCTTGTAGTAGTTTATCAATGTGTTCGACATACTCATCAGCAGTTAATAAAAATCTATGGCCGCCACCTCGTTCTGAACGATTACGATATACTGTAGTAAAGTCTGCACGACTATCAGCTTCTGTTATTGTTTTAGTTTCTTCGGGCTTTACAGGTCGCAATGTTCTTGCTTGTGCAGGATCAAGTATAACATAACTCATACTGCCTTTGTCTTCATAGCGATTCACATAGGCGAACCCATCGAAGCCTTTGTGCTTCATCAATGCTTTTAATTTACGATTGCGTATCTTTTCAGCAGCATCGTAATCCATTGTAGGTTTATAAGTTACAGGATCAAAACCTAATTTAGTAATAGATTCCATTTCTTCTTGTGAAATCAACTTGGCTTTTTTTAATGCAAATGCAAATTGTGTTGCACTGTGCTGCACAGGCTCATCTTTTATCACAGCAGGGTTGTTAATGTTTAACTCTACTTGATAGACCCTAGCCGGGGCATCCTTAGCTAACTCGCCTGTCTTTTTTAGATACTTGATACGATCACTAGCAGCTTTTTCGCTACCGAAGTGTGTAAATGGCCAAAAACGTTTGCTGCGTATTGTAGCAACAGGGCTTGCATGATATGCTATAACACTTTCATCTATACGTTTTTGTTTTTTTAGTTCTGAATCTGCACTAGCGTATATTGTGTCTAGTTCTGGCCAATCTGCGCCCCACTTTCGTAAAACAGGTATGCGATAATGTGGTATGTCTAAATCACTGTCTTTCATACACTTCAACAAATACTTTAGTATGTTAGTTTTGTATTTGTTTAACATTGACGATATCTCTGCCCAGTCTTCACTAGGTGGTAAAACTTGAACCAGGTTTAACCCGTCTTGAACTGCTAGATGATCGTCTGAACTGAGATGACGCTCTACATAGCTTAACACTAGATCGTCGACATCTGCTAACATATCACTTGCACGTTGTCGTTGTTCTTCATTACCACGCCATAGGTCTATAACAAGGTGTGAAAACCTAGCATCGTTGCCTCTGCGTAGTGCTTCTTGCATGGCCATCACAATGCCGCCTAGCGAGCTGCTTAACGCTTCTTTAACAGGCTTGCTACTGGTCTTACCTCCGGCTCTGCGCTTGCGTCTTGCAGCACAATGCGCACGTTGGCTAAACCCTTTTGGATTACTACAATTGATACTCTTTTTGTACTTGTTGCTCCATGTTTCGGTGACGTCAGACGCAATACTATTTTTAATAGTTGCTAATTCTGGCCAGTCTATACCAAAAAAATTCAGCGCATTGATTGCAAGACTTACAAATCTTTTTACTTCGTTTGCTTCATAATTCTTCATATAACGCAATAGGCGTTTAACAATACCAGTTTTATGGTCTTGTAGTAGTTTATGTATTTGTTCATTAGGTAACTTTGCACCTCTGTCTGCATATGCATAGAGTTCTATAAGACCAGGGACAGCATCTATGTAGCGTTCTTCTTGAAGATCATCTAAGAAGAATTGCAAAGTTACTCTGATTTCATGGGGTATCATTCTCAGCCTCTTCTTCGTCTTCAAGTCGTTTTTGTATTTTTTCAACACTGCGGTCTATTATAGCTAAGTCAGGCCATTTGATACCAGCATTTTCCAATCCGCCAAGTATCTGCGGCATAATGTAACAGATACCGCGATCGTCAAGACTGCGCATATAAGACAACAGTCCCTTCATAACTCGATTTTTATGTTGTTCTAAAATATAGGTTAACTTGGTTACATCGCCGATATGTTCTCGTGACACCCAGGCAAATTCTGCAAGTTCTTCTACTAACGTGTCTATGTCATTTTTTAAAACTGCACCTGCAATGTTAACTTTGTAAGACGCAGCATTAAGTTCATGATTAGCTTCTGCTATAGGTTTATTATTTGCATTAGCAGATTTACGTATAATATCAAGTTCCGGCCATTTAATACCAAGTCTTGCTAATCCATCTAAAACTGATAAACTGTGATACGATCCGCTTTCTTTTATCATATGCAACATTGTACGCATTAACCCATCCTTGTGACGTTCTAATTCAAGAGTAATGCGAGAAATGTCACCGATGTCTTCATGCTCTTTTAAATAATCTATAGCGTCAATTACTGCTATATAATATCTGTCGTGCAAATCGTGTAACATATTGGCTTTGAGATCTTCTATTAATTCGTTATGATCGTCTGGCCATGATTCAGTTACATCTTTACGCAGTGCTGTTAAACTGCGATTAATAGCATCTAATTCTTTCCAGCCTAGATTCATAGCTGTTAATGTATTAACAGGGTCAGTTACAGATCTATAATCAAGTTTAAGTGTTTCTAATATATTTTTAATAATAACCGTTTTATATTGGTTAACAATCTCAGTTAACTCTGGCCAATTAACGCCAACACTCATTAATTTTTTAATATCGTTTGTTGGCAACGACACATTACCAACATGAAACTTTCTTTGAATATATTTTAATATCTCAGCTTTGTGTTGTTCTAACAATGCAGCTATATCGTCGTCATACCATTCATATGGTTTACTTTGCAAGTTATGAATTAAGCCTCTTAATGCAAGAGGTTCTCTTTTCATTAAATCATTTAAACGGCGTGCAATTAATGTATCTGCATTTTTACTACTAGTCATTGCTGCTTACCTATACTTAGACTGCGGTCTATTATATCAATCTCTTTATTATGTATGTTCATTTTCTTTAATGCAGTTAGACAATCTCTAACTGTGTCTACTGGCTCAGAATCAGATTCTTCGTACTTTAAAAATTCCAGCATTGCTTTGACAATAGATTGAATGTATGGCTGTAATTCAGTTGACATATCAGGTAATTTGTCTGGCCAACTTAGCTGACTTAAAAACAACACAGCTTCACGCGGTTCGTCTTCTTCAATGCTAGCAATTAACCCATTCATATTATATCTAGTGCTAGCATCATTTGCTTCGTTTAATTCGTCTACTGGACCGACGCTGCGTTCAATTTTATCAAGTTCATCCCAGTTTAGACCTAGCATCCTTGCACCTTTGATCATATAAGACGGTGCATGATCAAACCATAGATCATAGTCGTCGGGATTTTTAATAGCGTACAGCATTGCACGTATTATTTCGGTTTTGTTTTTATTAAATTCGGGTACAAATCCATATGTAGGCCTGTGTCCTTGCGCACCTATAATTGCCAATGCATAGGGTATAAGATCAAAATTACCTTCTTCTAACCCATCTATGATCATGCTAACACCGTGGTTAGTCATGTCAGTAGTTTCGTCTAATTCATGTGTGTTTCGATCTTTTTCGAGACTGCGAAGTATTATGTTTAACTCTGGCCAATCTGCGCCAAGGTCTTTTAATGTACGTATGTACACAGGAATTTCTACATCAACTACACCGTGCCTTAGATAGTGTAGAGTGTCTTTAATAATGTTAGTTTTGTACTTTTCTAATATTTCTTCAACGTCCGATTTATCAATACGTCTTAACACATTTCTAGCAATGTCTAATTCTGCAATGCGGTCATATACATCAGTGCCCGTATCGTTAAATATTTTTTCTAATCTATCGAGCATTGCTTCTCGATCATCTTTTAAATTGAGTCGTATTGTTTCATCTACTTCGGTGTTTGGCATTGCCTGTGCGCTTTTTTCAATTATTTTTAGCTCTGGCCAATCAAGCCCAATTTTACGAGCACCTTTTACCACATTGACAAAATCGTTGCCTATAAACCCGTAGTCGGTGTGATTCTTTAGTATGTACAATATACCTCGCATCATACCATCTTTATGCTTGTTAAAAAATTCAGTCATATTGTCAGATTTAACAAAGTCTGCATTTTCGTCACCTAGCTTACGCAGTTTAAATGGCACATCTTTGTATTGACGCTGTTTTACAGCATCATACAATTGTGTATAATAATATTGATCGTAGTACATATTATCTTTCTGCCTTTAAACTTCTAGTAATTGCAGCTATTTCAGGCCAACGTATTCCAAGCTTATGCAATGTTTGTAATGTATCTACTATGTAATAAGTAGGCAACGAATAATAGTTATTAGCATTGCCTAAACCTGTTTTCATAGCAGTTAATAGCGTTTTTATTACAGGAGTTTTATTAGCTTCTATGATATTTTTTACAGTTGATTCTAAATCAGGTATATTCATTGCAGCCAGATACTTTAACGAATTACCAAAGTCGTTTGGTATACCTTTTTCAGATATAGTTTTATCTATTGCATTAATTATTAACGTAATAGTTTCAGCGTCTAATGACTTAGGCAATAGATTTAATTTGTGCAATGATTGCAATTTAGCATAGGTGTAATGGTCGAAGCCATTCTTTGTAATGTATTCTTTTAATGTTGGCAATATACCTGTTTTAATCGCACGACGAATCGGTGTTATATCGTAGCCTAGCTGTTTAAACTTTCGAAGTACTTCTGCTACATGTTTACCAAATCCTGCATCTGTTATTGCTGCTACTGCCCAGGCTTCAATCTTATCTTGATAATAGTTTAACAGTTCTAATAGTGGAGGCCATTTGATTCCGAGATCTATTAGACTTGCAATTGCAGTTGCAAACTCGTTAATAGGTCTCCAATTTTTAGTAGATTCATTATGAACAGTATTTCTAAGTATTCTTACAATCTCTTGGCGTTTTTCGCTAAGCAGTGATGCAATCTGTTGATCAGTTGCGCCTAGATTTTTCATTTCAATTATCATATATGCTAATCTATCAATACCGTATTCATATATACGATTAAGATGAGTATTAAATGATTTTACAATCTTTGGTGGTATCACTGGCTGTGCTTCGTTTATAGACCCAGGTGTAGTTCGTCTTTCTAAGTCAGCTTCAATTGATCGTTTTACAATTGCCAGTTCAGGCCAGTTAATGCCTATCTGTTGCAGTTTTTCTATATCGGTATTTAGAACTTCTAACTCAATATCATCACTAGAATTTTCTTTAAAATTTGTTAAAAAGTATTTGATAACAGTGTGTTTATTTTCAGTTATTGCTGCAATTAGTTCTGGCCATCTTGCACCAGTACCTAACAACAATATTAATTCGTAAATACAATAAGATGGTAATTCTTTATGTTTTTGACTTAATATTTTGTTAACTAATTGCTTAGAATATGGAGTTAGTATTTCAATAATTTGCTTGTCAGATAAGCCATAATCTTGTAAACGTCTGACACAAAGATCTACGTGCCCTGTAATTAATAATTCATTTATTGTACGATCTATTTTTCTTTGCAATGCTGGTGATATTTCAGTGTCTTCTTTTAACACACGAACAGACCGTTTTGGTGTTATGTTTAAAAGGTCGTTGGATTGCATTACAGAAATACCCTAGCTGTTATAGGGATATTTATCGCGTAATTAGTAGTTGTAACGATACCCGTGATAGTCATCGTCGGGTTCGTCGTATTCTTCCTCTTCTTCTTCTGGAGGAATACGATCTAATTCAGTTTCAGCAGTATCATTGATGATTTTTAATTCTGGCCAGTCTACGCCAGACTTTTTTAAAGACTTTACAATTTTAACTATATATTCAAGATCATCTTTTTCGTATTCCATACTTTTGAATACTCTAAGCATGTACTTGATACAGGGAGTTTTGATATCGTTTAATATTGCATCTAATTCAGGCCACTGTAGTCCTTGATGCTTTAGTCCTTGAATAAGTTGTACTGCATGCAACCATGCTGGTTTGTTTATCAAGTAATTAACAGAGTTTAATACATCTTGTTTCTTATCATTTAATGCAGTTACAATAACAGCAGGGTAACTGTATGTAACTAGATAGCTCGGCAATATAGTAAAATTGTTATCTTCTATCTGTTTTAACATCCATTTGCCATGGTGAGATAGTTGAGGTTCAATGTTATTTTCTTGAATAGGTTTATCAGCGTTGCGACTTTTTTCAATCATATCTATTTCAGGCCAATTAACTCCAACTGCACGTAATGCAGTTAACCACGAATCTACGTCACTAGCCTGTCGACCGTATTTTACCAGCATTAATACTCGTTTAATAATAGATTCTTTATGCGATTCGAACAGTTCTACTACTTCAGGCCAATGTACGCCGGCATTAAACAACAGTGCTGCTTGATATAACGGCAAATAACTGTCAGACGACCCTACAAACAGGTCTTTTAGATAATTAATTATATCTTGTCTATATGGTTCTAATACATCTGCAACTTCAAATGTACTAGGATCACCACTCTGTTTCCAACCGTCTTTTAATCTGCGTAAAAAATCTAATACATTAACTAGTCTATACGGGCGAGTTTGATCGTGTCGATATAGTTTATCTTGTATTTGTGAGTTTATATAACGTTTAGTTACAGAATTTAACTCTGTAGATTCACCGATCTGTGTGCTAGTAAACAGTTCGGTGAATCGCATTTGTTAAATACCATAGGCTTTCATGAGATTAATTAGGTCCTCATGTTCTGTACCTGCTGCAAGGTTTTCATCGCCAAATGTACTCAGAGTCATGATCTGCTTCCAAGTCATTTTAGGATTGTTTGCTTTGTAATAGTCAAGAATTGGTGTTCTTGCCCATTCTGGTACAGCGTTCATGCCTTGGTTTCTGTCATCGTCGGATGCAAATTGACCACTTTCGATATGAAGCTGGTACATGCCATTGTGTGGTTTTTGTTTACCAGCGTTAGCAGGATCAGCCATAAACTCTTTGTACTTTTTAGCCTGTGCTTTATCGTGTACAACAAACAAGTTGTCGTCTTTACTATAATGACTAAACATGTTGTTGCGATCAGCAGCAGTACACCAACGAGTACCTTTACCTAGGTAGCAAGCAGACGCTTGTGTTTTAGGAATACGAATCCAACCTTCGGGGCCGCTGTAAACTGTGATTATTTCATTTTTCAGTTTAGCGATTTCCGCAGCTTCTTTTTCTTTAGCTTTGTCTTCTTTAGATTTAGGCTGCGGTCTTGTAAATGGTTCAGTTACATCATAAAGCTGTTGGAAACTTTTGTAACTGTTAATATCTTTGTTGGCAATACGCTGTTTAAAACGTTCAAAGTTTTGAAGGTCTTCACCAACACGGTCTAAGTCTTCTGTTCGGTTTTCGCCCGGCTTTGTAATTACCAACCGCGCGATCCAGGGCATATAAATGCCATTACGTGACGGGTCAACTTCGCCGATTTTATCAATCAGTTTGTCGATGTCATTATAGCCAGGTAGACCTTTAAAGTCTTTACCTAGCTTTTCTTTGATAAATTGACCACGCTGGGCTTTCTGACCTTCTAGGTCTTCCAGGAGGTAATCGGAGGTGAAAATGTCTAATAGTCTCATGATGATATTTATTAAAAAAATAGCCGAGTGAAATCTCAACTATATTTAACAAATTTACATCAGGTTTTGAGCCAACTTATGTAGTGTCTAATAGGATCTTCTAAATCTCTGCTAACACGCTTTACTGAATAGAAACCTTCACTAGAAATAGGCTTCCAATCATAAACAAAATTCTGAGGTTGCCAACAGGTGATATCTCTACCTGCACGAATATTATCTATCAGTGTACGATCTTGAATATAATGGTCTTTGTGATGAAATGCACAGTAGGGATGTGTAAAACGTTTACCCCCACTAAGGTGCCAACTAAGTGTAGGAAAGAAACATTCTTCTACAGCCCACGGCAGTCTTAGATCTTCTAAATCGTAGTGGTATAGCGTCCAATCTACAATTTCTTTAAACAGGTCTCGACTCCACCAACTACCTTCTAATAGATTACCAAGATAACTGTCTACATCATTAGCAGGGAATAGATCTTTAAACAGATTCATTTCAATTGCATTACGCAACGGCGGCCAACCAAAATCTTTAGGTTGATTTTCAGGTGTGAACCATAGACTATAATCATATCTGGCAATATGATCATGCATACCGCGTTTTACAAACATTTCGCTTGTATGGTATACTGCAACATAGTCAAACTCAACACCACGTTCTACAGCAGTGAGGTAGTTGCTTATATGTGTTGCTATTTGACTGTGTGCATGTTGTGTTCTATAACGTGTAGGATTAACATATATGTCAGAAAAATCTACACGTTCTGGATCGAACTCGTTCCAACCAGAGTCTGCATGAATTACTATAGGATGTTGCAATCCATTAAAGCGTCGTAGGTTACTAATGTTTACGTTTACGGCCTCGTGACTTTCGTGGCAAGGCATGCTGAATAATACTGTTGTCATGCAGTAAGCATGTTAGATATTCGAAGTTAGATCAAGATTTGTCTGCAAGTTTCTTCAAGAAATCTTCAATATCTTGTTCACTATACCCCAATAGTCTACCTAATTGAGCGTGATATTCTGCTGTGGGTCGAACACCTTGTATCATACGCTTATTCATATGGTCTACTAAATCAACAATGCGTTTGACACGAGCGTATTCGCCCATTTGACCTATAACATAACGTAAGCCATATTTGTTGTTTAATTTCAACACTTCCCAACCATAGTCGTTTACTAATGGTTTGTACATATGTTCAAATTCAACTGGACCTACTATTGCAGCAGGTTTAGTACCTGCTTTCATCATACGCAATTCGTTATTGCTGTCGCCATGCGGCGCAATAGCTTCTGTTACAGGTGGTTTTGCAGACCACAACTGCACACCTTCTTCGCGTGCAATACGAGTAATCATATTGCGTGGATGTGCAGGCTGTATATCGTAATTAGGATAACCTCTTGCTATGTTTTGCAACAACTCTATTATATCAATATAGGTATTGCCTTTGATATCATCTGGAACAACTACCAGTATATCCCAATCACTATTACGTTTGTGTGTACCTGTTGCTCTGCTGCCATGGAACCATATTTCTCTAGTCTGTGGCACTTTTGCAACAATTTCTTTTATCAATTCAGGACTAATCTTTTTATATTGGTACGATGCTTCGTCTATGTCTTTGGTAAATGATGCACCTGTATCAGATATAGGATTGTCTTTTACATTGTCAGACTGTTTAAAGCCCTGCTTCTTATAATATTCGCCGCTGCCCCATTTGCTAGTAAGGTTGACTTTTTTTGCACCTAACTGTTTGGCTTGTTCTAAACCCTGTGCAATTAACTGCTTACCTATACTGTTGTAGCTGCCTAACCACTTGATTTCTGCCGCGCCATCAGTTACTTGAACCTGTATAGCACCAATTTCATCTTCGTAGCCATCCCAGTCGTAGACAAATATGGCACCTGGTTGTAGTGCAGGATTTTGTAGTGCTTTGATATTGTTTTTCACAACATACTCAATAGCTGTTAATGCTTGATAGTCACGTTCTATTTGCTTGTATGTCACAGTGTTTGGATCTATATCAAAACTTTGTTCGTCAACTATTTCTTGTTGTTCTCGAACTATAGACAACAGTTCTTTAAGTTGTGCAAGATTTAATGGCATGTAACTGCCTAGTTCATTTTCATTAACTTTAGCGCGACCTCTGCGCATATTTGCTTGCCAACGTGCAAGCTGTGCTTTACGTCCAGATCCTTTGCCTATTTTATCTAGTTGTGACAGAGTTGCATGCTTAGGTATACCATGTCTGCGACTGTCACCGGGTCTACCAGGACCTTTGCCATCTGCAAAGTTTTCATTTAAATTTTGAGTTATTATATCGCTCATAATTTTGCGATACTTCTGCTGTACAGTGTTCAAATCCTGTTTATGTATGTCTTGATGACCTTTGCGTATCAACTCAGCATGATACATGAAATCACCAAAACCCTGTTGAGACTTGGGTATATGTTTGTTAGCATAGTCTTCTAAATCTTTGGCTATCTTTAGATATTTTTTGTCTGGCTGTGTGCTATCACGAGATGATTCGTTTAAGTAATCGTCTGGCTGATCATCCGGCAAGGCTGCTATTTGAGCTTTACAGCTTTGCGTTATCACTTTTAATTCCGGCCAATCTATATGTAAATGTTTAACTAGCTGAGAAACTGCATTTGCTATAACTTCAAACTCAGTCTTACCGACTGCTTCTTTCATACGAATTAACAACTTGCTAATTATCAATGTTTTATGTTTAGCTACAGTGTCAGTGTATATAGATACGTCTCTGTTAAATCTCAAATCACGATCATATCTAGATACAATATTATGTAATGCAACAAGTATATTGTAATGTTTTATATCTTTTAAAAAATTACGGTCTACAAAATCTAGGTCAACTGTTTCTGTAACAGTTTCTGTTAAACTAAACCATGGGCCTATTAACAATTTACCGTTTTCATTTAGTATATCACTGTTTAAACGTTCAATCATACCGTCAGTTATATGTCGACGACGAAGACCGTTAAACACCAAATGTGTTTCAATAGGAACATCACCATACTCCTTCATTATTGCAGCCA
>JACCDG010702311.1_pt1 | contig 11097 bp, 9 predicted proteins | sample 7442471 | NCBI WGS metagenome assembly JACCDG01 (sample SAMN15323444, study PRJNA562643) | freshwater metagenome | isolation source: river surface water | place: USA:Blue River Watershed | collected 2017-08-17
AGCTACCATGGCTGTGGTGGTCATTACGAAGAGAGTGCCAACCCAGGCCGAAAGAATTCCGGATTTTTCTGGAAAACGGGAAGGGTAGCTTTCAAAAAAAGCTTGATTGATGCGTGGAATTCCAGTGAGTGCCAAATCCAAAAACAAGGCAATGAGAACCGTAAAAGCAAAAAGCAAGACGAAAGCGCCGAGCACCTGAAAACTGATTTCCCAGCGCTTGCGGGCTTGAATATCGCCGCGAACATCTCGCAGAGATTCTTGTTTGGACATAAATGACTCCTTAGTAGGATTGGCGAAATCTTGTTCTGAGATAAAAGCCAAGGCCGTTGAACACCAAGGTGACGAGCATCAAAGTCAAGCCCGCCACATAAATTGATTGGTAGCCAATTGAACCATGAGGCAAATCGCCCATGCTCACCTGCACGATGAAGGCAGTGATGGTGCTGGCTGGCTCGAGGGGGTTGAGAGACAAACTGGGAATATTGCCGGCGGCAATTGCGACGACCATGGTCTCGCCAACAGCTCGTGAGACTCCCAGCGTGTAGGCCGAAATAATTCCCGACAACGCTGCAGGAAACACCACTCGAATTGAGGTTTGCAGTCTTGTTGCTCCGAGGGCCTGAGAGGCCTCTCGAAGATCCATGGGGACGGCGCGCATGGCGTCCTCACTGAGAGAGGACACATAGGGAATGATCATCACACCAATGACTATGCCGGCGCTAAGTACGTTGAAACCAGAAAGATCGGGAATCAACTTCTGCAGCATCGGCGTGACGAACAAAAGAGCGAAGTAGCCGTAGACCACCGTGGGCACACCACTGAGCAATTCCAAGATGGGTTTCACCACTTCCCGGGTTCGTGGGGAGCAAAATTCGCTAATGTAAATTGAAGCGATAGTTCCCAAAGGTATGGCTACGATCAGCGCGACTGAGGTCGTGAGAAAGGTGCCGCAAAGCAAAGGTAAAATGCCATATTTTGGATTTGAAAATAAAGGACTCCAGCGAGTCTCGGTCAAAAACTCCCAGATGGAGACTGTGTGAAAAAAAGGTACAGCCTCGATCACCAGAGTTCCTAGGATGCCAATCGTCACCGCGACTGAGCTTAGCGCTGCCAAAGCCAGTCCAGTTTCAATAAGCGACTCTCTAACGGTTTGCCATTTACGTCGGCTCGATCTCTTCATGACCACGTTTTCAATTTAAACTCTTTAGTTCTTATTTTTTCTGAGTTTCCATCTTCAATAAATCATCTATTTTGAGTCCAAAATGCGCGTGTCCCCCAAAGACGCTACCAATAACTTTTTTGTCTAAGCGAGCCTGCGCCATTTTGTAGGCGGCGTTGGGGAGCGGCACGTAGCGAACCTGGCAGACCAAAGAGATATTTTCAACCGATGGCCCCGGGCAGCGCTTTAACAGAGCGAGCTCTGTTGGTGAGGATGTTGACGTTGACGGTTTGGTAGCGACAGGGGCGTCTGGTTCTTGGGATTTCTTTAGAAAAAACGCCACAAATTCTTGCACTTCAGGGCGCTGTTGAGCTGCAGCATTGATGTAGATGAAAATTGGGCGTGCTAAGGGGGCATAGGAGCCGTCTTTCACTGTTTCTGCGGTGGGAAATACAGCCGAAAGGCCGAGTCGAGAGGTTGCGCCTTTTTTCTCCGCCTTGAGTTTCGAATCCCCAGCGCTGGCTTTCTGAGGATCACTGGCGGGACTGTCGTTAATAATCGCCAAAGCCTTAAGGTCTGCGGAGTTCTCTTGGTAGTAGGCATAAGGGACAAAGCCTAATGCCATTTTATCTGTTTTAACTCCTTGAATGGTCGTGTTGTCGTCTTCACTCGAAGTGAAATCCCCGCGGGAGGCTTTCGGCTTTTGATTTACGGCCTCGGTGAAGTAGTCAAAAGTTCCCGAATCGGGGCCAGCGCCATAGAGCTTTATGGGTTGGTTAGGCCATTTGGGGTTGACTTGATTCCATGTCTTGATCTTGCCCTCGGCCTCGGGTTCCCAAATTTTCTTGAGTTCGCTAATTTTGATTTCAGAAACCCAGGTGTTGGTCTTATTCACCACCAAAACGATGGCATCATAGGCAATTGGGATTTCATAGAAACTCACTTTCGCTGCAGTGCAATCTTTAATTTCACTCGTAGAAATCGGCCTTGATGCATTGGCAACATCTGTTTCCCCGCGACAGAATTTTTTGAAACCTCCCCCCGTGCCAGATATACCTACAGTGATCTTGGTATTGCTTTTATCGATAGCCTTGAACTCTTCGGCCACGGCCTCGGTGATTGGGTATACGGTACTTGAGCCATCGATTTTGATTAGTCTCTCTTGGGAAGAATCAGCGAAACTTCCTGGCGACACGGTGAGAAGAGCTGCGAGAAGGCAAGAAAATGTGAACAAGTAGGATTGAGCCAATTTGCAGAACATCGTTCCTCCTTTGAAGAAAGGCTAAGGGGTGTCACCTGGTTTGTGGGCAGCTAAAGCAACAGGCGGCGACACACGAATGATCGTAGTTAAGGCAAAAATCACTGGCATTGGTGTTACCAGGTTTGCGATCAGTAGATATTGTTATGATTTTGTTAGGAATCGATGGCCAGCGATTTTGAGCAAATATCAATCGACCGTGGGACCAATGGCAATTAGGGGATGGTATTAGGTGGCGTCAGAAATGGAATTGATATCGGAATCCTTGCCAAAAACTACAAGAATGTCCTCTTTCGAAAATTGAAAGGAGCCTCTGGGTACTCCTAAGACTTCGACTTTGGGGCGGCTGCCCAAGGTCAACAACCCCTCAAACTTTTGCCTACGCACCACAGTGACGAGATTGAGTTGAAAACGTCGCCGCAATTCCACCTCTTCTAAGGTTTTGCCAATAAAACTGGGTGGCACGTGGACCTCGACGATGCTGAAATCCTCAGTGAGTTCAAGACACTCCAAAACGCCCTTCATTGTTAGTCGATTGGCAGTTTGGTAGGCAGCTTCAGATTCAGGCAACACGAGTTCTGTGACTCCCATCAACTTTAAGAGACGCTCGTGCACCGGCGAAAGCACACGATTGATAATGCGTTTGCATTTCAGTTCTTGAAGGTGGGCTGTGGTTAAAAGACTGCTTTCGAAATTTTCGCCAATCGCCACGATGACACCATTCATCTCGTGGACACCCAAATTTCTGAGACTCTTGGGATCAGTGGTGTCTGCTACGACAGTGAGGGAAACGCGGTCGCGCAGCAACTCCACTCGCTCTTCACGAATATCGATGGCGAGAATTTCGCAGCCCTTTTGCATCAAATGCAAACACAAGTTCAAGCCAAAGTGGCCCAAGCCGATGACAGCAAATCGGGTTTTCATCTCAGAAGTCTCCTTCCTCAGAGGTTATACAACGGAATTTCTGATTCCAGTTTTGAATCCTGGCCAAGTCTATTTGCCGTTTTGAGCAGTTTGCCAGATTATTCCCTATATCAACATTCTCAAATTAGGAAATAGGTATCGTTTCCTTTAAAAAGCGGTTTCCTGTGGGCAATGGCTCCTTGGATAAACTTAAAAAGAATGCAATGATCCCAAGTCGGCCAATAAACATCAGGCCAATTAAAATCAATTTGGACGTGGTGCCGAGATTGGGAGTGAGTCCTCGGCTCAGGCCCACAGTTCCAAACGCCGAAAACGCCTCAAAAAACAAATCGAGTGGGGCAACTCCTGGTTCCACGTAAACCAATAAAATGCCAGCGCCCAAAACCAAAACTATAGATCCAAGGATAATAGCAAATGCCCTTTGCACACTGGTTTGATCAATCTCACGATTGAAGATTTCTATTCGTGGCTGGCCCAGGACGATAGCTTTGAAGTTGAGCACGCTGATCGCGAGGGTCAATGTCTTAATACCGCCGGCACATGACATCGGAGAGCCGCCGACCCACATCAATGTCATGATCAAAATGCAAGTCAGTGTCGACAATGATTCTGTGGGCCAAATATTGAACCCCGCGGTGCGAGAACTTACCGACAAAAATGCGGACTGGCGCAGTTGTTCCCAAAGACTGAGCTGCGAGAATGAGCCTGGAACTTCTGTTAACCAAATAAAAAATGTGCCGAAAATCAAAAGAAAAAACGTGGTAATTAGAACAAGTTTCGTTTGAACTTTTAGTAATGAGCGACCCAGATACCATGATCGACGAAAGGAACTGAGCGTTTCACCAATGTTGACGAGAACCGGAAAGCCTAGTCCTCCCAAAACTATGAGTACCATCAAAACCCAAGAATAGGAAACGGGAGAAGCAATTTGAGGATTTAGCAAACCCTGTGGATAAATAGAAAATCCTGCATTACAAAAAGCCGATACCGAGTGAAAAATGGCGTAAAAGACTTCATTGATGTCCAAATACTTTAAGGTGCCCATGCGGTTTTGGTACAAAAACAAGGCGCCGATGCCTTCAATCACAAATGTGAATAGCATGACTTTTACAAGCAAATTGCCAACTTCCCCGATGCGATCTTCTGAAAGCAGATCCCCTAAGACAATACGCTCTCTGACACCCAAAGCTCCAGCCACCAATAGGCCAAAACTCATTGTGAGTGTCATAATTCCCAAACCGCCGATCTGAATAAGAGTCAATAAAATCACCTGACCAAAAGGTGTGAGAACAGTTGCGACATCAAACGATGCCAAACCAGTTACGCACACGGCGCTTGTTGACGTAAAAAATGCATCAATCCAACTGATTGGTGATACTGAGGCCTTTGGGAGCTTGAGAGCCAAAGCACCAACCAGAATAGTTAGTGAAAAGCTCAAAAATAGAATTCGCGAGGGAGTTATCTCAAAGCGAGAAACTATGGAATGACTGCGTATGAAACGCACCAATTCGGTGAAAAAGAGCAAAAACTGAGTTGATCCCAGATAAACAAGAAAAAGTTCACTGACAGTGAAATCCGAACTGGAGATCAAATGTCTTTCCAAGAGGTTTTTGTTTAGCAATGAAAGCGACAGAAAGACCGCGAAAATCAGCTCCAGCCAACGCGATCTAAAATAATTCAGCCATGGACGTTCGATCAAAATGCGCAGGAACTCTTGGAGGACAAACACAACAACGACGATTTCAAAGCCACTGAGGATCAGGCTGCGTTGGGCTTCTGTCAGATGAAAGCCAAAAAGGAGCACCAGAAGGCTAAAACACAGGAATCCAAGAATAGACAGGATCCAATCAAAAATCTGAAAAACTTGAGTGCGTACGTCTTTCGAAATCACTTGAGTCTGACTATCCTAGCCACTTATTTTGATAACCGTCGTTTGACAACCATCGTTTGAAAACCGTCGTTTGAAATTTAATGTTTGAGAATCATCAATTAAGAATCAACAAAAATTGGTATAAGGTACAAAGGGTAGCATTTTGCCCAAACCAAGTCGAGGAGCTTTAAATGACGCCAATGGACCAGTTGCATTCCCTCACTTCGATCCTGTGGCCCATGGTGGCCGGTGTATTAGGCTTTAGCCTAGGATTTGTACCGATGGTCCTTGTTTATTGGCGTTCCCAAAAACGTTGGCTCCTGGCTGCATCTCAACTTGAAAAGCAACGCTGGCAGTTGGAGGCGCAAAATTTGACGCTCAAGGAGAGTCAGTCTCTTTGGGGGCAGCAAATGAAGGATATTAAGGAAAAGTTATTGGTGGAAATGCAAGCCTCCCATCAACGAGTCATGCAGCAAACGGGAGAGCATTTGCAACGAACCACCTCTGTGGGACTGGAGTCGATCCTTAAGCCTTTTCAAGCCCAGATTCATCACTTCGAGGAAAAGGTTTTGCGCAGTGTTGATCTGGAGGCTCGTGAGCGTGTCTCGTTGAAGAAAGAAATAGAGATGATGGCCGAGAGTCATCGCACGATGACAAAAGAGACATCCTCGCTAACCAAGGCACTCAAAGGCGATATGCGTATTCAAGGCGAGTGGGGCGAAATCACTTTGCGGCGGCTTTTGGAGAGCTCTGGGTTGAGAGAGGGATCTGAGTTTGAGGTTCAGGGGCGTGGCCGTTTTTTTCGCACCGAGCAGGGGGAGTTGCGCAAGCCGGATTATTTGATTTTGTTGCCAGAAGATCGCAATATTTTGATTGATTGCAAGGTCTCACTCGACTCTTTTGCGCGATTTTTACAGGTCGAAGATGACGATTTAAAACGTCGAGCTGGACAAGATTTTCTGGCCGCTCTCTGGCGGCATGTAGAAGACCTCTCTAAGAAGGATTATCCGGCGCTTTTTGACGGGGGTATGGCTCCTGATTTTGTTTTTCTATTTTTGCCCAACGACGGTGCTTTCACTTTAGCTGCGCAATTGGATTCCGAGTTGTTTCAACGAGCTTGGGCTAAGCGAGTCGTGGTGACTTGCCCGTCACTACTTTTTCCCAATTTGCGCACCATAGAAGGATTGTGGCGTCAGGATGCACAAAATCGAAATGCTTTAGAGATTGCCCGCCTTGGGGGCCAGCTTGTAGACAAATTTATTTTGCTGTTAGAGGATATCCAGAAAAGCAAAACCCAAATTGAAAGTTCCCTGGGGTCGCTGGATTCAGCCATTTTGCGCATGAAAAATGGGAGAGGGAATCTGCTGAGCCAAGTTCAGCGCCTTGAAAAGCTGGGCGCTAGAGGAAGAAAAAAATGGCCAAAGTTGAGCGAAGCTGACTTGCCTGAGGACTCTGATTTAGATACCCCCAGTGATCCTATTGATCGAGACCTCTTTTCAACTAAAGAAATTGAGCCTTTGCCAGGCAATGCCACAAATTGAATACCTAGATTATCGTCAATAGTTCTTGATGGGGACATGTGTGAGATCCAGTTCGCCTATCGACTAGCAGGCTGTTGAAAACGGCCTTACTGCGTCGTTCTCTGACATCAAATCTCACTTCGACGGAGAGGAACTGCGCGTGCTTTCGATTTGTGACCTGCGGCCTCGCATCTTGGCGCTTTTTCAACAGCCTGCTTGGTTTTATCTTGCGCCTGTAGCAATACCCTTTTTGTTTTTTGGCTCTGCCAGTTTGCCACAACGGGCGGGCAAATAGCCCCGGCGGTGGTCCTCGACAAACATCGAGCCTACTAGACTCTCAGTCATGGACTGTTGGGATTCCTATAGATCACATATACTCAATGAGTGGGTGAATTTGGTTTGGGCAGAATGGACTGGGTTGACTGGTCTTGCGGAACTCATCGTAGCTCTCAGATTGGATGTTTAGAATTCACCAGGAGTTGGAGGAAGACCGTGGTCTGTTCTGATGAGGCAGAAAATATTGCGAGGTTGGGTCGCGGGCATACCGGTGGCTGCTGCCATGTCGTAGTGGTCTTGTTGCCAATTGCATTTTGTTTTGCTTACCATGGCACGGGTTGGTCTCAAGAATCTGAGTCTCAGGAAGCCATGCAGAGCGAAAGCTACGGGGAAGTTCCCTACTTCCCGGACTCCCACAGTTCGGGATCAGAGTTTCGTCATGATGAACCGCCGCCAATGGATGTTCTGATTCAACCAGAATGGACGGGTAGAGTTTTCCCAGCCTCTGGAGATAAGGGCAAGGTGAGGTTTCAGTTAGTACCGCCTGAGAGTGCGATTTATGGGCGCAATCCCAAACTTCGGGCAGCGAGAAATCTGAAGCGCAGGGACTTGGCGCAGATCAACTCGCGAAAAAGAAAGCGGAAATCATCAAAACCAGAAAAAAAATCGCAATCGCCGCTCAATTCGCCCACAGGTCATAGATAAGTTTTCATACACCTTTCTCTGCTACTATTTTCTGCTAGCATTTTCCAAGTGAAAGCAACACAGGATGACGGCGGACAGCGCCCATTATACTGTTCCCAGTGTACAGTACCAATTGTACAGCACCGAGTGTCTGGAAAACTAGCGCTGGAACTTTCAAGGATAAATAATATGTATTTTATAATCTAAGAAAAAATTACTTTTTTATTCAACTGTTTTAATTTTTATCTCAGAAATCACGGTGTCAAATGCCGATTGGGTATCGTCACCATCAACGCTCAACCAAAGTGCTGATGTTTCAATTGGCCGTTCCAATCTTTTCCTTGCAGCAAAAGATCCGTCCTGGCCGATGTTTGCAAAAGCGCTCTCAACAATGAGGTCGGATTTTGGATGTGTTCTGGATTTGCCGACAAGATTATCGCGATTGGTGAGGTTAAAGAAGAAAATTTTGTCTAGACCAATTCCTTTTGGCGCGAGGGCAAATAGTTTTTTTATCCAATTCGCAGCAAACCATTTTTTTGGGCCACTGAGGGTTCTCTTACCGATTGCTACCAGACCAAATCTCAAAACCGAGTCTTCATCAAAAGCATTGGTTTCAATCTTTTTTGCGCCCACGACCTTTCCTTTGACAAAAATCTCAACGACTTTACTGGTCTTCATGAGTTTGTGAACAATTGGCCCCGCGGAACTTCTGACTTTGACCGTGAGTGCATCACGAGAAAATGATACCGTATTGGCCGGAATTTTGTCGAAGGCAAGAGTCACCCAGGATTGCTCCTGAAGGGGAACTGAGGTCTCGAGCTCTTCAGAATAAGCTACACCGCCAAAATTGGCAGGAACCGCCGCGAAAAAAATCAGAAATCGTATAATTAAAATAAATTTTGTGTCAGAGCTAAAAAAACTGTTGCACACCAAAACTCCAATTCATCCCATCATTTTTTAAAATGGGTTTGGCGTAATCTAACCGAATCACAAAACGATAAAACTTTGGCAGAATCACCCGTAAACCACTGCCGACACTCGCGGCTGTCAATCTTGTCAGTGACGAAAACTGGTCGCCGACCGCACCAAAATCAACAAATCCAGTTCCTTGAACTAGAAAACTTGATTTGTCCAATAGCAAGTATCTTGCCTCTGAGTTACTTAAGGCGAAGTGGTTGCCAGCGAAGCGATTGTCAGCAAACCCACGAATTCGGTCGAGTCCGCCCAAATAATACCAATACTGAATAACTTTTGTTGAGGAAGCTCCAAAGAGAAGTCTTTGAGCAAATTGCCACTGTCTAGAAAGGGGTAAGAACAGGTGATAGGTTAAGTCCCCTTGCAAAAAAGGGTCTGCTGACCTGTCTAAGGGATGTGCATACGCAAAGTATGAGCTCAAGATTTGCCCCTTGAGCTTCTGCGGTGGTCCATCTATTTTCCCAATTTCAAGACCAAGTTTTGCAATAACCAGTTCAGTCGAAGGTGGCAATATTGGGTTTAGTCCTAATTTTTCGCGTACCGCTCCCGGCAGAGACTTCGTTGAAAAACTATCGTCATTGTAGTCAAAGGATACTCGCGCAACGACATTCCTCGATACTTCACGAAAGTAATCGGCGTAAAATTTTTCGCGTATATGTAAAAAGCCCTGTTTGATTTCTGGATCATCTCGGTTTTGATCATACTTTATGCGCACCCTTCGGGTATTCCAATATTGAAGGTCTAAGCCCTGTTGGCCACCAAAAAGTCTCGGGTTTTTAAACCATAAAACCCCAGAACCGGCGCCGCCGAGGTGTTCATATTGCCCACCGAGCTCCATGAATTTGCCGAAGACATTCGGGTCGTAAACTCCAAGAGTGTATTGTGAGATGCCTCCGCCAGAATTGATTTTGACAATGGGAATTGTCGTCCATTTTTCACTAACTGATATTCTAAGAACAGTTGAATTATTTATCCCCCTTGGAGAAAGGGTGTGATCGACAGCAGAAAAAAGCCCAGTGCGTTCAATGCGACCGATTCCCTCATGGATTTGAGCAACGCAAACCGTATCGCCATTTCTAAAATTAAGTTCCCCTTCAATGATCTTAGTATCGGTTTTGGAGTTGCCAGAAATTTCGATAGCCTCGATAGCTAGTTGGTTTTCAGGTGAACAGAGTTGTTGTTTCGCTCCCCAGGAAACGGAGACTTTGCAAAAAACCACCAATGGATAAACAAACAACCAAGCAGGTCTCATCAGCTCTGAACCAAAATATAGTCTCAAAAATCGATTGGGTCGTTGGTTGTCGTCCACAAGTCGATAGTGGACGGAAGATCAATTGCGTGGCAAATGATCCAGCCATGTCTGCGAGTGTTGGGGATCGAAGAACTATCTCGAAGTGGCGGAATAGGAACTTCAATCTGTATTCTTGATTTTCGAAAGGTTAAAATGCAAGGCATTTTAACGATTTAGAATGGTTTAGATGTGTTTTTTTAGTGAAACTAAAATTTATTTATCACTGAGAGGCGCCACAAAATTCTCCCTGAAGATAGGCCCGGCAACTAGCTCACCACAAGGTTGATCTGAAGCAGGAGTTAGCTCGGGTCGACGATAGTGGGCGAAAGCCGCATCCTCTTTGGGCTGAGCGATTATTTCTCCAATTGGCAACCTGACATCACGATCACCAATATTGCGGCTCTGTGGAACTGCGTCAGAGCTTATTAGCAAATGCTTAGCAATTGCACGTACTAAATCGCCAGCATCCGGTATCCAATGAGGAGTATCTCTAGCAGAATGTCTAATCGCTCTCACATCCTCTGGTTGAGATTCCACACCTGTATCTGTCACTCGTGATTGTTCAACGGACCCTCGTGGGCCTTCCCGGTACCATTCTTCTTTATTTTCTGCGATTTCGAATTCAATATCGCGACTTGTCGCCCTAACCGTAGCCAATATCTGAGGCTCGAGACTGGCAAAATCTGCCGATGTCTTAGGATGAACTGCCCCATCGGCTTGCGCGCCCCATTTAAGGTAAGCAAAGGCCAAAGTCACCAGCCCATCTAGATCTAGAGAGCGCACAGATTGATCTGGAAACGCCCTGTCAAACAAAAGCTGTGCAGAGCCCAGTGGCAAGATTTGTTGTTCGGCGTACCGGAAAAAGCTCTGGTTGCTTTTGAGAGTGAATCTATCAGTGATAGGAAGTGTCATCTGAAATAAATGATACAATTTAAGCCACCCGGCAACTCCAACAAAACCAGTCCAAAATGGTGAAAATAAATGGTCGGGTTGATTAGGGGCAGTTTGTGGCGAATGTCTAGTCACAAATATCATGGAAAAAGTGGCGAATCCTTCATTTAAAATGACCCTCTCGAGATTACCTAAATCGTCCGGCTGAAGTTTCGGTATTTGCTCAGTGCTCGGTATTTCTTTGTCCAC
>JACCDG011600034.1_pt1 | contig 11097 bp, 18 predicted proteins | sample 7442471 | NCBI WGS metagenome assembly JACCDG01 (sample SAMN15323444, study PRJNA562643) | freshwater metagenome | isolation source: river surface water | place: USA:Blue River Watershed | collected 2017-08-17
GCGCATTAATTGCCGCACGGCCAACCGCGTCACCACCGCCTAAGCCTTGACCAACACGACCGCCAACGCCACCCGCAACCGGGCTGATGGTGGACGTACCAGCCGACTTCAAGACATCGGCTCGCAGGCCATCCAGCGCCCGTTGAACGCCTTGCACCTGCGCCTGGTCAACTTTGAAGCGGAGGACTGTTTCAACTACTCTTTGTGCCATCGGTTCACACTCATGTTACACTGTAGATAAACAGTCACGCCTAGGAGGTCTTATGAAGTACCGATTTCTCGGAGCCGTTTCCACCATTTACTACATCATGGCGGGCATCGTCTTGATTGCGGGCTGCGGTTTTGGCGGCTTGACCATGACCGCAACGCGGAACGGCGTTGGAACCGGCATCGGCATCATTCTTGCCAGTGCGCTTGCTGCGCTGAGTCTGGCGGCATTCGGCCAATTGATTGCCCTGCTTGTCGACCTTGCCAACAACACCGCCGAAACTGCCAAGCATCTGGCTTTCCTCGCCAGCCGACGCAAAACCAACTAGCCCTCACTTCCCACTGTACCGGAAATACAACGCCCGCTTGTCAGGCGGGCGTTCATTTATGATAGGCGGTGAACATGACTAACCCAATCGACGATCAGCAGCGCCGCGTGGTTCACGGCACCATCTCAAATGAAGAAGTTGTCACTGCGGGCGAACGCATCCCCAGCGGGTCAATGATTTACTTTCACCCAGTGACGGGGCTGGCGTATGTATGTAAGCCGCCGCCTGCGCCGGTGGTCATCTCCGGCACTGCCAACACACCCAAACTAGACGATACCGTATCTATAGATACGGTATAGCGTTTTGGGCAGGCTCCCAGCGCCTCCCCTCCCCCACTAGCCGATACCGTGACGGTCGTCACGCTACAATCGGCATTTGACCCACCTTGAACCGTCCCAGCCTACTTCGGCAGTCTATACCGTATCTATAGATACGGTATAGCTCATTCCGACTGCATCCAGGCCGGGCTGTTTTGCGGTGCGGTGTCCTCAAAATACTGCATGAGGTCGAGCATCCGGTGCACGTCTGCTTCCCAGGTCAGATCGCGCTCGGCGATCTCCTGCGGCGTCGGCAGGTAACGATAGTCGCTCTGCCGATACTGCACCGCGGCGCGGAAGACGAGTGAGGGGTGATACTGCCAGACCATCGGCGGACGCTCCAGGCGGCGTGGCTTGTCCCCCTTGAGCGACTCGTCCACCCACTCCCGCACCATCGTGTCTACTTTTTCGACTTCGGCGAGCCTTTTGGGTTTGTGTCGTCGGCTCCTCCTGGTTGGAGTTCCGGCGGCGCGGCTAGATGATCTTCCAGCGCGGCATTGAGCGCGGCCAGCCAGGCGTTATGCGCCTTCAGGTCGATCAAGTCGCCGAAGCGATGCCAGCGGGCTTCCCAGTCTTTCATCTGCGGTGCTTCTTGCCAGAAGATTTGCAGGTCGACCAGGCTTTCATGGTCGCCCGCGCTGATCTCGCTTTCCACCAGCGGGAAGGTGATCGCCACCGTGCGAGACATGAAGGACTGGAAGTTGGAGAACACGATGGCCGACTGGCTGCCCGGCGCGAACGTGCGCGACTCCGGCACAGCCGCCTCGATGGCCTCCTCGATCAGCAGCGTCTTCAGCTTGCGCGTGGTCTCGATCTCAAAGCGGACGCGGCCCTCAAAGGCTTCGTGGGTGATCGTCGCCATTACTTCGCCTTCTTCGACGCGGGTACTTCCACCGGAGCGACCAGCGCCCGCAGCGCCGCCTCGGTCGCCTCATCCTGCCAGTTGATCGGCCTGACGATGAAGTGCAGGCCGCCGATGCCCTGCAGCGTGGCCCCGGCGCGGTCATAGCCGACGCCGTTGGCGGCTTTCTTCGGCCACTGGGCCACCGTGCCGTCTTCCGCAAAGCTGCCGATGCGATCCTGAAGTTGTTCGTCCATACCCTACCCTTTGCATAGTTCTATGCACATATCAACACGGGTGATACATCCACTGTACCCAAAATAAAACGCCCGCCTTGTGGGAGGCGGGACGTTACGCGCTGCAGAGAGGGGGAACTTACGGGGTGAGATACGCGGTCTGGTAGAAGGCCACATGGCGCTGACCACTGCTACCCGCTGCCGCCAGCGTGACCACGCCGGTCGAGGTGTTGACGGAGGAGGGAGCCAGCAGTGCGCCGTCGCGGGCGAACCACTGATTGGTGAGGCCGCTGGTGACGGTGCTGTAAATTGGGCGGTAGGCCAGGGTGTAGGTGGTGGCGGTGCCGTCGCCGATGAAGGCGGTCAGCGCGAAGCCGTACTCGCTGATGAGGATGTATTCGAACTCCTCATTGTTGTACCAGCCTTGGTTGGAACTGAAGGCCACGCCGGTCGGGAAGCGGGTGCTCAGGCTCGGCTGGAAGGTCAGGGTGGCCGGGGTCGGGTTCTGGCCGCCTTCCTGGGTGACATTGCCGATGCTCAGCGTGGCTTCCACCAACGGATAGACGATGGTCGCATAGCGGTTCTGGCCCGCCTGCGCGCCGCTGCGCTGCTGGTAGCGCATGATCAGCATCATGCCGACCTGCACGCTGGATGGCCGGGTGTTATCCCGCGCAACGATTTCCACGTTGGTCATGCTGGTGGTGTCCACATTGGAACCACGCAGGAAGGCCATCGCGTCGGCGTCCAGTTGGGACAGGTTCAGCGAGCCTTCGCCGATTTCCTGCAGGCCCATGGCGGCGCGCCCCTCGGCACGGCCACCGCCGCGGAAGGTCGCCGAGACCTGGCTTGCGTTCGGCAGCGTGCCGGTGATCGGCCCGTACAGTTCACGGGCGTGGCTGGTCAGCGGCGGGCTGCCCAGGCTGTCGGGGTTCAACTGGCCGACGGCGATGCCATTGTCATCGACGCGCCAGACGAACACTTTCTCGAACGAATACAGATTGCCTCTGCTCATGCTCACACTCCTGCATCGGTGATGCTGGTGATATTGATTTGATACTGCACCGCCACGTACACCCGCTTACTCCAGGTGATGAAGTCGACGCCGTTGTCACTCATCGGACTCACGTCGATGATGTTGTCCAGCGCCACCCCGTCCAGTTCCAGCAGCGGACGCGCCAGGAAGAACGCCGGGAGCGTCTCCATCCACGGGCGCGCGGCCCGGATACCGCCGATCTTTTTCGAGTCGTCGAAGCTGGCGGCGTCGCAGAGTTCCTCGACCACCAGCGCCAGCAGGAAGCTGCGCGTGACTTTGTACTCGGTGGCGCTAATGCGCTCGCGGGTGGCGGCGCGTGGCCCGCTGCCGAGCCAGTCCTCGACCACCAAACACGGCGGCGAAAGCGGGCATTCGGTCGGGTCGACCACACCGCCATCCAGTTCGGGGATCAGCTCCCCCAGCGCTTTCAGGCGGGCAATGATGAGGTCATTCACGGTCATGGTGTCACCCCGGCGCGTTCATCGGTCAGGGTGAACCAGGTGTCGATCAGGCGTTCGTTCAGGCGTTCGCGGCTGTTGGCGATGACCGGCGCGGCCTGTCGCCAGCCGGTATCCAGGTGGAACGGTTGGGCGTCGTCGCCGACGACAAAGCGAGCATAGCGCCACAGGTTCTCCACGCGGATCTCCATCGAGTTCTGCGTTTCTACACTGGTTACATCCCATCCAGCGTTCAGCTTGCCCGTCCGCTGGTAGGGAATACCGTTTCCGAAGCCATTTGTGGCAAAGAACGCCCGGCGCTGCTTTTCGCTTTTCCAGCGTAGTGGATAGGTCGGCAGCGGCGGCGTGTATTGCAATTCACGAATGACGCGCACGCGCTCTCGATCCACCTGCCGCTTGAAGGCCCGCTTTGCCAGCGCGCCAGATCGGCGCACGGTGCGCTGCAGTTCTTCCAGCACGTCGTCGTCAACCGACACCGTTACGCGGATCATGTGTCGTCGTCCTCGGTGGCATCAATGCCCAGGCCGATCACGCCCAGCACGGGTTTCACGCCGCCCAAGCCCGCCTGTTTTTCGTACATCGTCAGCAGGTCTTGCAGGTGGTCGAACCACTGGCTGCGGCTCTCCCGCTGGATGTCGCTGCCCACATCCACTTTGACCGCCGCTTTGCCCAGCAACCGCCGGATCATGTAGACGACCGTCAGCGCTTCGGTCTCATCCGTGCCTAGCCCTTTTTCGGCGGCGCGGATGTACAGCGCATCAATCTGCTCATCGGAAAGATAATCGGGGGTGCATTCATCCCCGACCAGCATCCGATAGTCGGCAATCTGGTCAGCGGTCAGCGTGGTCATCGGTTACTTCTTCTTGCTCTTGGACTTCGGCGCGGCGTCTTCGGTCGGCAGTTCGTCGCCAGCGAGGACTTCCACCGGCGCGGCGGCCTCTTCGACCGGCGCGACCGCGTCAGCCAGATTAGTCAGCCATCCGGCCAGCGCCTCCAGTTGATAGGCCTGTAAATGCTCCAGATCGCGGGAATGAGCCGGTATGACTACCGGCTCAATGCCCGCAACCCCCGCCAGTCGGTCAGCCGCATAGGCTATCTGCTTGACCGACTTGTCCCTGATCGCTCCCAGAGCGGCGCGGGTTGCCATCGGCTTAACCTTGCAGCGTGCCTGCGTTGTAGCCGGTGGGAATAGCATAGGTACCGTTCCCAACCCGCTGCACCACAGCGCCGACGCGGTTATAGGGGGCAAAGCCCGCCTTGCGGTAAAAGTCGAAGCCGCTCAGGTTGCTGTTCTTGGCGGAAGGCTTCATCCGCAGGCCCTGCAGCGTGGCTTCCGGCTCTTCACGGATAAAGATCGGGGCGGTGCCGCCGAGCGCTACGCCGATCATGTAGCCCGTCACCATGCGGCGGGACTTCACCACGATCCAGTTGTCGCATTCGCCGATGACCTCATTGCCGAAGCCAATGTAGTCATCCACGCCGTCGGCCAGATTAACATTGCTGCCGTACTGAACAAACGGTGTACTGGTGGGGTTCTGGTTGAAGCCAGAAAGGCCGCTGGCGATGGTGGCCGCTTCAGTTGGCGAGACATAGAGCACATACGGACCCATGTTCATCGGGTGCTCTTCCAGCTCGGCCAGCATGGCGGGCAACGGATTGTCCGAATTGCTGATCGCGTTGGCCTGCGCCAGATAGTGATTATCCGTCGCAAAAACACCATTCAGATCCGGGTAAGCATCCGTGTCGCCATTGGCGAGGCCCTTGATCGAGAGCGTGCCAATGTCGTCATCGTCGTCCTGGTATGTCCAGGTAGTGTGGGTGAACATCGAGGCCAGCATCCGGCGGATCATCCAGGCCGCGTCCGACTTCTGAACGCCCAGCATTTTCTCGTTCAGTTCGCGGACGGTCATCTTGGCCCAAACCTCTTGGTTACCGGCGATAGCCGTCGCACCGCGCCAGAACGGAACCGCAATCTCGTAGGATGCGCCGCCGCGTTCCGGCAGTGGGGTTCCGTCCTGCGAGACGGGTTGCAGTTCGCCGTTGCTGCCGACCCGCACGCGCTTCTTGGCCGGGCCAATCAGCGGCTGAGTCAGCGTGGCGAGCAGCGCGCTCATGTCCTGCGTGTAGGCCGCTGCCGACATTTCGACGGCGGTCGTGATGAGTTCGGTGTTCACTTCCGTAACGCGCTGGTTGAAGACGTCCTGCAGTTGATGGAAGCCGTAAGCAATAGAGTTTGCCATGATCGTTTACTCCCGTTCAACTTTCAGGATTTTGTTGGCGACGGTGCCGCTCCAAATCGGATGCACGCGGCCTACAATGACGGTGGTCGTCCCGGCAGCCGTATCGAGCTGGCCGTCGGTATCGCTCAGGTAAACCGGCGCGCCGAATGCCATCGCATCCAGAGCGTCGCCAACATCAATCAGACCGCCGCGCACCACGGTGACGCTGCGCCCGACCCGTTCGGCCTTAATGACCGCGAACCCCTGAAAGTTGTTTTCAGTGGTGGTGGTAGCATTGGCCGGTGTGACCTGCCCGTCCGTATGGAAGCGGACGGCCTCATAATCGAACACTTCCTGCGCGGGAGCGTCGAACATATCCCAGGCGTCGACAATGCGCGCCGAGGTGATAACAAGTGCTGTCATCGTTTTCTATCCTTGGATAATCCGCCGATTGGTGACTTGGGCGGCCTGTCGCGCATCCCGATCCGGGTTACGCACACGCCCGCCTGCGTTCGATGGCGACCCCGGCCCGCCGCCGGTGAAGAGCTGCTTATAGGCGTCCTGCGCCGCTTTCACCAACGCTTCAAGCGCGGCGGTGTCGGCAGTGCCGTCTTCCTTCAGCACCTTCTCCAGCAGTTGTGGCTGCTCGGCATTCAGCAGGATCAGCACGCGCTTCGGGTCGGTCGACCGGGCCTTGCTCAGCGCCTCGGTGATGTGACCGTCCCGTTGCTTGATGCGATCTGCCTGCTGCATGGCCTGCAATGCCTGTTCCGCTGCCGAGGCTTTCCCTTCGGCCTCTTTCAGCCGTTCGGTCAGCTTTTGCAGGTCGTCGCTCGCCTTCTGATCGGGCTTGGGGGTTTCCCCGGTCGCCGGCGGAGCCAGCCGCGCTTTCAGGGTTTCCAGGCTATCCAGCCCCAGCCCTTCCAGCAGCGATTTTGTCCAGCTACCCTCGGCTCGCTTGAGCCGTTCGCCGATCAGTGCGTTGACCTGTTCCTGCGTGAACGTCTTGCCGGTGCTATCCCCCGATTGTTGACCCGCCGGGGTGGGCGGTGCTGCATCCGGTGTCGGCGTTGTGGTTGGCTGCGGAGTGGTCTCAAGGTCGGTCATCGAACATCTATCCTTTACTAGCTGCCGCGCATACCCGGCGCGTGCGGTGAATAAGGTCAGCGTAGCAAAGGCGGGCGCGGGGGTGTGTCAGCCCATCCAGAGGTCGGCGCAGTTGACCGTCCCCGGCGTGATCGGCGTCCACTGGTGCGGGCAGTTGATATGCAGCGGCGCGGGGTTCCGCTGGACGTGGGCGTAATCCACCACCCCGGCAGCGAACTGCGTCGCGCAGACTTCGCACACCGGCGGCGGGCCGGTCAGCCGGTAGCGATTGCCGGAGAGATTCATTTGAAAGAAGCGCTGGCGGGCGTACTCCCGGGCGGTCAGCTCGGTGTTGAGCGCAATCTGCCGGTCTTTCCAGGTGGCCCGCGCTGCCGTCAGGCGTTCCATGTTGCGGAGGTAATACTGCCGATTGCCGCGGGGGTTGGCTTGGTAGAGTTCGTCCAGCCGACGCTCCACCCACTTGTTCCAGGTGTTGTGGATCGAGCGGGCATCTAGTCGGCTGATGGCCTTCAGGTACTGAAAGTCCTCCCCCCGGGGCGACTGCGGCAGCGCCGAGCGGGAGCAGCCGAGCTTGCGCGCCTCCTCGCCCAGCACGCGCCGGAAGATGCGCCGCCGCTGTAGCAGCAGGTCGGCCTCTAACTGCCGTGTTTCTTCCGGGGTGGCCCGGTACAGCAGCAGCAGGACTTGGAGGAGTCTACTCGCCATCAGGCCTTCCGCTTATCCACCAGCACCACGCGGGGCTGATCCGCTTCTAGCTGAATGCAAAAGGTCTGCGCCGCATCCAGCCAGGGGGCAGCGCCTTCATCGCCGAATAACGTTTCAGGGAATGGCCTCCCGCGATAGTCGGCCTCCTGGCTGACGATCTGGCGGGCGGCGTCCTCGCTTTCGGCGACGACCACAAAGCCGAAGGTTTTGTCGTACCAGACTTCCGGCTCATCAATCCAGCCGAGGTGCCATAGGTAAAGCATTGGGGTTCTCCTGGTCAGACGTTATTGCCCGCCATTTTACTCCGTGGCGTTGGCCTCCTCGACCGACTCAAACCACTCAGGATCGGCGGAGGAACACATTGAGGCCCAGTTGTCACCAGCCAGGCGCTTTAACTGCTCAAGAACCCATTTCACCCGCGCCGTATTGGTGCCATCAAATACAGGCGCATTCGCTTCTTCAAGCGCTTCGTAAACCCCGGCCATATCGCTTAGAAATTCACTCTGCACGGCTTTGACATCGTCAGCGGTTACAGCCCCATCTTGAACGTTATCCTCAGGTATCATTCTTGGTTGGCCTCCTCGACCAGCGCATTCCACTCGGCGTCACTCATGCTCATTAACTTGGCGCGGGCGTTGCTCAGCCGATTGGTGCGATCCTGCGCCAGCGTCATGATCCCGGCCTGCACTTCGGCCTGCCCTGCCGGGGGCAATTCGGCGATGGTCGTCTCCGGGTCTTCGGTTCTTCCAGCAGCAGCCGCCTTGAGCGAGTTGCCGATGAGCTGCTTACCGGGCTTGCTGACGTTGTGCAGGCTCGCCAGCATGTCCAGCGCTTTGCCCAGCACATCGGCTTCCAGCACCGGGATGTACTTACGCGGTCTCGGCGGTAGTGGCTTCGGCGTCGGGATCTTCGCCATCGGGTGTGTCCTCCTCGACCGGCTGATCGGGTGTGTTGAACAGCGCATCAGTCATGGTGCGGAGTTCCTGCCGCGCCCGTTCTTCGCTATCGGCCAGCACCGCGTTGATGGTCGGCTCGTCGTAATCGAGTTCCTGCAGCATCAGGCGCTGCACCGCGGGCGGACGGTTATCGAGCGCGCCGAGCGCGGTGATGCGGTCGGTTTTGCTCAGGCTGTCGCCGATGATCGGCCTCGGCTTGATGGTCATCTCCAGCGCCCCGGCGGGATAACTGGCGAGGTTGAAGCGTTCAAAGCCTTCGTAGCGGTTATAGCCGCCGATGGTGACGCCCATCTGCATGGCCCGCACCAGCGCTTCATCGTAAGCGCCTTGCGCCTCTTCGATGCGGGTGAAGGCGTCGGCATAGCCCGCCCGCACGCCCGGCGCGGTCATCTGGGAGCCGCTCTCCCGGATGCGCTGCAAGGCCAGTTCGGGCATATCGCGCTCCAACTCGCCCAGCATCTTCTCGATATTTTCCAGCGCGCCGCCCACGTCAATCTGGAGCGTGATCGGCTGGAAGCTGGCCCCCTCGCCCGGCGCGTACAGGATCTGCAGTTCATCCTTGCCGGTGCTCTCAAATTGCAGGCCGTCGGCTTTGCTCATGCCCAGCGCCTGCAGCAGCGGCACGGTCGCTTTGCGGAGGTTGTCGTTGAGCAGGCTGGCCGCGTCGTTGATCTCGTTGATCTTGCCCATCGACTCGTACCAGGCATTCGCCCCGTACATCAGGCCGATGTCGGCATGAGAGCATTTGACCAGCGGGACGAAGCCGTATTCGTTTTCCCACTCGGTCACCTGCCTGCCCTGCATGTCTGTGTAATAGGCGAAGGGTTCCCCATCCTTGTAGGTGCGGAACCACTCTTTATCGATGGTCTCGGTGTACAGGTAGCTTTTGCGCTGCTGTTCGGCGAAGGCCCGCGCCCCCGGCTTGAGCGTGCTCAGGTCGAGCGGCTCATCCACTTCGTACTCGATGATCACGCGGGTGATGTTCCCGCTGGCGTCCGTCTCCATCTCGCGGATTTTGGCGGGATGCAGGACTTCCATCCGCACCTTTTGCGCCGTCCGGTCATCATTCACTTTGATGAACACATCGCCCAGGGACGCGCCGTAACGCACATACATCGACTTCTGCCGACTCCAGCGCGACCAGTTGAGCAGGTTCCGCAGGGCCGGGTACAGCGCCGGGTTATCCGTCTTGATCGGCAGCGCGCCGGTCGCCAGATTCTCCAGGTCGAGGTTGCCGCCGTAGATGTAGGCGGTCAGCAGTTTGTTCTGCCGCCCGACCGGGTTGTAAATGTTGCGGATGCGCCGATAGAGGCCGTTGGAGGCCTTCAGCATCTGCGCCTGCGCGTTGATCGACTTGTAAACGGTGCCGTTGAGATAAGACTCATACAGCGCATAACGTGAAAGCCGGGCGTCGTAGACATCCCAGCCACTCTCCCGCGTCGGCACGTGGGCGTATTCGTTGTACCAGGCCGCGCTCAGCGTCGTTAAACTGGCGCGGGAGCGGATGCGCCCCTGCCAGGTGTATGGCGCGGCCATCAGTTATTCACCAAAAAAGAAGGCATTGAAATCATCCGGCGCGGTGGCCGCCTCCGCCTTGCTCACCCGGTCGAGCGCAGCGACGCCGTAGCGCTTCGCATCCATACCGTGGTTGTCCTTGTCCACCGGCGTCTCTTTGCCCGGCTTGCCGTCTGCCGCAATTTGCCAGACGTAAGCGGGCATTTCTTCCAGTGTAGAGCATGGCAAGCCCGCCCCTGCGAGCGCCGGATCACGTTCGATTAGCGCGTCGCGGAAGAAGAAGATGCGCGGCTTGCCGTCCCCCTGGACGCGCAGCCGACTCTGCACCAGTTGGATGCCGGAGCGGATCTCCTTCTTGGCGGGCTGGGTGCGGACGCCGTGCGCGTGCAGCGTGGCCCGGTCTTCCGCGTCGTGATCGGCCACCACATGGGTGAAGCGCTTGCCCGCCATCAGTTCGACAATCTGCCGGGCGTGCTGCTCCACCAGCCGATGCGAGTGGTAGATCTCATGCACCAGGTACATGCGGTCATCGTGATCGACCGCCCAGAACTGCGCCACAAACGGGTTTTTATAGCCGAAGTCGATACTCAGCACCCAGCGCCAGGAGGACGGGATCGGGAAGCGGTCGACCACGTGGACGCGCTCGTCAAAGTCATCGTAGACCGCGCCTTCCGCCTGCACCCACTTACCCTCGAAGTACCTGGCACGGCGCAGGCCGGTTAGCTTGGCGAGCTTGCCGAGGACGTAATCCTCGCCGTACTTCGTCCACTGCCCTGCCGCCGCGTCCCAGTAGCGGGGATTATCCTGGTGAGTGGTATCCAGCAGCGTCAGGTCGCCCGCGTCGGCCATCAGCCTGATCCAGTGCTTGGGCGAGTCCGGATTGGTATCGCCGATCAATTGCTGATACGGCATCACGCCGGAGCGCAGGCGGGAGAACAGCACCTCCCAGTGGTCGCGCCGCAGTTGCGAGGCTTCGGCCACGTAGATGAAGTCATACTCTGCCGAGAGCATCTTACCCGGTCGATCCAACCCGGCGACGGCGATCTCACTCCCGTTCGGGTAGCGGTAGGTGTCGCGGTGCGTGCGCTGGACGCCGGAGCAGATCGGGTTGCCTTCGCCCAGGATGTCACGCTCAAACGTCACCTGCGTGGATTGCGCCAGGTCAGCGCGCACC
>JACCDG011318927.1_pt1 | contig 11096 bp, 18 predicted proteins | sample 7442471 | NCBI WGS metagenome assembly JACCDG01 (sample SAMN15323444, study PRJNA562643) | freshwater metagenome | isolation source: river surface water | place: USA:Blue River Watershed | collected 2017-08-17
CAAAGTGCCAATGCGCGAGATATGATCACCGGTCTATATAAGAGTAACTATTTTCTTAGGAGAACTTCCGCACTAGGCGCTTACTCTGAAATGAGTCTGACAAAAGATCAACTAGAGGTCGATGCCGTAGTTTTAGGCGGTACTCTCGCGGCGCCAAGTATGGCCGCAGGATCAGGCTTTAGGCTCTATGGCACACGAGCTAATCAGCTTAAAGTATACGGTACTGCAGCCACGGGGGACACTCAACGTCCTGAGATTTGGATTGGCGGAGACGCACAACCGCCAGGTACAGTGTTAACATTAATGCCGCCGCAATCTGGTTCTTCGTTTCCGTCTTATTCGGCGTTACGTACTAAGATGGATGTTACACCTAATAAACGAGGTTGGCGTACAGATTTACAAAATGCAACGCAGTATACTACTGAGCGCATCTTAATCGAACCTACTAAGCCTGGTGTTGTGATCACACGCACAAGCACCAAGATTATTCCATAAGAGGTGAATGAATGGCTCCTAAGACTGTAACTTTCATTAAGCAACATCTAATTAGCCTTCTCTTAGGAGCTTTACCAGCTCTTATTGGGGCGGGTTATGTTACTCTGTATAGAGTAGATAAGCTAGAGGCTTCTCAATTAGAAGAAAAACAAGTTGCTGAAGATTCGGTGAAAGAGATACTCCATCGTATAGAGGATCTTCAAATTGCGCTAGGCCGTGCGCAACTAGATCTTGCTCTCGTATGCTCAGAGGTTGTAAAGTCGCGGGGTGGCAATCCTTTAGCGGAATGTAAGACTATGGGAGGGAGATAATGAAGTCAACTCTATTAAATTCTAAACGTGTAGGGCTCACATTAGCTACACTTGGTGTACTCCTAACTATTGTGTGGCTTCTCAAGCCTACATCAGTCATTGTACAATCTTTAGCACTTTTAACACCTATGTTCGTTACACTGACTACTACAATGGGTATTAGTTGGTCAGAATCGTTTCTCAATAAAGCCGCTGATATGGTTGAGGATATTGCGCATGCAACTGCAAATGATAAGCCTACCGTGGGAGGAACGGATGGACCGCCAAGAAGTGACAGCTAGTGTTCTAAACTATGCGCGTTCCCAATTAGGTGTAACGGAGTTGACAGGTAATAATGATGGTATTCCTGCAGAGCGCTATATGCAAGGGGATAAGCTTCCTTGGTGTGCTGGTTTCGTCTTATGGGTATTTCGGCAAGCTGGTTATCAGCTACCTGGTAACCAATTTAAAGACCGTGCAGTTTCGGAATTAGAAACTCAATTGTCTCTCTTAGCGTGTGAGTTAGAAAGTCCTGTCCCAAGCGCATTGATATTCTTTAGAAAAGGACATTCTTCGGCGGGTCCTAGTGGACACGTAGGCATCATCGAAGATGTCAAATCCGCTAAGGGGGATGAGGGATTTCTGATTACTACGATCGAAGGGAATTCGTCTAATCGCGTAAAACGTGGGCGGTATGACTCATCTAACCCTTTTATCAAAGGCTACTACTTGTGGCCAAAGGATGATATTGATGGAACCTATACTATCCCTATTCAACGCGATACCAAGTAGTGTATATGTAGTACTCGGGGCTCTCTTAGCTGCGGCAGGAATTTACCTTCACGGTAAGAAGAAAGCAGCTAAAGAAATTGCGGGTGAAACTGCTCAAGTACAGTTAGAGAATATTCGCACGTACGAGGAGCATGAAGATAAACGTGAGGACAAAGCTAAAGAAGAGGTGAAGGCAATAAATACTGAACTTCAGCGGAAAATAGAACCACCATATATTCCTAAAGAAGTAGAAGCCTTTATAAGAAATGCCCCACCCCCAACCAGTGAGGATGATTAATGTTAAAGACAGCATTAATGACCCTACTTGTGGTATCTTCGACGTCAACGTATAGTATCCAAACGCCGTTAGAACAAGAACTTTACATTGCAGGATTAAAGTATCAAGCAGCATGGAAAACCTCTAAGGTTAAATTAGAGACATGTAAAGCGGATAAGCAGGAGCTTGAGGCTAAGCTACGTGATACTAAGCCCGTGGTAGTAGACACTGGGCCTAGCGTGCTGGAAATGGTGCTAGGATTGACTGGGGTCGCCGCCCTCGGGTTTGGGGTCGGGCTGGTACTCGGGCTGACCCAATAGCTTCGCTAGCACCCTTATCTGCTCAAGGTGGAAGGCTTCAAGGGCGTCAGCGCGAGCCGCCGTAAAGAATCGGTCAGTGTCTTTAATGATTAGATTCTTAGGTTTCTCTCGCCCACCACAACCATTAGAATGAAGTGAACGATTAAGATGCGGGCAGACTGTTACGCATGGGTCTGCTTTCATGTTTACTAGCGGTAGTAAGACAGTACCACCTAGCTTACAGCCCGGAGGCACAACTCCCTTAGCCACAATGTCTGAACGAATTGTGTCTGCGGGATCGGGTTCATCATCGCCGTAGTAATCAACCATCTTTGTTCCATCGAGAGAGTAGGCAAGGGAATAAGTTCACCAGTAGGCTCAGGTATAAACTTAAACCCTTATTCTAAGTTGCTAGTCTTCATCCTTCTGGACTAACTCTCGACCATTAGAAAGGCCGTCATTGTATCCCTTCTCAAGTGATCAGGGTAATGATTAGCGAATCTCCTCGATAAGGGCGTTTAGCGCCTCAATATCGGTACCAGGACGGCCAGCCCCAGCCTTGCGCGCAAGCGCAGGAAGTTTCTTCTTACCAGCCGCAACTAGCCGCTTATTCAGCTTGCTAAGCTTATTTACGACAGTGCCAGGAGTGAGGCCGGTAGCCTCAGCAACCTCCTCAGCCCCCTGACCGGCCTTAGCCGCAGCACAAACAGCCTTAACAAACTCATCCATCGAAACCTTTTGCTCTACACCAGCCATAAATCACTTGCCTTTCGCTACTTTATGAATCTTTAGTGTGACTATCTTTCTAATTAATCTAGTCAATTCACCATGAGATTCTGGGTTAATGTTTAGATGTGCACACAATGTTAACACATCCGTTTTAGGTAGGCGGACCAGGACTTCAAAGTACTCAATACCGGTCTTTGGGTCCGCCCTCGTCTTCACTGTTAGGACTCTGAATCACCGTCCCGCCGCTGTCAAGCTCTCTAATACCCGTCGAGCCGAATCCGTTCGAAGCCCGACTAGTGGGAGTAAGCTCGGTAACTTGCTTGAATTTCGCCTTAGCTACAGGGGAAATGACCAATTGTGCAAACCGGTCACCTTTTTGGACCCGCTTAGCTTCCTTTGAAGTATTGTAAATTAATACTTTAATCTCACCCCTGTAATCAGAATCGATTGTTCCAGGAGTATTCAATACGGTTAGCCCTTCTCTTAGTGCTAAACCGGAGCGCGGGCGTACCTGTCCTTCGAATCCCCAGGGAATAGCTACTAAGAGTCCTGTGGGGATAATCTTAGTTTCCTGAGCAGGGATAAGTACTGATTCCGCTGCAACTAGGTCGACCCCTGATGCACCTTCTGAGGCATAGGCAGGGATATACAGCTTGTTAGTGTTCATTAGATAATACTCGATTACGGGGACTTGGATTGACATACTTTCATTACCTCAGGTAGTTTAACTAAATGTGCCCAATTCGTACCAATCTTTATTTCAACTGTAAAGCTGAAATTGACTCCATTAATGAGTACAGGTTTCTCCATTTCTTGCTTTAAAATGCGCGCAAGCCGCGCCCAAGATCTACCTTCTAATACAATATCGTCGTGAATCTGCATAAGAATGAACTCAGTTTCCCAATTCAGACGCGCGTCGATATCCTTCATTGCCTTCTTAACCCGCCAAGCGACTAGCGATTGGATAGGGAAGTTATAGACAACCGGTACTTTAATATCTCCATAGAAGTTAAAACGCGCACCAGTCATAATGTCTTCAACATAACCATTATCAAGGGCTTGCTGAAGTTTCATATCCTGCCATTGCTTAATTGCAGGGTGAGCCGCGTACCAACGTTGGATGAGTAGTTTAACCATTTGCGGTGTAATGTGTGGATATTTAGGTGCTACCTGTCCATGAATGGTCTCGTATCCGCCACCATAGTTCATACCGAACACTACGATTTTAGCCGTGTCGCGTTCTTCATTCGATACTTCTGCTAAAGTTTGATAACCGAACAAATCACGGGCGTTCATGCGGTGAACGTCCCACCCCTTAGCAAATGCTTCAATTAAGACTGTATCATTAGCAAGCAATGCTAAGGCTTTAAGTTCGGCCGCAGAGTAGTCGGCGGAAACTAAGTAATTCCCTTCACGTGAGCGGAATAGGTCTCTTAATGAAGGAGTCGCTACAGCATGGCCTTTAATTCTATCTTGCTGTAACATTACTTATTACCCACTTTCATTTTCGGAATGTTCATCAAATTAGGACCACCACAAGACCAGCGTCTTGTTTTTGCACCGCCAGGATACCAAGTTGGCCTAACCGCATGATCATAGTCGAGGGGACAATTGTCCACATAGGTGGATTTAAGCTTATTGACCTTCCGGTACTCAAGGATAAGAATAGCGAACGTACGGGCAATGAGGTTCTGGTGAGCAGATAACCGTAAAAGTTCGGTAGCATCATATTTAGGCTTTCCTGTAAGGTCTGAGAAAGCTAAGGGCTTGATACCTAGAGTAATGTGAAATAGGTCATTTAGGTCTGAGGAGCCAGGGTTAGGGTTAAAGTTTTCAATGTTGAATCGCTTAGCGAGACGCCGAATTTCGTCTAGGGCGTTATCGAGACGAGTGCCCAATGTGGACTTATGAAAAGCTAGTTTATCTTCGTCTACTAAAACACCACGTTTACGCATTTTTAGGGCGATCGTTAACTCGTGCATCAGAGTTTCGAATTGCTCTTGCGTTCGCGGTCCGTTAGCTAGTCGAGAGACATAGCGATCTCTTAACAAAAGAGTTATGTAAGCATCCTTTACATTGTAGATTGCCCTCTCTAAACCTTTAGAATCAGATTCCCAGAGCTCTTCACCTTCAGCTTTGAATTCAGCTTTCCAGCGAGGGGCATGAAATTCAATACATCCCTGAAAGCCTAACTTATGAGGCCAACGGGGGGCTAATACTTGATGTGCGATCAGAGTGTCAAAATCAATACCAGAAAGGAAATAACCATGATGATCCAAACAAAATTTATCAAATTGTCCATTCTGGAGAGCTTTTTTAATTCTTTTTGATCTGAGGATTCGTTTAACCGCATTTAATACTCGTATGTCTGTAACAAGCCAAGGTTGAATAGAAATACCTAGGGTGCGGCTAGTGAGACCGATGTCTTTAATGACACTCTTGTAATCTAACCCTGAAGTCTCAATATCGACGCCTAGCCATTCTTCTTTTTCTAGCTTAGCTAAAGCCTCTAAAAGTTGCTCAGTGTCATGTGTATGACATGTGATAATTTCAGGCCATTTCCAGGGCTTCAGGACGTTACGCGCAATGGCCCACGCGCGTTCAAGGTGAATGGAAAGCACAGGGCCATATTCAGACGATTTTAGCACCATTCCAGGCGATATGGACGGTACTACAATCGCTTGTAGGTCTTCAGCGTAAGACGGTCCGCCCATCCATTGGAACACTTGAGCCTTATCAAGTGTTACAACTAATGCTTTCTGACCTAGCGCAGCAATAACCTTATTAGGGCTTCCCGGTTCAACGCTTACTTCTTTGACTAAACGTGGGCGACAACAAGCTAGTGCTTTTTTGAATTCTTTAGGAGTTAACTTCTTCGTTGGTTGACAAAGAAGCGCTAGATTAATCTGACAGTCTTTTTTAGGAATCCCCAACTTAGCTAAGGATTGATCGAGTTTTTTCCCCGCTGATGCGGAAAAAGGCACTCCGACTTTAGCATCATAGGCTCCAGGAAAATCGCCAATGATTATCAGTTTAGGATGATTTACTAAAGTCGGAGGGGTAGGGACTTGTCCTTGTAAGGGACAATCACTACACTTAGCGCCATTAAGTTGGGGAGAATACATAGGTTAATCTACATAATACGTGAAATAAGTTAATTCAGCTCCATAAGGATCCGCTGCGCGAGTACACCCGGCGACAGTATAGCGCTCTTCATAAGCATATTTTGTAATTCTGCATAATCTAAAAACACCTTTTGCCTCCACTGTATCTACTAGATCATTAGCGCGACGCTCCCAATCCATTTTAGCTAATGTACGTCGATTAAGCTCTTCACGTGAAGGAGGAGCTATAACAAAAGGTGCTTCTTTAATTCCTGCGTCAGTCGTACTTGAGTAAATAGGAGCCTTTCGATTATCAGGTACGTAGCGTTCAATTAATAAACCTGCTACAGTTGCTACTACTCCTGTTAGTAAGAAAGCAGGCGCACTCTTAGATACTACCATTAGTTAACTCCTACTAAGAAGTCATCTCCCGTCGGGTCGTCATAACCAACTTCTAGTTGCTTGTAACCCGGTCCCATTTGCGGATTCTTCATGGAAGACAGTGCTACAGTACCGTTACGACCTTCATAAAGGAATGGTGACACGAGGGCGTTTACTAGCTTAGTCCTCGCAGCCGTTAGTCTATCGACAACCGCCATCTTCTCTTTAACTTCAGCTTCTTTCTGCTTAATTTCAACTTCACGTTGACGGGCAGTGAAGTTATCGAGCGTCTTCAGAAAGTCATCTTGACATTCAGCTCGGGCTGAATGAGCAAAGGTCATGTAGTCAAAAGAAAATTCATAGCTATTGATATCTACAATAACACTCCATCGCTTTGAATTAACCCAGGGTTGATCAATTCGTGCTACATGAATCTTATGGTTAGCCGGTAGAGTGAGATAGCCTGTACCTCTACAAGGAGCTGAAGTAATCTCTTGTAGAGTAATATAAAATCCCGGTGAAATGACCGGAATTTGTTCCGCAGGAGTCTCGTAGTAGTGGTACTTTAACATATTAGCGTAACGTCGTTGCTCCTCCCGAGCTGCGTCTTCCATTGACTTAGGCATATTGTATACTTCAGATTGGATAGACGGATATTCTTGGTTGAAGAAATTAGCTGCATTTTGCTGATGCACGTCTACGTTTGACGGCGGTCCAGAAGCGCGCATAGCTCTAAATAAAGATCCTGCAATAATAGTCTGTACCCAATGAGTGTTTTTTGGGTGCAAGAAATCAATCATAGCTTGATCTTTATCATGAACCCACCGGTAATAAATACGCTTACCTACTGGTAGACAGTAATGTTCCTCCTTAACATCCAAGCAGGTGGCATGAGTCAGATTAAATTGTTGCATTTCTACACCTCTCACACTTTCTCATCGTTACTTTTGGTTCATTCTTCCAACTTTTACAAGTCTTGCAGTACCATTCATTATTCTCATAATGAGCGACAGCTTCCTCGATTGGAATACCATATCGTTTCGCCATGATACGAGCCCCGCCTGGAGGCCCTACAAATGCACTCTTTAGCAAAAGCCGCCCCATGTCAATCGCGTGAGGCGCTTTAGCATCAATTCCCATCACTTTAGGACGTTTGCCCAAGTGTTTAGCAATATAATGCCCAGAGACACCTAACTGTCTTCCAATTTGGTTATCTGCTAAGCCATCTTCCCTGTACTTAGCAGCGCGCTGTAATTGAGCTTCTGTAAGTTTGGTGTGCTGGCCTCTACGCCTAAATTTAGTGTCCATAAATAAAATCCCAAATTACCCAGAGAACAGCAATTCCCCATAACATGGCACCGATAAATAGAATCCAGAAGGAGAAGAATAGAGCTTTGTCTCGTTTAAACATACTCATATGATTTCTGGCAGGATTCGAACCTGCATCTTCCAGCCTGATGAGCCAGCGCTCTGTCCATTTGAGCTACAGGAACCACCTTCAATTTTCTTAGGCTAGGTTTGTCGCCACCTAGTGAAAGGTCACGGCTAAGTCGTGTCCCTAAGTCATTCCGGAATTACTGACAACTCTTCACCAGGACCAAGGTCCGGGCGATAGTTTTCGAGACGTAGTTGCCCAGTCTCATCCGGTCGCATATCTGCAAAGAACGTAGCGCCGATTTGATAACCGACACCCTCAACCTGCATCTTAATCATTTCCTTCTTAGCAGCCTTAGCCACGAGAAGCTCGCGCTCATTCATTGCTTCCTTTGAAGCAGGTTGACCATCGATTAGCGGAATCTGACTCCCCTTCACTCGACGACCGCGCGCCGGTACTCCCTGAGGATTGATAGCGTGTAGCTTCACCGCAGCGAATCCGGCAGTGTTAGGTGCCTTATGTCCTGGCCAATTAGGATTCTTTACCGGATACACAAGCCAGTCACGCACCTTATAGTCAGTGACCTTAGTCGAGGTATCGTGGGCGACTCGGCAGGGATGGTAGAGGTATTGGCACATCAGAGAGCCCTTCTCCTGAGATACCTTATTCTCTGCATCCTCAATAACAAAGCAGTATGTGCCCTCAGGCAATTCCTTGCCTTTGAAGAGGGTAGCTTCATCGACATCATCCCAGCCTACTTGAGAAGGAAACTCGGTGTTGTTAGTCATATTACTTTCCTGCAATCTTTTGAATGCTGTTAAGTGAGTCAGTTAGGTTTTGTACTTTTTGTTGAAGCTGCAATACACTGTCAATACTTTGTTGAAGTAATTTTTTAGTTGCCTCAAGTTCTTTAGTGCGATCCCAATGACGCTGTGAAATAGCGTTAAGTAACGACTCTACTGAAACTTCACTAATATTCTTAATCTCAATTTTCGTCTTCGTCTTCTTCGTCGTCATCTTCATCTTCCTCTTCATCTTGCGTATACTTGATATAGGTACTTAGAATACAGTAGCCATCCTCATCTTCGTCAATATACCAGCCTTCTTTAAAGGCTAGTCGACAAAGCTCATCAAATGTCATTCTTTCTTCTCCAACAAATGGACTAATACCTTGTTACGCAATAAGCGTAGGTTGGCGGGTTCTTCATCATTCAAAAACTGCTCAAATCTTGAACCCGCGTCAAAGACTGAGCTAGTTAAGGTCACGAGTGACCGTTTCCATCCGGTAGGAGTCTTTAGCTTCTTTACAGCGAAATGACCGGATACGTCACGCATATAGAGTGTGCCAGAATTACCGGTTAACGCAGGGATAATGACCGAATCAGCCGTACCCCGCGCTGCTAGTTTAATATCTGTCTTAGTCTCCTCTGATTCCTTCTTAGAGTGACATAGACGGATGGTAGAGACGCGGAACTCTCCGCGCAAATCCTTAGCCATCGTCGTATTCTTGAAGTGAATACCCCGCATTTCGCGATACTTGTCCCAACCTGAGAGCTGTAGATTGTTTGCATAATTCTCCGCAATTACGTCTAGGCCTGAGTCAGTGTCAGAGATAAGATATTTGATCTCTGGGTGGGCTCTTAATAACTCTTTATTGAGCCGTTTTAGTTCCATCATTGCGGCAGGAGCGTTGCCTACTAGGGCTAGGATACGGTTAAAATCTAGTTCATAGGGTACATTAATCTTATTCGCTCGAAGACCGATAGTTGCGTCATCGTCAAATGAGTTCCAGATTACGTCGTCTAGAGATACCCATTTCTTACCGACATCTTCGTCTTTTGGGTAATGCTCAGAGACAGTTGCTGCGCAAAAGGTTTTCCCTACTTTAGGGGCAGCATGGAGCATTAGCGAGAATGTAGGTGACGCATTAGTCACCATTACGTCTTCTAGGGTTAGTTGTTTGCGGGGTGGTGCTAGTGCCATTAATCTTCTCCCAGAGCCATACCATCACTCATAGCTTTTTAAATCCTGTTTCGTCATTCTTCATAAGAGCGACATATTCTAAGTAGTCTGGAATGTAAGAGCGCTTGACTCTATCATATAAGACCCCTAATGTTTTATTATTCAGAATTCGGCGAGTCAGGTAGCGCTCTGAGACCCCAGCCTCTGAAGAGTGTGCGCGCCATGGCTCCGACGTGTCAAGCCCCGGTCGCACTATTTCCCAGACCCCTCCACCCTGAGCACGGATGGCCGCGGCTTCGTTATCATATCGTACGTCACTAATAACGTAGGTCAAATAGCCTGGGTGCTTTTTATGAGTAATCTCGATGGTGCGCATTAAGAGATTAACCCACGTGTCGACGTTAAGGTTTCTATAATAAGCTCCCATGTCTTGGAGTAACCGCCGACCGGTAGTCTTCATCCCTGGGATTGTCTCTTCCTTCTTGTCTCCCCATAAATTGTCATAAGGGATATTATAAAGAATATGAGCATTCATCTTCAGAGGATCAGCCATTGCCATATGAAAGGCTGGGCCAAAGTTGCCGGTTGCGACTTGCTTAAATCCAGCCTTCTTAAATGGTTGAATCCTATCAGATAGCTGCTCTTCCTGAAGAGGACCAAAAGATAGGAGTCTCCTACGGGTGAGCATCATAGCTACTGTATCTTTACCCGAACCGGCTTTACCGGCAAGACCTATGATAAAGGGCTTCATTTAAAATCTCCTACAATACCCATGCTCATCCGGAGCGAACGGACAAGCGTGTTGAGCAAATGGATAACAAAGAGTTGGATTAGTCTTATTACCTCGCGACTCTCTTTCTAGGGCCTCCTCAAAGAATGAACGGAGAATTAATAGATCCTCCTCATAATCAGGTTGGCGAAAGAACGCGATTGAATCCGGCGTTTTAGTCTTAATACCGAAGTGAAAGATGATACCTTGTAAATCGTCTCTCCGTTCAGGATGGTGTAAATCTAGCCACCGCTGTGCGACAAACGGGTATCCTAGAGATTGCATTCCATTTAGAACTTCTGTAAAGCCAGTTCTAGACTTATACCATTTATGGTCTACGATATAAAGTCCTGGTCGCGGCAGGATTAAACCACGCGTACGGGCCAAGCGTTCGATAGTCTCTTCGTTAACGTCTGTCATTAAGTCTAACCTCGCGGTTAGTTTCTTATGCGACGGAATACCAAAGAGTTTAGTTAATTCAGGATCATCAGGCATTAGTTGTTCGACGCAGAATGTCTTACCAAAATGCTCTGGTTCATAGTTGAGAATCCACCAATCCATGAGTCGCTTAGCTTCAATTACGTTAATAGGAGTTGAAGCATAATGCTGCTCAAACTTCAATGTTTCAAGCTCATCGCTCCCTA
>JACCDG011216234.1_pt1 | contig 11095 bp, 1 predicted proteins | sample 7442471 | NCBI WGS metagenome assembly JACCDG01 (sample SAMN15323444, study PRJNA562643) | freshwater metagenome | isolation source: river surface water | place: USA:Blue River Watershed | collected 2017-08-17
CACACCGTCAAGGCACAGATTGAGGGCGCCGACGGCAGCATGCGCATGGCGCAAAGCCTGGCCTTCACGGTGGCCCCCACCGGGCAGCCGGTGGCGCTGGTCAACAGCGTACAGGTGATTGACGATGTGGGTTCAAACACTCCGTACCGTTCCAGCTACAGCGGTGCCTTGGCCCACAACAGCAGCACCGACGACACCACGCTCACCCTCACAGGTACCTTGAGCCAGGCCTTGGCCGCCGGCGAGGTGGTACAGGTGCTCGACGGCAGCACCGTTCTGGGCACAGCCACCGTAAGTGGCAGCACCTGGAGCTACACCACGGCGGCTACGGCCATGACGGCGGGGGCGCATGCCCTGACCGCCAAAGTCACCAACACCGTCAACGGCTTGTCCAGTACCGCCTATGGCTCGGCATCCGGCACCGCCTTCAATGTGGTGGAAACCACCCTCAGCCCCCTGACGCTGACGGTGGACAGTGGCTCTGTTAACCCACCGGCCAACAAGGTGCGCTACATCATGCTGCGCCGCGATGTGAACAATACAGACCAGTATTTTGACTTCAATGAGGTGGCGGCTTACTCCAATGGTGTCAACGTCGCCCTGGGCAAGGGTTACACCACCTCTCAGACCCCCAGCAGCACCACGGGCCTGACCGATGGAACGACGTCAAACCGTATGTACTTCCAAACCGCCACGGGGGCAGGTGGCTGGGTGCAGATTGATCTGGGGGCAGAATATGTGGTTGATTCGCTGCTCGTCTCTCCGCAGTCAACCGCACGCGGTGCCAACACCTATGTCTTCATGTCGGCCAGCAGCCTCAGCAGCTACAGCGTGGCGCAGCTCACGGGTAGCACGCCGCCCGTGACGGTTGTGTCGCTCGGTGCGGTAACGGCGCTTGATCAGAGCTTTGTTCCCTCGTTGTCACAAACGACCTCCACCATGGTGGACACCACCCCCACCATTTCGGGCACCCTGGCCAGCGGCGCCCTGGCCAGTGGCGAAGTGCTGGCCGTCTACGATGGCAGCACACTCATGGGCACACTCACGCCCACGGGCACCAGCTGGAGCTACACCGTGCCGGCCAGCTACAACGGCGGCAGCGGCCTGTCGGCCGGCAGCCATACCCTCAAGGTGCAGATCGAAGACGCCAGCCACAACGCGCGTCTGGCCCAAACCACCACCGTCAACGTGCTTGCCAACGCCGCCCCCACCGCGGTGGTGGGCAGCACCATCACAGTGAGCGATGACGTAGGCACCAGCACGGCCTACAGCGCGGGCAACTACACCGGTAGCCTGAGCAACAACAGCAGCACCGATGACACCACGCTCACCGTCAGCGGCACCCTCACCGGTGCCCTGGCCACGGGCGAGGCCATACAGGTGCTGGATGGCACCCGGGTCCTGGGCACGGCTGCGGTCAGCGGCTCCACCTGGAGCTACACCACCACCGCGGCTGACATGAGCGCAGGCAGCCATGTGTTCAAGGCACAGGCCACCAATGTCGCAGCGGGCTTGTCCAGCACGGCCAGCAACACCGTGACTGTGGTGGAAAACAGCGTATCGCCCCTGGTTGTTGAGTCTGCGACCCCGCTGGTGCGCTATGTCATGTTGGCGCGTACTGCCACCGACGGGCGTTGGCTCATGGGCAGCGAGTTGCAGGCGATGGTCAATGGTGTCAACGTGGCACTAGGAAAGACCGCGACGGCATTTGCTGCCGACGGAAATCGGCCTGCGAGTTTCCTGGTTAATGGTGCGATCTCCGAATACGCCTCGCAAACGGGAGGGACGAGTGGTAGCCTGCAATGGGCACAGGTTGACCTGGGTGGCTTATATGCCGTGGATCGGGTGAACTTTTATGGCGGGTATGCAGATCCGGTCACCGGATCGTCGAACGTGACGATCCTCACCTCCGGGGCCAGCATGAGTGGTTACACCAGTCTGGCCTCGCTGACGGCAGCTACCGGGGTCAATGTGCTGGGCACCACCACGTCTGCCAACTACACCATTCAGCAGGCGTTTGCTGCCCCGCAGTCCACCAGCTCGACCACCCCGACCTTGACCGGTACCCTGGGTGCCGCCTTGGGTGCGAATGATGTGCTGGCCATTTACGACAGCACGGACGGTGGTACCACTTACACCAAGCTGGGCAACATCACACCCAGCGGCACCACCTGGAGTTACACCCCGGGCAGTGCTTTGGGTGCTGGCACGCACACGATGAAAGTGCAGGTAGAAACGGCGGGTGGCACGGCCTTGCTGGCGCAAACCAGTGTGGTGAAGATAGACACGGCTGCACCGACCGCAGTGGTGGCAAGCTTGAGCGTCACCGACGATGTGGCAACCAACGGCAGCTTTACCGGTGCCCTGGCCACCAACAGCAGCACCGACGACAAGGTGCTGGCCCTGAGTGGCACCTTCACCGGCACCTTGGGTGCAAATGACGTGGTGCAGATTCTGGACGGCACAGCGGTGATAGGAACTGCCACCGTGTCGGGCAGCAACTGGAGCTACACCACAGGTAGCCTGGCCAATGGCAGCCACACCCTGAGCGCCAAGGTGGCGAACGCAGTGAGTGGTTTGTCCAGCACGGCCCAGAGCCTCACCCTCAGCGAAAACACCCTGGCCCTGACCGGCAGCCTGGGCTACCTCAGCCAAAGCACCGGGCAGTTGCTGCTGGCCGGTGGCACGGTGGCAACGCTGAGCCTTGCCAACCTGCAGGGCACCCTGGGTGGCGCTGCCGCATCAGGCAGTGTGGCCCCCAGCGTCATTCTGGACAGCGGGGCCAGCAACGGTGCGCGCACCTTCTGGCTGGCCCAGTACGACGGTGCTACCACCACCAAGGCGGTGCAGGTGCGTTTGCTCGACACGGCAGCCGGCGTCACAGCGCAGGTGGTGCAGTCCAAATACACGGCGGGCAATGTGCTGGATGGTTCTTTCAACTTCAACACCGGCGGCACCTCGCAAAGCCTGGCGCAGGCCGCCAGCGATGCCGGCTACGGCGTGGCTGCACTGGCCATCAAGCAGGCGGCTGCCACGCCCATCACCGGCACGCTGAGCGCGGGCTTGTTGTCTGGTGAGGTGCTGGGCGTGTATGTGGACGGCAGCCGTGTGGGCCAGGTGGCCAGCCTGGTCACCCTGGCCGATGGCTCCGCCACCTGGAGCTACACCCCCAGCCTCACGGCCGGCGCCCATACGGTGACGGTGCAGATCGAAGACGCTGCCACACACACCACCCGCCTGGTGGCCAGCCGTGCCCTGACCGTGGCCGGCGGTGTGCCCGCCGCAGTGGTGGCCACGCTGGTGGTGACCGATGCCAACAGCACCGGCTATGCCGCCGCTGACTACACCGGCCCCTTGGGCAACGGCATGAGCACCAACGCCACCGCCCCCACGGTGAGCGGCACCCTCAGTGCCGGTCTGGCCGCAGGTGAGCAGGTGCGCGTGTTTGATGGCACCACCCTCCTGGGCACGGCCACCGTGTCGGGCCTGAGCTGGACGTTTACACCGCCAGCACTGGCCATTGGCAGCCATACCCTGAGCGCCAATGTGACCAATGCCGATGCCTCGTCGGCCAGCACCAGCACCGCCGCTGCCGTGGCGTTCAACGTCAACAGCCTGGGCTGGACCACGCTGGCCGCTGACAGCGGCAGCGCCGCCGGCAATTTGCTGCCGGCCAGCGGTGTCACTGCTACCACCCTGGGCACCACCGATACCACGCCGGTATTGGGCGGCTTGCTCGGCGCGCCATTGGCCAGTGGCGAGCAGTTGGGCGTGTACGACAACGGCACGTTTATCGGCACCGCCACCGTGGGTGGCCTGGGCTGGAGCTTTACGCCCACCGCCCTCAGCACCGGGGTGCATGCGCTGCAAGTGCGGCTGGAAGACAGTGCCACCCGCACCGCGCGCATGGCCTTGAGCCAGAGTGTGGAGGTGGTCAGCCCCACGGCCACACCACTCACGCTGGTCAGCAGCCTGAAAGTGACCGATGCCGCCAACCTTTACACCGCAGGAGACGCCACTGGCACACTGGCCGCAGGCAGCAGCACCAACGACACACGCCCGGTGATCAGCGGCACCTTGAGTGCCGGCTTGCAATCGGGCGAGGTGGTGCAGGTGTTTGATGGCAGCACCCTGCTGGGTACGGCCACGGTCAGCGGCTTTGCCTGGAGCTACACGCCCAGCGTGGCCCAAACTCTAAGCACGGGCAGCCACACCCTGAGTGCCAAGGTGGTCAACACGGCCAGTGGCATGTCCACGGCGGCCCTGAGCCAGACTGTGGTGGAGCAGGCCATGACCGGCTTGGCCGTTACCCCGCAAGGCGCAAGTGCAGCCACCTCGGGGGTGCGCTACATCATGGTTCGCCGCGAAACGGCGTCTGCCGAGTTCTTCTCGCTGGGCGACGTGACGGTCATGGCCAATGGCGTCAACATCGCCAAACAGGCCACCTGGACCTCTGGCCAGGCCCCCTTGGCAGGTACCACGTTCGCCAACCTGTACGACACCACCACGGGTACCACCACCGTCAACGCAGCCACCGCCTACGTGAGCGCAGCGGCAGCCACCAGCAACTGGGTGCAGCTCGACCTGGGTGCCTACTACAACGTCAGCTCGGTATCCATCACCCCGGAAACCGGCTACGACAAGCTGACTGCCAACAGCTGGGTGTTTGCCTCTGCCCAAAACATGACCGGGCAAACCATTGCCCAGTTGCAGGGCGGCGCGGCTTCGGCCCTGACCCTGGGGCATACGCTGTTTGTTGGAGGCGGCGCGTTTTCGGCTGCACTGCCTGCCCAGGTGGCCCCCGGTACCACGGCCACATCGGCCACGGTGAGCGGCAAGCTGGCCGCCGCCCTGGGCGTGGGTGAGCAACTGGCGCTGTATGTGCAAAACGGAACCGGTGCCTCGGTGTTTGCCGGTACCGCTACTGTGGCGGGCGATGGCAGCTGGTCTGGCAGCGTAGCGGTGCAAACCGGTGCCAACACCATCAAGGCGCAGGTGGAAGACAGCTTTGGCACGGTACGTATGGCACAAACACAGGTGCTCAACGTAACCGGCAACGACACCCCCAGCACCACGGCCACCATTGCCAGCGTGACTGATGATTTTGTTTTGGGCGTTTTGGGTGGTAACGATTACGCCGGCACCCTGGTGTCGGGCAGCACTACCAACGACATCAGCCTGGCTTTGACAGGCACCTTGTCGGCAGCCCTGAAGACGGGCGAAGCCGTGCAGGTGCTGGACAACGGCGTGCTGATTGGCGTGGCCACCGCCACCGTGGGCAGCAGCAGCTGGACCTTCAACACTGCCAAGAGCTATGACAGCCTGCTGGGCCTGAGCACCGGCAGCCACAGCCTGACGGCGCGGGTGGTCAACACCGGCAACGGACAGGCGGGCGCAGCCTCTGCGGCCTTCAACGTCAGCGAAAGTGCCCTGGGCGCCATCTTGCCGACGGTCGACAGCGGTACGCAAAACACGGTCACGGCACGCTACCTCATGCTGCGCGGTGGAGACGTCGGCTATACCGCCCGCGGTTGGGTAGCGTATAACGAAATCGAAATCCTGTCGGGCGGGGTCAATGTGGCACTGGGCAAAGCGGTGAAGGTGTCGAACATCGGGGGCGTCACTATTACCAGCGGTGGCGCAGCGGGCGTTTGGACACAGACGGATGGTAGCCTTGCGGTGGATGGCGTCACCGGCAAAGCCAATGCACTGCGTTGGGAAAACTCTTTGGTGGTGGGTGGCATCAACCTGGATGGCTGGGTGCAAATAGACCTGGGCGCCAGCTATGCGATCGACAGCGCCTCATTGCTTTCCCCGCAGTCCTACAGCCTGTCCGGCCAGTCCATCTACGCCTCCAACCAGGACATGAGCGGCATCAGCTACAAGAGCATCCAGACCATGGCCAGCTTGGGTAACCAGGGTATTAGTTTATTGAATACTCTCCCTTCCTATAACAACAACGGAACCCCGTCGGAAGCTTTCATAGTGACCACCAAGGGAAAGACCTTTACCGATACCACCCCCAGCTTCAATGGCACGCTGGATGCCCCCCTGGGCAGTGCCGATGTGGTGGGGGTGTATGTGGATGGCGTGCGTTTGGGCACGGCCACAGTCACCACCGCCAGCGGTGTGACCAGCTGGAGCTACACCGTGGGCACTGCCCTGGCCACGGGTGCGCATGCCATTACTGTGGCCATTGAGAACGGAACGACCCGCACGGCCATGCTGTCGCGCTCGGACACCTTCAACATTGCGCCCGACGCATCGCAGACGGTGCTGAGCATGACCAGCACGGTCAATGGGGCCACGGTGACGGTGAGCGGTAACCTCAATACACCGTTTGTCAGCGGCCAGAAACTGGCGATTTACGACGGTACACCGGCCAGCGACAACAGCAACTTGCTGGGTTATGCCACAACAGCGGGCGGGTCGAGCAGCTTCAGTTACACGGCCAACGGCATCGGCGCGGGCAGCCATAGCCTGTATGCCCAGGTGATCAATGCGGATGGCAGCCATGGCACCAGCACCGCCGGCAGCACCAGTGTGACGGTGGTGGCAACGGCACCTACGCAGACGGTAACGGTGCTGGGCGGCTATGAGACCACCGGGGCCTTTGCAAGCACCAAGGGGGCAGGCATTTACGACCTGACCGCCGGCAACGGCACAGCCAGCTCGGGCGGTATTGGCCTCAAGGGCGGCAATGACACGCGCTACTCCACCTATGTGGGCGAAAACTTTGTAACCAAGGACACGACACCGGGCATGTATGGTCTGCTCAGCTCCAAGCTGGGTGCCAGCGAAACGCTCAAGGCGTATGTCGATGGTGTGGAAGTGGCAGGTACCCTGAACGTCAACGGCCTGAACTGGGACTTCACGCCCACCGCGGCGCTGACCGACGGTTACCACGACCTGAGCTTCAAGGTGGTGGACACCGGTGCCAGCACAGCGGGTGCAGCCTCTGCCGCCTACCGCATTCAAGTGGATGCGGTGGTGGACAACAAGGCCAACATCGTGTCTGCCACCGACAACACCGGTGCATTGACGGGTGCTTTGGCAGCCGGCGATACCAGCGACGCCTTGCGCCTCACGCTCAATGGCACGCTGGACAGCATCGGCACGGGGTATGTGAAGGTGTATGACAACGGCAGCTATGTGGGCAGCGTGACGGTGATCAATGGTTCGACCTGGACTTTTGCCACCGATCCTCTGTCAACCGCCACGCACAGCTTCACCTCGAAGTTTGTGAATACCGCCGGGGTGGAGCAAACAGCTACACCTGCAGCCTTTGCGGTGACGCATGGCACGCAAGACGGCGTGTTGAGCAACGTGGTGACGGCCAGCGGGGTGGACACCGCCAGCCTGACGGGCCTTGGCCAGACGCTGGACTTCACCAGGTTTGCTGCTGCCGATATCGGCAAGGGCATCGACAAGGTGAACCTGGGTGCCTATGGCAATGACACGGTCAAGCTGAGCACGGCGGATGTGCTGGAGGCAGGCACGGGGCTGTTTACCACCAGCAGTGGCTGGGTTTTCAGCAACGTGGCAGACGGAACCCATGCCAGCACCTACCACCAGATGGTGCTGACGGGCAGCAGCTCTGTGGCCAACGGCACCAGCACGGTACAGATTGCCGAGGCTATCAATGCCGCAGGTACCAACCCCTGGGCGCTGACGGGCACGGCAACCAACAGCGGCCAGGCCTACAACGTCTATACCAACCTGGAAAACAACAACGCGCAGTTGTTGATTGACCAGCGCTTGACGACGAGCTACACCGTGCTGTAAGCCGGTAGGGTTGCTCTTCTGACCAGGCCGGGTGCCACAAGCACCCGGCCTTGTTATGTATGGGAGCAAGGGGCGAGGACGCGTGAACACGATCAACAACCTATCCATGACACCTGAAACCTTGGCAGCTTTAAGCCGCCAGTATCTGGCGTGCCTGTCGCGCGGCGACTGGGCGCTGGGTTTGGCGGTGGCAGAGCAGGCCTTGCAGACGCTGCCCGGCCATGCGCAGATTTTGGGCGATGTGGCTTTGTGCCAGATGCGCCTGGGGCGGCTGGATGCGGCGCAGGCGAGCTATGCGGCCGCACTGCAGCAGGCACCCGAAGAAGCCAATTTTTTGGATGGGCTGGCCGAGCTGCACGGCTTGCGGGGGGACGCTGCACAGTGCCGCTCGTATGGGGTACGCGCGTTGGCGCTCAAGGACGCGGCATGCCGTGGGCCGGTGCTTTGGCAGGTGCCTGCGCACCGACCGCCGGGCTTGTCGAGCGTGCGGCAGCGCAATGTGATTGCCTACAGCCTGTTTGGCGACAACCCCCGGTACTGCGAAACCGCCTTACTCAATGTACAGGCGGCTCAAAAGCTGTTTGCCGAGTGGACGGTACGCATGTATTGCGATGCTACGGTGCCCATGGCGGTGCGCGAACGGCTGGCCCAGGCCGGAGCGCAGTTGGTGCTGTGCGAGGGGGATGCTTGGCAAGGCATTCCACCATTGATGTGGCGCTTTGCCGTGATGGACGACCCGCACGTGGACCGCTGGTTGCTGCGGGATGCGGATTCGCTGTTATCCACGCGCGAGCAAGCTGCGGTGCAGGCGTGGCTGGCGGGTGGGCAGTGGTTTCACATGATGCGCGACTACTACACCCACACCGAGCTGCTGCTGGCGGGCTTGCTTGGGGGGTGCGGCGGCGTGTTGGCCGGCTTGCCCCAGCAGATGCGCGCCTTTGCCGCGGCCCACACCCACGAGCAGCGTGTGGTGGACCAGCACTTTTTACGCCACAAGGTGTGGCCGACGGTTCGGCAAAGTTTGCTGACGCACGACAGTGGGTTTGGTTTCATGGATGCGCAGCCGTTTCCGGCGCATGCCGAGCATGGCCTGGGCGAGCATTTTCATGTGGGTTGCAATGTGGCCAGCGCGAGCATTGGCTCGGATAACTCGGCATTGCCCGATGGGGCCGCGCTGCCTTGGCAGTTGCTGGACGAACAGGGGCAAGTGGTGTGCGCCTACACCACCACCGTGCAGGGGGGCGCGTGGCGCTGCCGATGCCTTATGTGGAGCAACTGCGGGCAGGGCGGTGGCGGGTGGTGGCTTGAATGTCGGAAAAGCTGCAGCGGCGCTGGATGCGTGCAAGGCAGATGTGCGTGAAGTTCGCATCAGATTATTAATGATTTGCCGAAGCCAATAGGGATCGATCAGTTGCTTACGCCCATTTCTCATTCATTGAGAACTTCGGCAGTTTCCTGCCTTTAAATCCTGTGTAAAAAATCCAAGGGCGATGTTCTTGAAGTTACATTGGCACACACTTTTCATAGATACATATTACCGATTTACCAGATTTAGTTAGTACCTTTTCATACTCTTGTTGCTACCCTTTTGCCTACTTTTTAAAAGCGAGGCACCTCATGAAAATCCAAGTTACTCAAACTCTTCCTAACGGCAAAACTACGCAATATGACTTTATAAAAGATAGCACTGAAGTATTGAAAATTAAAGTTCAGCCCAATACAAAACTCAGCTTTAACGTGGAGTCGGACAAGCCTGCTGAGGGCGCCAAAGGCAAGCGCAATACCAGCGGTATCAAACGGGTTGGAGATAGTTTGGTGCTCGAGTCTGAGGAAGGGGAGGCGTTGGTTGAAGTAATTGACTACTACTCAACGCCCGGTGCCTCTTTGCAGGAGGTGGAGTGGAATTATGTGGGTCACAACACATTCGCTGTGGCTCCCACAACCTCGGAAGCCGTCGCGGTAGGTTCTGAACCTGGTTCAGGCATAGACGTGGGAGGTTTGGCATCAATTGCTCCAAGTTTATTTTTGGTGGGAGGGTTGGCGGCCGTGGCTTCCTCTGGTGGCGGCGGCGCCGCTGTGGCCAACAACATCGTCACAGGCGTCATTACAGCTGGTCCGGTGACTAGCAACCACACGTTGAGTGTGGTGCTTTACAAAGCTGATGAAACCTTTGTGAACGGCTCTCGTGCTGCTAGCACAGCGACAGTGGACGCTACTGGCAAGTTCTCGCTCGCGGTAGGCGCGCACACAGGCATTGTCAAAGCCGTGGTGGTCGACAGCAACGACAGTGTGGTCGACTACAAGGACGAGGCCTCCGGCACTGACCTGGACCTGAGCGCCACGCTCATGGCTGTTGGGGTCATCACGGGCACCACACTTGTGCTCAACATCAATCCGCTCACGACAGTTGCTGCACAAAAAGCGGGTGTGGCTGCAGATGGTTCAGGCAATCCCACCAGCGCGGCGGCGGTGACCACGGCCAACGCCGATGTGGCCAAAGCCTTTGGGTTGAGCGACATCACCAGCACCGCGCCCGACACCATCAACGACAGCACCACGGCCTCCAACCCCATCGGTGCGGTGCTGGCCGCCCTCTCGGGCATGGACATGGCCAACGGCGGTATGCAAACCACCATCAACAACTTGGTGGCTGGCATCACTGGCGGTGCACTCTCGCCCGCGCAGCAATTGGCGGTGATCGCCGGGGCTGCGGCCGCTGACAAGACCAATGCGCTGGGCTTGGTGAACATCGTCAGCGATTTACTAGCAGTTGGTTTAACCGTGACGGGTTTTAGCGTGGCCGACATTGCTACCGACAACGTTATCGACGCCACGGATGGCGGCACATATGTTGCTGCCAGTGCGCTCGTCACGGGCTGGACCATCACCGGCACGGCCACTGCCAGTGCGGCCTTGACGTTGAAGTTCGGTAACACCCCAGCCGTAGGCGCGGTCACCCTGACGGGCACCACCTGGAGCTACACCGTGCAAGCGGGCGACTTGGCGTCCATCACGGAAGGCGCGCTTGCCATTGAGCTTCTGGACGGCGCCAGCCTCAAAGCCTCCCGCATGGTGTACGTCAATGCGGCAGATCTCACCACCGCACTCACCACCATCAGCACCGCCGCCGGTGCTGACAGTGCCAGCGCCAGCACACCCGCAGTGACCGACTACGAGGCCGCTGGCGTCACGGGTGTGACGGCAAGCAACCTGGCCGCCATCAACAGCCTCCTGAACGACGCAGACATCACCAGCGCCTCGGTGGACACCACCGCCGAGCTGCAAGCACTGGTCAACAGCTACAACGCCA
>JACCDG010816234.1_pt1 | contig 11090 bp, 20 predicted proteins | sample 7442471 | NCBI WGS metagenome assembly JACCDG01 (sample SAMN15323444, study PRJNA562643) | freshwater metagenome | isolation source: river surface water | place: USA:Blue River Watershed | collected 2017-08-17
ACAGGGCCAACGCCGCGACCACGGGCTACATGGCCAACGCCGCGACCACGGGCTACATGGCCAACGCCGCGACCACGGGCGACGGGGCCAACGCCGCGACCACGGGCTACATGGCCAACGCCGCGACCACGGGCTACAGGGCCGACGCCGCGACCACGGGCGAAGGGGCGGTAGCGGCAAGTCTTGGCCGCAATTGCAAAGCCAAAGCCGAGACAGGCGGTGCGATTGTGCTGGTGCATCGAACTATCAACGGGGCTATTGCACACATCCGCGCCAGCAAAGTAGGCGAAAACGGCATCAAGCCTGGCGTCTGGTACTCGCTTGATGCAGACGGTGAATTCTGCGAAGAAAGTGAGTAAGCAATGAACATGGTTGAGCACCTGGACGTTCACGCCGACTGGCTGGAGCGCCAAGCAGAGGCCGCAGACGCGCGAGAAGCACGACAAGTCAACGGTCTGCGGATGGCGTGGGCCGACTGCCTGAAACAGCGAAACATCGACACCCCAATCGGCGGGGGCTATTACAGCGACCTGATTGAAGTCCTGAACGATGCCTGCTCAGACGGTGATCAAACGATCAACCGGGCCTGCATGCAAGCCCTTGTGCATTGCGCTGCCAAGGGCCAGATTGAAGCAATCGAAGCACTGAACAGTGTGAAAGCCTTTTTTGTCACCAAGACGATGGAGTTTCACCAATGAGCCGTCACGACCAACACATTGACCCGCGCACGCTTTCGTGGTTGTCCCCGGGTGCAGTCGATGCACTCAACTACCTGACAGTTTTTTTAATTGGGTGCAGCCTTGCTGCTGCGCTTTTCTATGGATGGAGCCAATGATGACCGACAAACCCAAGCCAATCAAGCTGTCCAAGCGACAAAAGCAACTGTTTCCGATGCTGGACCAAGGCCTGTCCAACCGCGACATCGCCGAAAAGCTCGACATCAGCGAGCACACCGTCAAGGTGCATTTCTGGCGATTGTTCCGCCGTCTGGGTGTCAACAGCCGCACCCAAGCACTGAGTTGGTGGCGCACCAATCGACCCTCTTCTGACGTTGACGCATTGGTCGTGGGTGTAGGTGTTTTTCTTGCAGCCAGCCAATCAGGCGGGTCTGCGCATCTTGAGCTTGCTGCTCTTCAGGTGGCTTATGCACGTTACAAGGGGGAAGTGAAATGAGTATCGAGGCAATGAAGCAGGCGCTGGACAAAGCATTTCAGCTTGGGCAGCGTTATTGGTCTTGGGCACACAGCGAGTATTCCAGTCACTGGAAGAAAGCAGATGCCGCAAAAGCAGAGTTCGAGCAACTTGTTGAAGACACCCTCTCAACACCTGCGACTGATGCGGTATATGTGGCAGGCTTGCGCGCATCAATCAGCATTTTGAGCCACTTGGTTGACCAACAGCGGCAGCTTTTGGTTGAGGTCGAGGATGTTTGTGGGCGTGATGGCCACGGTGCGCCGTTTGAAGACGGCGAATCAGAGCTGATTGACAAGGTGCGGGCGCAAATTGCGGCCATCAATCCACCGGGAGAGAGCGATCTTTTCCAAGAATCACACCCTCTGCGCCAATGCACCCCACCTGCACAGGCATTGCCTGTGCAGGAGCCCGTGGCGTGGGTTCTGACCGAAGAACTGACAAAGCGTGAGACAACAACTCGCGCACACCTTTGGTTCAGCAATCCGCAGAACTGCATGTGGACTCCCATCTACACCACCCCACCCGCAGCACCTGTGCAGGAGCCTGTGGCGGTGTATGGCTATTGCCCCATCTGTGGTGCGGAGGGTGTTATGCGCGAACGGCGTCCAAATGGCTATGACAAATGCGCTAAAGGCCATACTTACCCGTCAAGCAAAGCCATCACCGCCATCAAGCAAGCCCTTGCGGAACCTGTGGCGACAAAACTGAAAACACAGCACAACGTTTTTTATGTTTCAGCCGAAGATTTTCAAAGATTGAAAGCGTTGCCAGTAGGGACAAAGCTCTACACCGCACCACCCGCAGCAGAGCTAGCACCTGTGCAGGAGCCGGACGATGATTTGACGCAAGCACTGATTGAGCGCGACGAATATCACTCCATTGCCGATCAGCTTGCTGAAGTGATCGCCCAAATCACTGGCGCAGATATTGGAGAGCACACCAGTTCAAATTTTCCGTGGCATAACGCACTGGACGCCGCAAAAGAGTGGATTGCCACCCCACCCGCGGCACCTGTGCCCGAAGGGTGGAAGCTGGTGCCTGTGGAGCCAACTGGCGAAATGCTGGCCGCATTGGCGCAAGAGTGGCATTCGAGCCGTTACGAAGCATTCCGTGGTCGCTATGCACTCATGCTCACCGCCGCACCAACAACCAAAGGAGAACTTAAATGAACGAAATGAATTACATCAAAGCAACCCTGTCGGCTTTCGGCCCTGATGAGGGCGTCACATTCACACAAGACACATGGGCACAACTCCACAAAGCAATGAACGGGTTGGTTTCACAGCCAGCACCTGTGCCGCTGACGGATGAGCAGAAGGTACTTCGGAGCTTGTTGGGTGCTGCACTCGGGGCATTGCGATACCACACAGAACAGACCAGACCAATTCAGCGAACAAACGAAACCATAACGGCCATTGAGCACGAACTAGCCGCCCACGGCATCACGAAAGGCCAGCCATGCTGACAATGAAAGACTTAATGACCACCGAGTGCCAGTCATCGCCAGACGGCAAAAACTGGGAGCCAGCATTACCGCAATGTATTTGGTGGCGCATCCGATTGCGCGACGCTTGGGCAGTGTGGCAAGGCAAAGCAGTTGCTGTTCGGCAGACCACAAAGGCTGACATCACAGAGAAGGGCCAGCAATGACCCCATTTGTCACGCTCAGGCTTTACATCTTTTATCGCAAGTCCGGCCTGCCGCGCTGGCCCGCAATCAAGAAGGCCGTCAAAACGGCCATGCAACCCTAACCCAACTCCACGAAGGAAACCCCATGCTTGACATGATCGAAGCGCCAGAAGCGCCAACCACCGACATCACCACCCTGCCCCCAGCAGATCGCGCTGCGCTGGTGCTCAACAGCACCAAGACAGAAGCCGACTTAAAGCAGCTGGCCACCAGCTTGAAAGCCATCACCCTGGTCAACTCGCCAGCAGGCCGCGAACAAGCGCATGCACTGGCCATGACCGCCCGCACAGCGCGCACCACCATCGAAAAAGCTGGCAAAGCCGCCCGCGACGATGCCACCAAGTTTTCAAAAGCGGTAATCGACGAGCAGGACCGGCTGATTGCTATTGTGGAGCCCGAAGAAAAGCGCGTAAAGGGCTTGCGTGACGCTTGGGACGCCGCCGAGGCCGCCCGAAAAGAAGCCGAAGCACAAAAAGAGCGTGAGCGCATTGAGCGCCATCACGCCGTGATCAATCAGATCATGAGCTACCCCGGACTGGCCCGCGAGTGCCGCACCAGCGCTATGGCCCTGCAAATTCTGGAAAAGTTGACGGCCATCGACATCAACGGTCTTGAGGAATTCAAGGGATCCGCACAAGCCGCCAAGATCGCCGCCGACGAGCTGATCAACGACATCATTGAAGCCAAGCAAGCCGCCGAGGCCGAAGCCGCCCGTATCAAGGCCGAGCAGGAAGCCGAAGCCACCCGACTGGCCGAAGTCGCCCGAGTGCAGGCAGAGCAGCAAGCCGAATTGCTGGCCATGCAGGCCCGCATGAAAGCCCAGCAGGAAGAGCTCGACCGACAAGCCGCCGAACTGGCCGCACGCAAAGCAGAGGCTGAAAGGCCCGCCCAAGTGCTTGCAGACGATCCCCGCGAGGCATTGGGGCAGATCATGGCGGCAGGCCCCGTGTTGAGCGAAAAGCCGATAGCCGACGAAAACGCCCGCAACTTCATTGATGCCGTTTGGCCCGAGCCGGTCATTGTGACCGTGCCCGCCACGGTGGACGAAATGCACGACACCGGCAACTCGATCATGTACGGCCAAACCATCCCCACCGCCGTGGACCTTGCCAACACCATCGCCTACGCCCAGGGCGTGCCACAAGAAACCGCCATCCGTTGGCTTGCCCACCGCGCCGACACATTCAAAACCCTTGCAGAAAGCCAAGCATGAACGCCACCACAAACACCGAAATCACCGCAGTGCAAACAGCACCGGCACCCGCCTTCAACACCAGCAGCGCCGCGCTGATGATGGACATGAACGCGCTGGAGCGCATGGAGCGCTTCGCCAACCTCATGGCCACCGCCCGCAGCACGGTGCCCGCTCACTTCCAAGGCAAGCCCGGCGACTGCCTGGCAGTGGTCATGCAGGCCACCACATGGGGCATGAACCCTTTTGCAGTGGCACAGAAAACCCACATCATCAACGGCACGCTGGGCTACGAGGCCCAGCTGGTGGCCAGCGTGATCAACTCCAGCAGCTTGCTGGCCGACCGCTTCAACTTTGAATGGTTTGGCCCATGGGAAAAGATCGTCGGCAAATTCAAAGAGGTTGAGTCAAAAACCAAAAAGGATGACCACGGCAACCCCAAAAAATTCATTGTCCCCGCATGGCGACAAGAGGACGAGCAGGGTTTGGGCGTGCGCGTGTGGGCCACGATCAAGGGCGAGACAGAGCCGCGAGTGCTGGAGTTGATGATGACGCAGGCACGCACCCGCAACTCGACACTGTGGACCGAAGATCCCAAGCAACAGCTGGCCTATCTGGCGCAAAAGCGCTGGGCGCGCTTGTATGCCCCCGATGTCATTCTGGGTGTTTACACACCGGACGAAGTGCATGAATTTGCAGCACCCGTGGACATGGGCAACGCCGAGGTGCTGGAGCCAACCGCAAGCCCCGCCCTGATCGCCACCGCCGAAGCCGCCGCAGCCAAGGGCATGGCCGGTTATCAGGAATTCTGGAAGACAGCAAGCAAGGAAGACCGCAAGCTGCTGGCCGGTGAACATGAACGACTGAAAGCCACGGCATCGGAGGTGGACAAGTCCCGCACGGTGGAGCAACCCGCAGCTAAGGCGAGCAACCCAGCTGCGCCTGTTGTGACCTACGAAGACCTCAAGGCCAAGATCGAGAACGCCCAGACCCTTGACGCCCTCATGGTGTCAGCCGACTGGATTGGGGAAATTGCAGATCCAGCCCAGCGCGAGGAATTGACCCAGCGCTATCTGGAACTGGCCGCCAAGTTTGGCGGGTGACCGGGACTTGCAAGGTTTGGCAGCTTTGGGGTATTATCCGTCCGTCACTCGCAGAAATGCGGTGTCCGGGAATAGCAGCCCGATTGGAGCGGCGCAAGGCCGCAAACAGCAGTTCGACGGCTTTTTTTACGCCCATGATCCAGTTTTGGTGACCGGGCGGGGAGGCCGAAAGGCCTGCCGGTGCTCCATCGGTCTGCTACCCCGCTTCGGTCGCCATCCTTCTAGCAGGAGGATGGCGGTTCAAAACCGTTACTGGAGCATCAATATGTCAACCCTTTCAATCGGCGCGTCCACAATTCATGCGCACAACGGGCTTTTTTCCCTCAATGATCTGCATAAGGCAGCCGGAAGCGAAGAGAGGCACAAACCAGCACTTTTCTTGCGCGGCGATCAAACACAGTCGCTGATAGCTGAAATCTCAAAAGGTACAGATTCGCACCTTTTCCTGAGTACGGTCAAAGGACGCAACGGCGGAACCTACGCCTGCCGTGAGCTAGTCATTGCCTACGCCGCTTGGATTTCAGCAGAGTTCCACCTTAAGGTCATCCGGGTGTTTCTGGATGCAGTCGGTCCGGTCAAAACCCCCTACAGCGTCCAGCCCCACCAAAGCCTGAGCGCCGAAGATGCTGCCATACTGCGCGATCTGATTTCCAGCTACGCCAAAACCTTGCCCAAAGAACAGCAAGCGGACTTCATCATCAAAGCATGGAGCAAACTCAAGGCTCACTTCGGGGTCAGCTACCGCCAAATTCCTGAGCATGAATTCTCAGAGGCCGTCAGCATCATCGGGCGTCATATGGCCGGATACGCTGACCCCGCCATCACTGCATCCAAACCGCTTGAAGTTGACCGAACCAAGATCGAGCACATTTACACCGACCTTGGCCGACTGAGCAAATTCGCCGCCGACCTCCAAAGCCGCATTAATGGCCTTGGCATGCGAGACGAAGACCTCCCGCCTCAGTGGTGGCAATCAAAACGCCTGCCACTTCAACTCGGGGCATAACTTTTTACCCAACCCCAGCCCGCCACTGTGCGGGCTTTTTTCATGGAGAACGACATGATCCACCACGATGTTGAGCAAGGCTCAGAAAGTTGGCATGCAGCCCGCCGTGGCGCATGCACTGGAAGCCGCTTCAAGGATGCCCGCGACAAGCTGAAATCCGGCCTGCCATCCAAGGCTTGCATAGATTACGCCCGCGACCTGGCCCGTGAGCGCCTTGGTGGCGAGGCTCCAGCAAAGTTCCAAAATGCCGCCATGCGCAAGGGCACAGAGGAAGAACCCAAGGCCCGCATGGCCTACGAAACCGAAACCGGCAACACGGTCAAGGAGGTTGGCTTCATCACCACGGATGACAGGCTTTTCGGCCTGTCTCCTGATGGCCTGATTGATGACGATGGCGTGCTGGAAATCAAAACGATGGTTTCCAGCGACACGCTTTACACCGCCTTTGTCGATGGCGACATCAGTGCTTACATTGACCAGTGCAACGGCTACCTGTGGCTGCTTGGGCGCAAGTGGGTTGACTTGGTGTTGTGGTGCCCCGACCTGAACGCCATCAAGATTCATCGCATCACCCGCGACGAAGAAGCCATTGCAGCCCTGGAGCATGACCTGATGACATTCAGCGCCACGGTCAAGGACTTTGAAAACAAGCTACGCCGCGCACTGGCATCCAACGCCGACATGCTGCTCAAAGCAGCCTGAACCGCTCCAATAAGGATTCTCCATGCCAAAACAAATAGCAATCAAATGCCGCCAACTCATTCGAAAGCGCAAGGAATGGCGGCTGCGGGCACTTAAAGCAGCCATTGAATTTGCGACCTTTCCAGTTGGCAAACCTGGCCGCGAAAAGGTAGAAGCTGAACTCCACAAATCGCTCTCCAAGATTGATTGGTGGTATCGCGGGGGGGGGTCGCGCCCGCCGCGCAGTCCTCTCTATTCAACGCAGAACGGTTAACGCTTACCGATCGCAGACGTGATAACCCCACCCACCCCCAACCAACCCGGCCAGCGTGCCGGGTTTTTTGTTTCTGAGGCAGACATGAAAACCTACCAATGCACTGAAGATCGGTTCCTGAAAGACGCTGGCAGCCACGCAATGACCGTGATCCGCGATGACGGCGTTCACCGTCACATACGCTTCAAGCGGCCAGATAGCGGCGCCTACTGGTTCGACCTGATTACTTGGCCTGGCACGCTGTGCATCGACGGCGACATGGGCACCTACGTGTTTCGCCGACTGGAAGACATGTTCGAGTTCTTCCGGACTGATCGAGAATACCTGGAGCGCAAAGGCTGGCAGCTCGCCATAAATCCCAGCTACTGGGGCGAAAAATTGCAGTCAATCTCAAAATTCGGGGAGGGCTTCAAAGAGTTCAGCGAACAGCGCTTTCACGATGCCGTGAAAGAAGAGTTTGACGCATGGGTTGAATCAGAAGACCCAAGCGATGACGCCAAGGCCGCGCTATGGGAAGAGCTTGAAAACCGCGTGTTGTCCTGCGCAAGCGACGGCCATATCCGGGCTGTCGATGCCGCAATCGCTTTTGAGCCAGAGGACGATGGGGTGATGTTTGGAATGCGCGACTTCTGGGAGCACAGCCTTGAGGACTACACATTCCACTTCATCTGGTGCTGCTACGCCATCGCTTGGGGCATTAAGACCTACGACGACTCCAAAGCCACCACCGAGGCAGAAAGTGCAGTACCAGCATGAAAACCAAGCACCGCAACGCCTCCAAAGCCAAGCGCAAATGGCAGTCCGACCCCTCCACCATCTACCGGGTCATGGGCAAGTTTCAAGACTTCACACCCGAAGAAAAGGGGCAAATTGTTGCCCCCTGTCGTTTGGCCTTCGAGCGAATCCGACTTGGTGAAGGCAAGAACAACGACTTTATTTGCCTATCCGATGCCTGCAATGTATCGCTGGTGCGCGCCGAGAAAATCAGCCCCTTGGTTGAATCGGTTTGCCTTGTTGCCAGAGATGCATTGCTGCGCTGCAAATCCCGTTTCTACAAAACTGGCCGATGGGGTTTTGATGGTCCCGCTCTGAGCGCCATCGCTGACATGCTCGATGTCTACGAGCAAATGGTGGACCTTCTCAAGCCCCTGCAAATCCAAGACGACCTTGCCGAAGCCATGCGCCGCGAACGCGATGGGCAAGGACTCGACCAACCCGAATCTGAACTGGAGCACGTAGCATGACCGCTATTTTGCGAATCGCATCCATCCTCCTTTTAGGCCTCCTGCTTTTTGCCATGGTCATGGGCGTGAGCGCCCTTACCTTCCATTTGCTTGACCAGCAAAAGAAGCTGCAAAGCCAGTGCCAGGCGCTGGTGAAAGAGTGGCAAGCCGTTGGCGTGCCGAGGCACATCCAGATTAAGTGTGGAGAACATTTATGAACATGACATGCGACCAATGCGGGGCAGAGAACCCTGCGGATATTCACACATGCACGCCAAAGCCAGCACCTGTGCAGGAACCTGAGGCAACGGTTCAAAGCCTTCATGTGGACGGCAAAGACGTTGGCGTTCAAGCGCATTTGCACAAGTACCTGCCAGTCGGCACAAAGCTCTACACCACCCCACCCGCAGCACAGCGGCAATGGGTTGGGCTGACGGAGGAGGAGCTTGACGGTATCTATGCTGCTAACGGTGGAACAAGAACCCGCAAACAGATTGCTGCCGCCATCGAAGCCAAGCTGCGCGAGAAGAACGGAGGGCAGGCATGAGCAACCACAAAACACCATTGACCGAGTTGGAGCGCAAAGGATTGGAAGCGCACGGCCTTGGGCGCTACATCGGCAAGCCCAGTCAACTGGCAGATGCGTTTCGCCAAGGCGTTGCGTGGGCACTTGCAAACACCCCACCCGCACAGCCAGCACCTGCACAGCACCCTTGGGTTGGGCTGACGGATGCGGAAATACTCGCAGACGACACCCTGCGGCATTACTTTGGCCTCAACGGCGGCGCTGGTCCTGTTTCGGATAAGGGCAAAAAGATTATTGCGCTCATCGAAGCCAAGCTGCGCGGGAGGAACGCAGCACCTGTGCAGGATACTGTAGCGTTTAAACAGTTTCTCTCTGACGTACACACAGCAGCCGGTCTTGTGACGCATGGGGAGCAATGCAAGGCTTTAGGCGAGCGACTTGGCGAAGGAGTGATGCGGTACACGGCCACCCCACCCGCAGCACAGGTGCAGGAGCCTGTGGCGTGGCGTGCATGGTTTGACGCCGACAACGGTGCGCGTTGGCTGTTTACGTTGTGGCCAGAGGAAGAACGGTTAGACGTTAAATGGGAGCCCCTCTACATCGCAGCACAGCGGCAATGGGTTGGGCTGACGGAGGAGGAGCTTGACGGTATCTATGCTGCTAACGGTGGAACAAGAACCCGCAAACAGATTGCTGCCGCCATCGAAGCCAAACTCAAGGGGAAGAACACATGAACTGGCTACCAGAACATAAGTGCGGGTTGCATTTAAGTCATAACGAACATCGAGATGTTTATGAAACTGTTGAGGAGTTCTACGAGCCTGATTGGTTTGTATCACCAGAAGAATGGCACAAAGCAATCGCTGAAGATAGCGTGTGGGTGTTGCATTGGTATCCCGAAACGCCAATCGGTTTTCACCGCATTGCCGCATCAACATTGGAAGCCATTGAGGCCAAACTCAAGGCCAAGAATAACCTCTTAGATCGGTATGGTTTATGAATACATCCGATCTATTGACTATTGTGATTGGACACATCGTATGTGCTGTAACTGGTTTTTTGATTGGGCGAAATGCCCTCAAGGCCAGCATTGAAAAACGTATCAAAAAGGAAATATATGAGCAAGGAAAACTTGACGGTGCTTTTGAATTCATCCGCGACTCACTCTTTGCAAGCATCACAAAACACTGATTTGAAAATGTCCATCGCTTTGACGGCGGTGCGAACAATGCTCAAGTCAGATCGTTTTGACGTTTGCACCGTGAGAAGTGTTTGCGAAATCATTGGGGCCAATGCAAGCGGTACGGCATTTGAAATGCTACGGGCTTTGCACTGTCTTCGGTATTCGGAAATGCCACGCGATGTGCAGGCTGGCATACCGGACTTGATGCGCGAGGTGTTTTCTCAGGTCAAGATTGACGACGATGCAATCCAGGGCATTTTTAAGGGAGTGAGGGCATGAGCACCAACCGCGAACAACACGAACTCGCGGCCAAGGCGGCGGGCCTGCTTTTGCTTTGGAAAACGGGCAGCTGCAAAGGCGGTGAAGTTGAGGCCGCTTTCGTTGGTGATCAGCCTTGGCGTCCGAAAGATGACGATGGGGATGCGCTGCGGCTGGCGGTTAAGCTCCGTATGAGCGTCAAGAATACGGATATTCGTGCAAGCGTAATTGCGCTACCAGTATCTGGATTGGGAGACTGGATAATCTTAAGCGAACCGCACGGAACCAATGACTGCACCGCCACCCGACTGGCGATCTTTCGCACCGCCGTTGAAATCGGAAGGGCCATGCCATGACCACGCCATCACGCCATGACATCATCCGAATGTCGCAGCAGGCCGGGTGGTCTGGGCTTTACTTCACTTTCAACAAGCCAACTGGTACGGCTGACTGGAAGATGGTCAAGGAGCGTCTGACTGTGCCTGTGACAATCGAGCAGGTTGAGAGCTTCTTTCATGCAGCCTATGCGGCTGGGGCCGCCGCCGAGCGCCAACGATGGGCCGAAGTCAAGTCGTATCTGGTGGCCGCCCGCGATGGCAGCATGTCACGCAACAACAGCGAAAACCTTGCGGGCGAATTGCTGGAGCAACTGGAGCGCGACATCATTGAACCGGCATCAACCGCTCCGGTGCCGGTGTATTGCCGTCATCAATGGGTCAGCACTGGCGCAATGAAGCCGGGTGAATGTCGGTGCATCCAAT
>JACCDG011936896.1_pt1 | contig 11090 bp, 7 predicted proteins | sample 7442471 | NCBI WGS metagenome assembly JACCDG01 (sample SAMN15323444, study PRJNA562643) | freshwater metagenome | isolation source: river surface water | place: USA:Blue River Watershed | collected 2017-08-17
GCGATGATCAAGAAGGTGTACATATAGCGAATCATCTTCTTATTCACCTCCGACTGGTAATCACTATTCCGAATCTTTTGATTCATCAAATTGAGCATTTTCTCCATATTATTCTTCTTCTCAAGGATCGCCTCTTCATCGACGCGCTGGAGCGTTGCAAGGCGGTCGAGGCTCTGGTTGATCGAGTTTTGTAATTGTGCCGTATCTTTCGATGCCATTGTGCTAAAATAGTTATCAATCTTTGACTGCGTCGCGCTTGAACTATTGATAAGTGTGATATTATTTGGTGATTGCTCCCACTTCTCCGTCAAGACCTTATCCATATCTTTCATCTTTTCAAAGCTGATTGTATATGCCTTTCCAGACTTCGCACCATTCGCTGTATCCTGGGCAAAATAGATCACATAGTCTGGATAATTCGCACTCGTGTAATTTGCACAGAGATAATCAATCACCTCCTGCTTCGACGGGAATGTATCTCCGTTCTTCAATACCGTCAGTTCATCATAGATACTCGACATCGAGATAAAAGGAATCCGATTGAGACCTTTGGTACTGTCCCACATTCCACTGCAACTCTGACTCATATTCTCCGCATTTTCGATATTTGTCCGGACGTGTTCCAGCGCCTCGGAGTAAGTAATCGTCTTTCCATACTTCTGCTGATACTCTAACATATACTGAATCGCCTTCTTCTTGATCAACTCCTCCTGATCATCCTCAATCACCTGATTGAAACTCTCCAGATTCGCCGCCACCTGATTACTCTTCTTCATTCGATATTCCGCCATATCCGTTATCAGATTCGGTGTTAAATAGACGGGTGCCTGACACTGCTGCGGCATCACCGATCCATCAAAGATCGCCGCCGGATCAACGTCATCCTCCGGACGCATACTAAACGCCTTACAAACCGCCTTATACGCATCCTTATTCTCCGCTCCACCTGGACAAGAGACCCGGAACTTCAGATCCGTTGTCGCTGCACCCTTCTTGATCGGATACTTCGAAATGGTGGGGGCCGCCTCCGTATCACACATATTCTGAATCTCTACATAGTATTCGGCGGGATCCTTACAGTTTCCCGCATTCTCTTGAATCATCTTTTGAATCGAATCCCGAGGAACCATATCACAATTCTCACCATTTGGATCACACTCGATCTGGAAGGAATCGAGCGGCAGATTGACAATCAGCGCATCTCCACACTTCAACTTGGGTGCAATCGTCTCCTTGAGAACCCGAGAGACCTTCTTCGGGCGATAGGTGACATAGTTGTAGAGAATCTCGGAATTGTTGAGCTTCCGGGCGAAGTCATAACAACTCTGAAGATCCTTCACATCATTATCTTGAACTGACTCAATGTAACGATAGATTTTGGCATCCGACTTGAGACACCCCATATATAAGTTATTGGAAACACAGTAATGATTTTCGTCATTCTCATTGAAAGCACATACCTCATCCGTACTACACTCCTTGTCACTTGAACAACGCTTCTTGAGAAGATTCGCTTCCTGCGCATTAATCTCCTCCTTCAAAGATCTCTGCGCCTGCTCCTCCTCAAGCGGAATCGGATTTGGATTCGGATTCAGATCACTCATTCTTTTTATAGATCAAATAGGCACTTATTTATAAATCAATAAGTAGATTACTACTATGAGTGAACAAATCTTTTGGGAGTCATCAACTCACATTGGGAGATCGAGATCATAGAATCAATATGATTCTATGATTTGAATTTATAGATTGGGGCAATCCATCAATCTTCCATCCATCTTATAGACCGGAAGTCTTCACACGTTGCCCGGAGGTACCCCGTGTAGTACTATCATAATCAGGATAGACAATATATTGATTGCTATCGAACTTCGTAGGATATATCTGTTGCTTGGGGCTATTCCCATCATTGTAATAATGGCGATTATTCTTGTCTAACCTTGCAAGAAGATCATTGGCCGATCCGGGATCCTCTTCATAAGCACCCTCATCCGTATCATAATACCCGAGCTCCTTCTTCTTACGACACTGCTCCTGGATATAGGTCTTCTTATTGAGATTTCCAATCTCAATCGTTTTGAGCTCAAACTGACCCGTCCGAATAAAACGAGCCAATTTATCAACACTATCCTTCACATAGAATGCATTGAAGAGATAGAGTATGTAAAGGAGATATCCTACCACAATCACTGTAACAAGCGACATATAGACAGAATCACTGAGACCGGCGAGACTCTTCGCCAACGTGAGAACCGCCAGAATTACAATCGTGAAGATAAACATCGAGATTGAGAAGATCGCCTTGTAGGTCTTGTCTGTACTCTCCTCCAACTCGTGAATCGCATTGTTCTTGGTGATGATCTCGAGCTCATTCGTGGAGAGTTTCTGTGTATTCTTGTTCGTCTCATCGATATAGACCTTGTCTAATGAATTGGTTGCACTTCCACTTCCACTGGTAAATCTCTCCAACATTCTTTCAGAATGTAGCCCCATCAGATTGGTTAAATCAGAGGATTCAACCTTCTTGGCGCCTCGCAGAGGAGTAGAAGGTTGCAGGGAGTCGTCCAGCTCTCCATACTCTTCCTTTGGAAACCCATCCTTCTGGCGCCTCTCCACCTTCGCAAGCTTATCCATTGCCCTCGCATCTTGCCCATTGGTGCGATACTCATAGAAGTTATCGAGAACCTTCTCGCGCTCACTCTGGGGAACCAGGACGTTAATCCGCAAATCTTGAACATCGGTACCTACCGGAAGATCTCCACCCACATACTGAATTTCAGACATTTATGAATCAATATAGAATATGTACTAATCTATATTACTATTTTTGTTAGGTTCCTACTACCAACTTAAATTTTGGTAAAGGTGCTTCCATTCCGTGTATACTTTGCCACTTCATCATAGTCGATGTAGTACTTGCAGGGGACCGTCGTCTTGAGGATATCCTTCTTGAAAGGCTCCCCATTGTAATCCGCGCCCTTAAACCGGCAATCGTAATACGTGGCACCCTCTGGGCTAATTCCGTCATACTTACCCTTTACATCCTCGCCATACTTCGAGTCAACATAACGCATTCTATTCTCATTGATTGGATTTGTACTCTTATGATCACCATCCAGCCAGACATTGTAATCACTATCTGACTTGAGGAGCGATGTCTTGGTACTCAAGTCATAGTTCTGCACATCACTATCCACATCACCAACCACCGCCTCCCCCTCCTCCTCATAGAGATCACAGTTAAACTCATTTCCTATGGGCTCATCGCTACCCTCATCCATCTTCTCTCCCGTCTTTCGTGAAATCCTCTCCAGATAAGCATCATAATCCGACATATAATAGGTGTAATAGATAAAGAGCATCGCCAAAACAACGATGCCTCCCACAATCGTCGCTAAGAGAGTGAAAGATGAGCCAAAGAGACCCGCCTTGTAGAGGAAGACCGCCAGAAAGATAATCACCGTGGCGATTGAGATGATCTTTAAGACTGCATTCTGCACCTCCAGCTTGAAGTTCTCCTCATTGTAGGTCCGAATCAGATCCTCATTGGATGAAATCTGAGTCGTTAAGCTATTGATCTTGTCATAGTTCTTATTGAAAACGTCATCATATTTGAGCGAAAGCTTCTGGGCAATTGTCGTATTGTCCGAATCGGATAGGGATGCTGATGATGTGGACATTTTTCCTATTTACACTTCCAGGGATATTCCAGTGATAACAAGTACTACTATATATCAACATTTGGTTTTATGCGGAAATGCGCCCTCTTCTTGGTCTTAAAGGAATTTCAAGATATATATAAATATGGTTCTACTCGCTTGGGAGATCGTAGATCTCCAGCGAGTAGCAGGGAGTCGTCATTTTTGAAGTATATGTATGGAGAGAAGATTGCGGGAAGATTGCGGAAAGGTAGTATTTTATTACGAGTTTTGGTAATAAAATTGCATAATATGATTCGGGATTTGGGATTTGGAGGTGATCGCTTTATGATCTCCCCTGATAGAGATAGATGATGAGAGTGAGGATTAGAATGAGGAGAATGAGCGCAAGAAGACTATAGAAGAGCTTACGAGCGAAGATGTTGCGCTCCTGTGCAATCTCCAACATACGACTACGCGTGAGAGAGATCGCCTCCTTGTCGTGAATATCCGTTAACTGCTGATTGAGACGGTTCTCCTTCTCCTGAATCGAGGCTAATGTGGATGACATTTTTTGATTTTTTGATTTTTGATCCGTTCGATATGATACGATACTTACTACTATATACTTCATATAAAAATAGAGAATATGGATATATAAAGGGTCTAACGATGGTAATAGAATGCTACAATGATTACCAAGAAGAGGACCATAGAGACCATTGAGAGGAACATCTTGTAATAGGAGTCATTCCTCTCTTGACCATTCTCCAACATCTGATAGAAGGTCTTGTACTTCGCCTCTTGCTCATCCATCATCTTCACATAGCTATCTCGCATTGTAATCTTTGATTGAATATCATCATTCTTCTTTTGCAACTCCTTGATCTTCTCTTGAAGAGTCTTGTAATCTTCCTCCGTAAAACGCTCAATGATCTCTCCCTCTGGACGACTACCTTCGGACCAGACTAACGCCGGAAGCCTCTCCGGAATCGGAATTAACATATCACTCTCCGCAAATGGTGCAATCGGCTGATCCATTCTTATTTTTCAATTTAAGTACTATAATATGGTAGTTATTTTTTGGATGACTTCGATTGGGTGGTGCTACTGCTACTTCCCAATGAATACTCTTTTGGATGCGAATCCTCATTCCTCTCTTTCCTCTCCTTCCTCTCCTTCGATCTCTTTTCCACTCCATCCTCTTGATCACTCAATGAAGAGACAGATTCTGCATCATCACCCGATGAATATTGCGTATCACTTCTCTCATCATCATCTCCATCTAGACCCTTCTGTTGCTTCTTCTCTTTTCTCTTTCTTCTCAACTTCTCAATCTCACTCTCATACTTCTTCAACTTCGAACTCAACTCGTCAATCTGCTGCTTCTGTGCCTTCGACTGCTCCACAATCACAAACTGACCCTTCTTTCTCGTCAATACCTTGGATCCCGTACAGAGATCAATCGCTACACTCGATGCCCGAGTCACCCCATTCGTAATTACACTCACCGACTCAATACACGAATGTATGTCATTGATCGTATCACCCATACTCTTGTCAAATGCCTTCTTGAAATTATCCTCCTTCTCATTGTCATACTGCTTAATAAACTTACCTATCTTATTCGAGATTGTAATCGCTCCTACCACCGCACACCCCGTAAAGAGTGTGTGAATAATCAGATGAAATGTTCCACTCATTCGGGATTATGGATATTTTTGGATAAGCTATTCTTCTATCACTCTTCATATATATTTTAACGGGATTTTGAACGACCTTCTGCTGATATTTGGTCAGCAGAAGGTCGCAGGGAGTCGTCAACCTTCTTGGGACTCTTCGAGTCCAGAAGGTTGCAGCGCAAGTCGTCATTCACGATCTTTCATAAATGCAATTTCCCTCTCTTGTGATTCAATGATACTCACTGCAAGCTTTTCTAACTTCCGATCCATACTCTGATCATACGAGTTTAGTAATCGTTTACTCATCAAAACTGCCATTGAATGATGCGGGATCATTGAGGTGATATATCTCTTGGGTGTTACCAAAAATTGTGTCCGAATCATCACAAAGAAGATCACAACACCAATCATACCCATCCAAACAACCGTGTAGTTCTTGTCCCATAACCCCATAAAGAGAAGCATCCAGGCACACATCAATAATGCCATATAGATATCATTGATCGAAATGCGAACATCCGAGATTTTATCCGCCCACACACTCATCGAGGATAAGATTCCGGCAATGAACATCATTACCATCATCGATGTATAGTGAGAATGCATCATCATCATTCTATTCTTTACTATATCATACTATATTCTATGATAGTATGATTGATATGTTATGATTGATATGTTTGATATGTTATGTTTGATATGTTATGATTGATATGTTATGATTGATATGTTATGATTGATATATTTAATTCCTACTCTTTGTTCTTCTTCACAGTCACCGTCACCTTCTTCTTAGCCGGCTTCTTCTTCTCCTCCTCGACTACCTCCTCCACCACGACAGGAGCAGCGGACGTGGGAAGGGGAGCAGGAGTCCGGGTTTGAGCCTGTGCCTGAGCCTCAATCCGCATCTTCTCCTGACGTGCCCGCATCTCTTGCATCCTCATCACTTCCCTCTCCGCCTCTGCCTCAATCGCATCCGCTCGAGCCATCTCGAAAGCGAGCTCCTCATCCGACATCGGAACAGGCTCCCTTCCCTCACGACGAAGATACTCCAAATACTCCCTCTCATCCTCATCAATCTCCTCCTCGTAATTGGGATTCTCCGCACGCTTCTTGGCAAGCGCCTCACGATTCTCACGAATCTGCTTCAGATACTTCGCCTCCTGCTCCAGCGCTGCGTCATCCATCAACATACGACGACGGAAGTAGTTGGGAGGTGACTCCGGACGACGCTTCATCATAATCGCCGTTGATGGCATATTCGCCTTGTCCAACTCATCCCGCTCCATCTCATCATAGATGTCCTTCAATACCTCCTCCACCTTCTCCGGAGGAATATTCGGGTCATTCCTCACCTTGTGCTCAATCTCCTGCTTCATCATATCCTTCATCATCGAGCCAAAAGCCTGGATCATCGGATGATCCGGCTGAATATCCACATCCAACTCACCACTCTCCAACATCGCCCTCACCTTCTCCTCATCCTCCTCCATCTGACGAATCTTCTCCTCCTCCGAAGGCTCCGGCTCACCTCGCTCCTCCCTCAACTTACGCCTCTTCTCCTCCTCCTCCGATACCTTCTTCGCAAGAATCGCCGCCAACATCGCCGCTGCAATCGAATGCATCGGATTCTCCGCTCGACGACGCCTCAATATCTTCTCCTCCATCTTGTCCGCAAGCAGCTTAAAGGGATTCCCTGTAAACCCCTCCGGAAGGCCGTCAAAGTTGATCGTCGGAATGTTATTCGTCGTATTGATCGTCGTTGTCGTCGTCCGGTTACCGTGCTCATCCACATAGGTCTCTACCTTCTTCTCCGGAGGCAGGGTGATCGTCGGCAGCTGATACGAAGTGGGACCCGTCTGTTTGTACTCCACACGACGCAGCTCATCAATCGCCTTCAGATCCTTCGTGAAGATCGCCTTCAATACCGGATTGTCGTGAATGTCCATACCCGGAATCTTCAACTTCTCCAAATCATCCATCGACTTGATGTTGTACTCATTGTTCGTCGTGATGTTCTGACTCTGTCCCATCATCGGTGGCTTCGGGAAATTGGCAAACGGATCTCCTCCACCCGGCATCCCCGGAATCAAAGCTCCTTGTTGCCCAGGGAAGTTCACAAATGGATTTGCCGCACCACCACTCGTCGAAGAGGAAACCAACTTGCCATTCACATAACTCGTTGTCGTCGTAGTCGTTGTAACCCCAGGACCACCCGAGCGCGAAACCATCATACCTGGAGCGGAAGCGGAAGAGCCGGAAGAGGACGAGAAATACCTCGATGCCCCCGAACCACCACCATTGGCCGCTCTCTGGAACTCAGCCTCCAACTCCGCTTCCTCATCATCATAGTCGTCAAAGGTCGCCTCCGGAAGACTCAGAATCACCGGATCTGCAGAAGCCTTCGCAATCATCGCCTCCCGCTTCTTCTGACGAATAAGGGCCATCATCTCCGGATCATCCGCATACGCATCCTCATCCTCAATCATACCCTCCTCGTCATCCGGCAAATCACCATCCTTGATCTTCTGCGCCTTCTCCTCCGCCTCCCTCTTCCTCTTCTCCTCCTCAATCTTCATCTTCGTCTTAATACCCTTCACCTCCGTAGGGGTCACACGCTTCTTGCCATACGTCTTCTCCATATACTGGCGGAACTCGTGCTTTGTCGGAACCTTCGGACTATTGTACGCCTCCAAGAACCAGTTCTTGAACTCCTCGTGCAACTCACTCAGTGTCGCCGAATCCGTCATAATACCCGTCTCCACAATCACACGCGAGATGAACTCCGAATACATATCGAACATCTTCTGATACTCGATCGTGAACTTCAAGACCTCCTCCGGCACCTTCATCCCGTGCACCTTGTACTGAGCATAGTAGACATCAATCAGATAGGCCATAAAGAGCTCCTTCCAAAGCTGGATCTTCTCCGTGATCTTCTTGTCAATCGGAAACTCATTGGGATTGTCCGGGCTCGGGTTATCAACGAACTTCGACTCAAACTCAACGATCTCCACACGACGCCATACACCCGTATCCTTCGGCGGGAAATGTGGCACATCGTTACACAAAAGCGACAGCTTGAACTGCGGCTTGAACTCAATCGGATCCTTGTTCAAACCTCGCGCATAGATCTTGTCACCACCCGTAAACTCCTTCATCAGACCCGCATTCACCCTCTCACCCTCACTCGGCTCCACAAAGTAACCAATGCGCTTACCCTTCGCCTTCACCAACTCCGGACTGCACGCGTTCGATGCCGCTCGCTTACCCGTCAGCAAAGTGATCGGGAACTTGATCGTGTAATCACCGAAACTCGCCGTGAACAACTCCTCTAACTTCGACTTACCGTTCGAGTTGTGCGACACGATGAACTTGTCCATTATGTAACGATGGTTACCGTCGAGCTCAAATCCATAGAAGTTGTCATCCTCAACCTTCTCAACGGTGAAGCCATAGTATGACTGATTCTTGTTCTTCACCCTGGTATGTGCCTTCTTTCTCTCAAGCTTAACCGGGATGTCCTCAATTCCCACGCCATATATGATCAGGTTGTAGTATGTTCCAGTCATATCTCCACACGACTTCGACACCTGTCGCTTAGTACAGGCGAATCCAAGCGATTGGCAGATATACATCGTGTCATCAATCAGCTTCTCATTAACCAGTGTGATCTCGTACTGATTCGATTTCTTCTGATAATGTCCATCGCTGTCAATGATACCTGCGAGCATCTGTAGCTGGATCTCCCGACAGTTCTTCTTGTAGATCTCAGGGATGTGCTTGTTGTTAAGCATCTTCAGATCACGAAGAGCCTCATAGAACTTGTTGTCATAGTCCTTGTTGTTCCAGCTCTTTGCCTTACTGGAGTAGACGTACGTCTTCGCTTCAGTGGCGTCCTTACTATACACCTTCACATTCAGGTTGTTCTCCTTAGCCATATTATCGAAGTACTCGACAACAGGAGCATCCATAGTTGTGATCGATGCCAACTGAGAGGTTCCATCACCCAGCCAGTAGCCCATAACGTACGGATCGAATGGCACCTCTGTCTTCTCAAACACTACACCGTTCTTGTAAATGAAGTAGTTCCTTCCAAAGACGGAATTCTGGAGCTTGAGATAGTCCGTCACCTTGACCTCAATCACATCACCATAATGAATGTACGAAGCATCACGCTTGACATTTGCCCAGTACTCAATACCAGCCTGATGAGCATCCTCTGGCGTCTCGTAATACGTAACACCCTTCTTGTACTCCTTACGGTCAGTAGACTTATAGGCAAAGTTGGTCACCTTGTTGACTGGTAGACCATCCTTACCACGAATCTGGTAGATCAGCTTGTAACGATTCTCCTTCTTTGAGTTCGTCAGAGAACCAATCGTGGTTGCCTTCAGACAAAGGATGTGATCTCCGTTCACCGTGAATGACTCTCCCTTGATCGTATTGATCCGGTACATCGAGCTATGTCCACGGAAAAGCTCGAGGACGTTGCGAGGAGTCGAGTCATCACCCATCAACTGCTCACCCGGAACGATATCCTGGACCATCTTCCACGATCCATCGGCCATCATAATCGGCGTATTGATCGCGTGACATCCTGTACCCGTCCAGACTCGGAACTTCTCCTCCGCATTGAGACCCTGCAGACACGTCGCTAAGAAGGTCATAAAGTAATGCCTCTTCTCCTCCTTCGGGAAGACCGTATAGATGAACTTGCTCAGCTCCGGCCAATGCTCGTGCGACTCCGAAAACTCGATCTTGTTGATCCTCGTCGTCAAGGTCACATAGTCATCCGGACGACCCTCCCTCAGCTCCATCCGCTTCAAGTCATAGATACCATTCTGGAAACCGATCAGATAGAAGTTCTCATCCAGCTTGTTCAAGAACTCAATGTCATAGAAGAGCTCCCTGCACTCCCGAATGATGTTGTCCTTGAATGACGTCGTCCTCAGCTTCGCCACAATCGACAAGATCTCCTTGTTCCTCGCCTTCAAGTCCTCCTTATCCTCATCCGTCAACTCCGAGTTCTCCGTCATACTCTTGTTGTTCGTCTTCATCATCTGCGCATACTTCTCACACAGATCCGTCGAGATCTTGTTTCGCAGCATAATCCCATCATTGTTCTCCCGCCACAAGTGGTTATCGAAGTAATACCACGTTCCCTGCGGACTGTACTTATAATCATACTTGAACATCCGGTGCAAGACCGCTGCAATGTCATAGACCGTCGGCATCTTGATCGAACACTCAATCATCTTGTTGATATCATTCATAATGATCTTCTTGTAGAGATCCGGATTGTCGAGGCGCGCCCAGTAACGGATCGAGCCGATACCGAGGCCCTCATCCTTCATATTCTCCCACATCGCCTCACACTCACCATCCCGATACTTCGGCGATCGCTTGCTGAACTCAATCCACGCGTCGAGCAAGTCCTGGTTGTTCGGTCCCAGATTGTGCAGGGCCCATCCCACCTCAATCCACGGTGTGTACTCATTCGCACGCTGATCCGACATAATCGAAACAAACTCCTTGATGATCTTCACCTCCTCCGCGCTCAATGTTGCGTGACCCGCCGCTGAAAGCGCCTTCTTCTCCTTCCTCTTCTGCTCATTCGCCCTGAATCGACCAATCACATCAAGATTCTCCTCCCGCACCGGAACAATATCCGTCTCATTCTTGTTACGGATCGAGAAGAATCGAGGCGGGTTCATCCCATTAAAATCATACTCCTCCACCGCAATCTCCGACATATCCGGACGAATGA
>JACCDG010085002.1_pt1 | contig 11088 bp, 14 predicted proteins | sample 7442471 | NCBI WGS metagenome assembly JACCDG01 (sample SAMN15323444, study PRJNA562643) | freshwater metagenome | isolation source: river surface water | place: USA:Blue River Watershed | collected 2017-08-17
CTCATGAGAAAAGCAGACTTTGATATCATTATGGTCGCACGATCATTTATTATCTTCAAAAAACGACTGCTTGCTATCCGACGTACTGCAATAGCTCGTAACAACCCTTCTCTCTGGGAAGTACCTGGCGGACAACGTAAAGACGAACAGAGTATTCGAAGCACACTGAAACGCGAAGTTAAAGAAGAAACAGGATTGAGTGTCCAACCAATCGAGCTGACTACGAGCCACCAATATAAAACAATGCTTGGGGGTAAGTATGACGGTGCTTTGCAAATTGTGTGTTTTGGAATTTCTCTCGTCGAAGAGAGCACCGTTATCCTGAGTCATGAGCATGACGACTTTAGGTGGTGTCGTTACGATGATTTCATGCGACTCAACCTTACGAAGCAGACTCGACAAGCTGCGCTTGCAAGTAGGCTGCGCTTGCAAAGTCTTGGAGTTCTCTGAGTAAATAACCACAAAAGCCCCGACCAAAGGTCGGGGCTTTTTCATACTTCGTACACTCTTACTTATGGGGCTTTTGGAGTCCCTCGATCTCTCGTTTCAACCGTGCTTTTATCTTTTGTACCAACGTACCAAGAGTCACATCAGACTTAATGACGTACTCGTCGCCACCCGCGCTCACTACTTCTGCAATCTTCTCAAGATCATCGAGTACCGTCATGATAATGACGGGAGCTTTCTTTCCCCATGCATCTTCGCGCAGACGCTTTAGTGTCTCGAGACCATCCATGCGTGGCATAATGACATCAAGCAGAATAAGATCAGGATGTTTATTAAGCGCCACCCCAAGACCTGTCTCGCCATTATCCGCAGTGAGTACACTGAATTTCTCATACGTAAGCGCATTCTTCAGAGCCTCACGAAGCTCAGTGTCGTCTTCAACAATAAGTATTGTCTTTGAGGTAGTATCGGATTCCATAGAGCTATAGTATAGCATCACCCTTATACACGGCGTGGAAGCGTCACCACAAAAGTACTTCCCTCTCCTTCTTTAGAAGTGAACGAAATAGTGCCTCCAAGAATACGTATCGCCTCTTTTACTATATAGAGTCCGAGGCCTGTACCATCGGTCACAAGTGAACGAGCGTTCGACGCACGAAAGAGTTTTGAGAAAAGCATATCTTGGTCTGCGGCTGGAATACCAATTCCCGTGTCAGTAATAGTGAAACTCATCTTGTCACGCTCCAATGAAACGGCAAGTCGCACATTTCCACCGTCAACAGTGTATTTAACAGCATTGCCTAACAAGTTGCTTGTAATCATCTGGAGGAGATGGGCGTCGGTGCGAAGGGTGCCCATATCAACGGGCCACTCGGTATTAATATGCACTGATTTTTGTGTGGCGAGAGCATCATACTCATCCACCACACCCTGAAAGAATGGTTCTAGTGCAACCTCAGCGTATTCTGGTACGAAGGTACCAAGATCGAGTTTTGAAACACTCAAAAAATCAGCAACCAGACTGTCCATACGCTCCGCACTCTTTCTAATCTTTGCAACATATGCAGTCTGCGTTTCGGTGAGTGCTCCTGTTGTCTCAAGGAGTTCAATATTCCACTTCATGCCTGAGATTGGTGTACGCAACTGATGCGATGCAAGCGACACGAACTCAGTCTTTGCCTTATCAACCTGCTTTTGTTTCGTTATATCAACCAGTGTAAGCATTCCCTTCCGATTTCCTTCTGCATCTGTAGCTGGAAAAAGTGAGAACATTACCCAACGCGTAGCACCATCAGGGCGCTTAAGCTCTACCTCAACATCACTTACGTATTTCCCGCGCTTAAAGTATTCAGGAATAAGAGAAACAGTTCGCGTCTTTGCATTCTTATCCTCTATAAAGAACGCATACACATTCTTTCCATCAAGTTCTTGTTGTGCAACGCCAAAGAAGCGTGCAGCCGCAAGATTGATCGACTCGATAGTGCCATCTACACCCACCACAACATACGGCACGGGACTTCCACGATAGAGTTCGGAGAAGAATTCACGCGAATAGATGAGCATTTCCTTCGTCATGTGCTCGGCGATAGAACGTGCATTCATGGCGAGGCGGAGCGACTGATGAAAAACAACAGTGACGAGAGCAATGACCGCAAATATCGCTATATAGAAAGCTTCGCGAAGATATACATCAGCAATAGGGTAGATGGTAATTGCATAGAGTGCTCCCGCAATGAGAAATGCACATACGCCAATCGATGTAAAAAGAGCACGTATCCCTGAACCGGACATGCATCAATAATAACAGGTTTCATCATCTACAGAGAGTAATGTCGTGTATACTTCCTCACGATATGCAGAAAAGAATACCCCATAGAAAGGTTGAGGTGCGTAGGGCACGCAAAGGAGCTGGACTCGGGCTCTTTGCGCGCGTACCCATGAAACGCGGTGACTACATCATTCACTATACTGGTGAGCTCATAACGACCGAAGAAGCCGACCGACGTGGTGGCAAATATCTGTTCATATTGAACGATGATTGGGTGATAGACGGAAAGAATCGCGAACATATCGCTCGTTATATTAATCATGGCTGTAAGCCAAATGCGGAAGCAGAAACGGACGAAGGCGCAAAGAAGATTCGTATTCTTGCACGACGTAAGATCATGCCTGGAGAAGAAATAACGTATGACTATGGGAAAGAGTACTGGGACGAGTACATAAAACCGCACGGGTGCAAGTGCAACACGTGCGTGAAGAAATAGTCTCGAAAAAATTACTCTATACTGGTTTCTGTAGAAATATCTGCTTCTGTTTGATCTTCAATCTTTTCGGTATCAGTAGATTCTTCCTCAGGACTGTCTTCAGTTGAAGTAGCACTTTCGTCAGTGGTTATCGGTTCAGGTTCTGGAGCTGGTGCATTACCTTGGTCACCCTGTGGTACAAGACCACCGTTCGGTATGTTGCGGAACTGCTCTCCTGGAATATTCACGGGGTCAATCTGATTACCTGATGCATCAGTCTGAACCCCTGCCTCACGGACAGCTGCCGCTACATCAATCTGTCCAGTATCGGAACGACCAAGCATGACAGCACCTACAGCAACGAGCGCTCCCATACCCAAGACACTCAGCATAAAAGCTGGACTTTTCATCCTTCGCCGTGGCGTAGGCGCTTCACTCATTGAGATCTTCTTCTTTCGAGGCATGATGGGAAAAGTATAGCACTTCCACGACACAGTCGTCACTAATCAAAAAACACCTGTGGATGAGGTACACACCTTGCCCTTTTCCTCTTCTCGTGGTAAATTCTGCGGTATCCGAGAGAGCGGTTGCTCTCTTTTTAGATAGCCTTTTTCCACCTTGAAAGACGAACGAGTACGTATTAATGAGTCTATACGGGCGCAAGAGCTTCGCGTAATTGGTGCGAACGGCGAAAATCTGGGAGTAATCTCAACCGCCGAAGCACTACGATACGCAGCTGAAGCTGGACTTGACCTGATTGAGATTTCCCCTGCGGCAATACCGCCGGTGGCAAAAATCATGGACCATGGGAAGTACCAGTACGAGCTCAAGAAACGTGCTAAAGAGGTGAAGGCGAAGTCACATGTCACAGAGACGAAGAGCGTGCAGGTAAAGATTGGTACTGGTGACCACGATCTTAATCTAAAGGCAAAGCGCGTCGCTGAATGGCTAGGCGAGGGACATCGAGTCAAGATTGACCTCTTCCTCTGGGGACGCTATAAGTACATGGAGGCAGCATTCCTCAAAGAGCGACTTGAACGCTTCTTGAAGATCATCCCTACTGAGTATAAAATAGCCGACGAGATTAAGAAGAGTCCCAAGGGTTTTAGTACCACCCTCGAGCGAGTTTCTGGTAAGCCTAAACGGTAGTCACAGGAGTAGCAACATCCATATGAAAACAAATAAATCATATACAAAGCGTATCAAGGTCACTAAGAATGGCAAACTTATTGCGCGAAAGGCAGGGCAAAACCATTTTAATTCACGCCAGACAGGCACCCAGCGTCTTAACCGCAAGCGAACACAGACAATCAAAATGTCATCGCGAGCACGCAATCGCTTTCTAGCAAACGCATAGAACATTATTAACGTTTACGTAATTTCAGAACATGGCACGAGTAAAAGGAGGAGTACAGGCGCAACGTCGTCGCAAGCGAATCTTGGCGCAGACGAAAGGCTACCGTTTTGGCCGCTCTACAAAGAAACGTCAAGCTATTGAAGCGATTCACCATGCACATCTCAGTGCATTTGCACACCGTAAGGACAAGAAGAATGATTATCGTCGTGTATGGACCGTCCGCCTTAATGCAGCACTTCGCGCGGCAGGACTTACCTACAGCCGATTCATGAAGACTCTTACAGACAAAAACGTTCTTCTCAATCGTAAGATGCTTGCACTTGTTGCTAACGAGCGACCCGAGGCATTCGCACGTCTCTTAGCAAAAGTGAAGTAACAAAAGACAGACAACAATAAAGACCTTCCATTCAGATGGAAGGTCTTTATTGTTGAACGCATTAATCTTCTAAAAATCAATCTCGATCTGCTCCCTCTCCTTAGGAGCAATGGCGTTTAAGCCAAGATAGTCGCGCAGACGCTGTACTAAAAACAACGCGGATCGTTCCTCACCCATCGCGACAAATACGCGCTTTGCTTTACTACCTCCTTGGCTTACAAAATCAACGAGCTGATCTCGATCAGCATGCCCTGAGTATCCGCGTATACGCGCTATTTTTGCACGCACGCGCACATCAGTTTGGAGAATCTTCACCTTCTTTGCACCATCCTGCAGCAAGCGACCAATACTTCCAACAGTCTGATACCCCACAAGAAGGAGTGTTGTCTTTGGATCCTCTAAATAGCGTTGCTCGTGTCCGAGAATGCGTCCGCCATGACTCATGCCTGACCCCGCAATAATAATCTTTGCGCCATGTACCCTTTCTATTTCCGCAGAATCCTTGGTCGTGTATGTTAAAGATAGTTTCGGAAAATCAAAGACATCATCACCTTTTTTAATCTGTGCCTGAACTTCGTCTCTGAGATAATCTGTATATTTTCGGTAGATCTCGGTCACACTGATTGCGAGCGGTGAATCAAGAAATACTGGAATCTGAGGAATTATCCCACGCTCAACGAGGTTATTAATCTCATAAAGCATCCCCTGTGTACGTTCAAGCGAGAAGGCTGGAATAATGAGTGTCCCTTGCTTTTTGATGGTATCTTCAATATATCCCTGCAAAAGACTCGTACGCTCTTTAACCTCCTCATGAAGACGGTCTCCATACACACTCTCCATAAGGAGATAGTCATAGTCAGCCACCACTTCTGGAGGATTTAAGAGAGGTTGCGGTATATTACCAATATCTCCAGTGAACAAGAACTTCTTTCCTCCCCGCTCAAGGGTGACCATGGCAGATCCAAGAATGTGACCAGCATCAGTAAACGTTGCGGTCACACCATCAGGAAGTGTAATCGGAGTGTGATATGGATGAGTCTTCCAACAAGCAAGCGCTGCGGTGATATCCTGCTCCTCGTAACACCGCGGGGTGCCGTAGCGTTCTGATTCGTATGCCATAATCTTGTATGCGTCGCGAAGCATTACGATAGCAAGGTCACGTGTTGGTGGTGTTGAATAAATCACTCCCTGAAACCCGTCACGAAGGAGTTTTGGGATGCGACCAATATGATCAGCATGCGCGTGTGTAACAAAAAGTGCATCAATAGCGGTGACATCGTAGGGGAACACCTCACAATTCTTGGCAGAAGCAAAACGATCACCTTGGATCAATCCACAATCAACTAAAATCTTTGCCTTTGGTAAGTCCAGAAGGAAATTTGCTCCCGTTACGTTACCCGTACCACCGTAGAAATTAATAAATGCCATATCTTATTCAGTAACAGGTGCCACACCTTGTACAATACCGTAGCCAAGAATGCCACCTAGGGTATCCATGCATAAATCAAGCGCTGTATCTAATAAAAAGCTTTCTTCGCGCACTAAAGAAATACCTGCTCCGTATTCAAAGCATTCCCAGCCAATACCTATGAAGAGTACACCAATGATGTACCACGAGAGTGTCTGGAACCGTGACGAAAATCGTGTACACAGTATGGAATAGCCAAGAGCTACTGCAACCCCACCAAGAAGATGCATGGGTACATCAAACCACGGAAACTTCCAGTACAGGTATAGTTCAAGTGCAACGATATGTACCACTGCAAGGAGGATAAGTGCAGTGAAGAAAAATGTAAGTCGAATGGACATGCATTTATGGTACCACATAGGAAAGAGTCTACGCTCAATCAAGGTGAGGCGCACGAGCGAGAAAATACGAGGCATACATGACGTATGGTGAGTATTTTCGAGTGATGTGCAAAGAAGCATTGGTGGATCGTGGACTCTTTCCTACTAAAAAGGCCCGCTAAGCGGGCCTCTTTAGTAGAGCAGTGGTGCATGTATCCTGAATTTCTCCAGGTGGGTGCTCTTTCCAAACACTTGTGAAATCTCGTCGCGGCGAGTTCTCATCCGTATTTGTGACTACAAGCTCCCTAAAAGATACATAAGCAAGAACATGCGTTCCACTGCTCTACGTTTTAGTATAACAAACACCCAGACAATAAATGCCTGAGTGTTTGTTATACTGTGTACAAATGGATTAGTCCTTAGCGCCGTCCAGATCAATGTCGTACATGATTCTCTCTTGAGCCGTCACATAGTTCATAATCTCATCTTCTCCAAACCATATAGCAATCTCGCGCTCAGCCTCCTCAGGTGATTCAGAACAGTGGATGAGATTCCGTACCGCACGATTCTCGAATGAAGAATGTCCATACGAATCTACCGTATAATCGCCACGGATTGTTCCTACATCAGACGTTGACGGCTCTGTCGTACCTACAAGCTTTGTTACCACTGCTACCGCCTGATTGCCTTCAAGTACCATAGCAATGACTGGTGCTGCCGTCATATAGTGCACAATGGTGCGAATAATATCCTTCCCGTACTCAATCGGATCCTTCTCTATGGGAAGATTATGAGTCTTAAGATCTTCAATGATGCGATTACCCTTCTTCAAAAACCATGCCTCGTCTTTGTTGTAATGCGTCATGAGCTTTGCCTCGGTCGGTACAAACATCTTCATAGCTGTGAACTTGAGTCCCGTACGCTCAAAACGACGAATAACCTCACCTATAAGGGAGCGCTGTACGGTATCTGGCTTCAAAATGACAAAGGTGCGTTCTTGATGGGGCTTTCGAGTACTCATGAATAGTTGTTTGGTTATTAATCTTCACTAATTCCTAGAAAAATACGCCAAGAGTATACATGACAAAACGTTCCTCCTCAAGGCAGGTCTTAGTCTATAGTCGAGTCATTATTTCAGGTCCTTTTTCGGTAATCGCTACCGTATGTTCAAAATGAGCGCTTCTTGAACCATCAACTGTATAGACACTATATCCATCTCCCTCATCATCAAATACCACCTCCTTGCTTCCAACGTTTACGATAGGTTCTATAGCAAACACATTACCCACCTTGATGACTGGACCCGTTCCAGGACGACCATAATTTGGAATTTGTGGTTCCTCATGCACTGCATGTCCGACACCATGTCCGCACAAGACTTCAACAATACTAAATCCGCGTGACTCCACAAATGTCTGAATAGCATGACCGATGTCGCCAATGTGATTCCCAGGACGAGCAGCTTTGATACCCAACGCAAGTGCTTCACGTGTCGTATCCATGAGCTTTTGAGAAACCTTGTCAGTCTTCCCCACGGGGACCGTAATACCCGAATCCGTGATCATGCCCTTGTACCCAATCGACATATCGAGGTTTATGATATCGCCTTCTTGTAGAACCTCATCTGCACGTGGTACACCATGTTGCACAGTATTGTTGACCGAAGTACAAAGTGCTGCAGGATACGGCCGATCTGCGAATTCAGGATGATACCCTAAAAGCACTGGCTCTACTCCAAAATCCTCAACGAGCTTCAAGGCGTAATCATTGATATCTTCGGTAGAAACTCCAGGTTTTGAGTATGCTCCCAGGGTCTTGAGTATCTCTGCAAGAATACGCCCCCCTTCACGGAGATGCAGTATTTCTTCGTTCGTCTTTATGCGTGACATGATTAATAAAATTATGCGAGTGAAAGTGCTTTGAGAATATCTTCATGCACTTCTTCAATAGGTTTTGTTCCGTCAAGATTGACGAGCGTTGTGTGAGGTCTTTCCTTGTAATACTCAAGTACAGGGAGAGTTTCTTCCTTGTACCATGTGAGTCGTGACTCTATCGAAGATGGAGTGTCGTCTGTGCGTGCGCGCTTTTCCATGCGCGCACGCACAACAGCTTCATCTGCAGCAAGATTGATGATGGTCAGGTGCTCGCGGCGATAGAATGTGAGCGCGCTCTCAAGTACACGAGCCTCATCTACCGTACGTGGCAATCCATCGAGGAGCAGATGACATTCGGGGTCCACATGGTGATGAAACGCATCGCCCCAGAGAACTACAGAGAGAAATAGTGGCTGTAGACGTCCTGTATCGAGAGTCTCAAACACTTTCTCCTCAGTAAATCCCTCTCGCTTAGCAGCAAGTGCGCGAAAACGGCGACCCGTCTGTATGTCGACTACTCGACGTTCAGGATCACGCGCACGCATTACTCTTGAAAGGAGTGCAATCTGGGTGCCCTTACCGCTACCTTGAGGACCAATAAATATGACGCTGTGTGGTTGCATGAGTGCAATTAAGACCCTTAATCTATCAGAAAATGCATGATATTCCAAACGACGTCAACATTTCTCCAATGAATACACTAGCACGCAAGTGTGCTATTGTAGCTGTCATGAAAAAGCGCATCATAACCCTTGGCGGTCTCCCTGGAAGTGGTAAATCAACCGTTAAACAACTGATTGCAGAGAAACTTGGATATACTATGCTCTCAACGGGTGATTTTGTGCGCGATATGGCACATGCCCGCAACCTTACTCTTGAAGAATTCAATGATCTTATCATTCATGATAAGACACTCGACGAAGAGATAGACTCACGACTTACAAAAATAGAAGGTGATGGTGATCGATATGTCGTTGACTCACACCTTGCATTTCACTTCATTCCCAGCGGATTTGCGGTACTCCTTACCGTATCACTTGAGACATCGGCAGAACGTATTTTCAATGATTCAAGCTCTCCAAGCAGAATAAAAAGTGGCGATATTATGAAGACTCTGGACGAGGCGCGTGAACGCACAGCGCGACGTATCAAGAACCATGTGGATCGCTACAAGCTTCACTATGGTGTCGATCCCTATCATCCCGAAGCGTATGATTTTGTTATCAATACAGAACAATATGATCCTGAAGAGGTAGCGAGACGCGTTGTAGAGGCCTATAAAGCGTGGCTTGCACCTGAAACGCTATAAGCTGGACGTGATACACTGAGACCATGGAACGAAAGCACATTATTACCCTCACAGGGAAGCCAGGTAGTGGAAAATCATCTACCGCAGATCGAGTTGCAGAAATGCTTGGCTATACGCGCTATTCACTTGGTGAATACGTGCGCGATGTGACCCATAAACAAAAGCTTACGCTTGAGGAATTCAATAGTCGTGCTGAACACAAACCAGAGATTGATATGCAAATTGACGAAAAGCTTCGTAGCTTGCGTGATCATCACGATATTGTTATTGATGCTCGTCTTGGTTTCTATTGGATACCTGAATCATTTAAGGTCTACCTCGACCTTGATTCTGAACTCGCAATCGCACGCATATTCACTGATGTAAATCTAAATAAGAACCGACAAAAATCAGGTGAAGGTGACGCCGACATGGCAGAGGTGATGGATCAAGTGATGGAGCGTATGCGTAGTGAGCGTAAACGTTTTAAGAAACTCTATGGTGTTGACCCGTATAGTATTGAGCACTTTGACCTTGTGATTGATACCGCACGACACTCGCCTCAAACGGTCGCCCTCACTATCTTTGACCAGTATAAGAAGTGGCTTAAGTCATCGACGTGGGAGCGCGTCATGAGTAGCGTACCGATAGGCTTCTCTTTCAAACATTAGCTAGCTACATACAAAACAGCCGCCCCATACGGGACGGCTGTTTTGTTACACACTCGGTTTCTACGTACGATTTCTAATACTGTCGAAGTGATACCTGCGAATCAACACGTCGAACCATATCAATTACCACTGATACCGCAATAAGGAGTGCAGTACCGCCAATTGCAAGCGTTTGTACCTTAGTCAATATCTGCATAATCATCGGTAGCACAGCAATAACGCCGAGGAAGAGAGCGCCTGTGAAGGTGAGACGCGTAATGAGCTTACCTAGATATGCAGATGTATGTGTGCCTGGACGTACTCCTGGAATGAAGGCTCCTGTGCGTTGTAGGTTCTTTGACATAGCATCAGGATCAAAGGTAACCGCGGTATAGAAGAACGTGAATACAAAGACAAGAACAAAGTAGACAGCTGCGTAGAGTACCTGATTATTCAAGAATGCCGTAATGTGTTCCTGCCACGAGAGTGCAAAACCAACATTGAATGACAAAAGAATATTTAACAACATTTGCGGGAAGAGAAGTATCGAAAGTGCAAATATGATTGGAATAACTCCTGCCTGATTCAAGCGAAGTGGTAGATAACTTGTTGTACCACCATAGGTTTGTCCCCCACGAACCTGTTTTGCATGTGTAATAGGTACCTGTCGCTCAGCCTGTGTCATGACAACAACACCGTAAATGATAGCCAAGGCGGCAATCGCAAATCCTACGAGAAGTGGAATCTGAGATGCGTCAAAACCAAAGAGGAACTGGCTAATTGACATAGGCAAGGTAGCAACAATACCAGCAAAGATAATGATTGAGACGCCATTACCAATACCATACTCGGTCACCAATTCACCAAGCCAGAGAAGAAGGATTGATCCTGCAACAACAATGATGACGTTGAGAATAAATTCCTCCGTTGAAAGGCCCGTAATAACACCTTGTGATCGGAGTAGTGAAAGAAAGCCAAATGCTTGAAGTACTGCGAGTGGCAATGTGAGAAGTCGACTATACTGCGTGAACCGTGCTCGTCCTGTTTCACCCTCCTCTGAGTACA
>JACCDG012018027.1_pt1 | contig 11086 bp, 8 predicted proteins | sample 7442471 | NCBI WGS metagenome assembly JACCDG01 (sample SAMN15323444, study PRJNA562643) | freshwater metagenome | isolation source: river surface water | place: USA:Blue River Watershed | collected 2017-08-17
AAGTGATCGTAAACTTCGAGATGCGCGTGGGCGACGTGAAGGCCCCTTTCGAAATCCTCACCTGGGACGCCCTCTACAATCTCGGCCTCAACCAAGAGCGCGTTCACGGCGCGAAAGTGGACGCGATCCACGCCGAAGCCAAGCCCGGCGACGTTTTCACGATTTGCTATACTTCCGGCACCACGGGCCTGCCGAAAGGCGTGATGCTCACCCACTCCGCGATGGCCTCCGTGATGGACGACGTGAAAAAAGTCCTCGGTGACCTCACCACCGAGAATGAGTTCCTGCTCACCTTCCTGCCCATGAGCCATATCTTCGGTAAGTGGGAGAGCATGACCCCCTTCTTCCTCGGCTGGACCACTTCCTTCGCGGAATCCATCGATAGCCTCGTGGCCAATCTCGGTGAAGTGAAACCCACCGTATGGGTGGCCGTGCCCCGCATCTTCGAGAAGGTATACACGAAGATCATGACCCAAGTGCAGGACTCGCCCGTCGCCCGCCAGAAAATTTTCTACTGGGCCCTCGGCGTGGGCCGCAAAGTTCTCGATCTCAAAATCAAGGGCAAAAAACCCGGCCTCGCCCTACAGGCGCAGTACGAAATCGCCAAGAAACTCGTGTTCCACAAGATCAGCGATCGCTTTGGCGGGCGCCTGCGCCTCTGCGTGAGCGGCTCGGCGCCCCTCGCCCGCAGCATCCAGGAATTCATGCACATCGTGGGCGTGCCCGTTTTTGAAGGCTACGGACTCACCGAAACTTGCGCGCCCGTATCGGTGAATACCCCCGGCCACAACAAATTTGGCAGCGTGGGAAAATTGCTGCCGGAAGTTCTCTGCAAGATCGCCGAGGACGGCGAGATCCTCATCAAGAGCGCGAAAAATTTCCGCGAGTACTACCGCAACCCCGAGGCCACCAAGGAATCCCTCCAGGACGGCTGGTTCCACACCGGCGATATTGGCCACATCGACACCGAAGGCTACTTATTCATTACCGACCGTAAGAAAGACCTGATCAAGACGGCGGGCGGAAAATACATCGCCCCCCAGAAGATTGAGAATATGGCGAAGAACTTCTCCATCCTTTCGCAGATCGTGGTGTACGGGGACCAGAAACCCTTCGCCGTGGCGCTCGTTACGCTCAACCAGGAGTTTGTGCTGAAGTACGCGCAGTCGAACGGCATCCTTTACGGGGAATACGACGAGCTCGTGAAGAACGAGAAAGTCCATGCGCTCGTGGAAGACGCCATCGATCAGCTCAATAGCCAGCTCGCGAAATTCGAGACGATCAAGCGCTTTATCGTGCTACCGAAGGAATTTACGGTGGAGAGCGGGGATCTCACGCCCTCGATGAAGGTGAAGCGCAAACAAGTATGCGCGGCTCACAAGGCGGAGCTAGAGGCTCTCTACCAGGGCCACGAAACGCCGAACCCCTAGGTACCGAATACCGGCGGCGCGGCCTGCACGATGATACCTTTTTCATTTACATCCACATCCACCGTGCCTTGGTAGGGAAAGATCACCATGTACTGCACGGTGAGGCGGCGGCAGCCTTCGTGCTCTTCGATCAACTTGGGATTGAGGCGCATGAATTCCTCGAAACCAGAGTAGCGCGCGAAAGGGCCTTCGGCGGGAGAATAGATGAGGCTACCCTTCGGACCCGAATCAGGCGAAGCATCGAGGTGTCCACAGGGGCCGAAAATCACGGAGTGAAAATCGGGGCTGGCATGGATCGCCTTCGTGAGCGCGGCTCCGGGCTGCGCGGCTTGGTGAAACTTTTTTGCGCGCTCCTGGGTTTTGGTGCGATCGGGTTCGGAGAGGAAATACGTCACCAGAGCGGCTAAGCCGGCGAGCGAGAAAACGCCGATAAGAACTACGAGAAAGCGTTTCACAGAAGCGAGAGTAGCAGGAAAATGGCGGCCCCGCTCTGAGGACTAAAGAGCGGGGCCAGATAGAGAGGTTCTAGCGCGGGAATGTAGAGCGCGCAAGTATGGTAATATTACACTGCTAGAATGATTGAATTTTTTCCAATTATTCCCGGGGAATATTTTTGATTCTTTTGCTCAGCCTTACGGGAAGAAGCCCCTGAGCAACATGGCCTTCTCTAAGCGGAGCATCGCGCGCGCCATGGCGGCTTTACGCATGTCGCACTTCAGCTGTTTGGCCGTGCCGTGCACCTCGTGGAAGGCCTGCACAATCACGCCTTTGAGCTTCTGGTTCACTTCGTTCTCCTGCCAGAAGAACGAGGAGATGTCCTGAACCCACTCGAAGTAGCTCACGATCACGCCGCCGGCGTTGGCCAGAATATCGGGCACGATGAACACGCCCTTCTTGCTGAGCACTTCGTGCGCTTCGTGGGTGATCGGGCCGTTGGCGCCTTCGGAGATGAGCTTGGCCTTGATCTTGTCGGCATTGCCTTTGTGGATCACGTTTTCCATCGCGCAAGGAAGGAGGATGTCTACCTTGAGCTCGAGGAGATCTTCGTTCGTGATCGGCTCGGCTTTCGGATAGCCCTTGAGCACGCCGTGCTGGGCCACGTGCTTGAAGCAGTCATCGATATCGAGACCGGCGGCATTGTAAATCCCGCCGCTCACATCGGAAACCGCCAGCACTTTACAGCCTAGCTTGAAAATCTCGCGAGCAGCGATCGAGCCTACTTTACCGAAGCCGTGCACGGCCACCGTGGTTTGCGAGCCCATCGGGATATTGAGGAGCTTCGCGCCCTCTTCCGCGCAGAACACCACGCCGCGGCCGGTGCTCTCTTCACGTCCGAGCGAGCCGCCCACTTCGATGGGCTTGCCGGTCACCACGCCGGGGATCGCGTAGCCTTTGATCTGAGAGAAAGTGTCCATGAGCCAAGCCATGGTTTGGCCGTCGGTGCCCACGTCGGAGGCGGGAACGTCTTTGTCGGGGCCGATCATGTTGGCGATTTCCACGGTGTAACGGCGGGTGAGCGCCTGTTTTTCCGCGCGGGAAAGCAAGTTTGGATTCACGCGCACGCCGCCTTTGGCGCCGCCGAGAGGCAGGCCCACGAGCGAGCACTTCATCGTCATGAGGGTCGCGAGCGCGGCCACTTCGGAAAGATTCACATCCTGGTGGTAGCGGATACCGCCCTTACCGGGGCCAAGGGTCATGTTGTGCTGCACGCGGTAGCCCTCGAACACGTGAATGGAGCCGTCGTCCATGCGCACGGGCACGCTCACCACGAGGGCGCGCTTGGGGCGCTTCAGGCGGTCGGCCACGTTGGGGTCGATGCCGGCCATCGCGCAGCTTTCGTCGATTTGCTTGATTACGTTTTTGAAGAGCTCGTTCGAGAAAAATACACTGTCGTTCAGGATGTCTTGCATGCTTTTCCTTTGTCGCGCCTCTGGCGCTCCTTCCTCTGTGCTGATTTCTTTGTCGCGGCTTCTCCGCTCCTACTCGTGTTCGCCTAAAAATCTTTCCGCATCGAGAGCTGCCATGCAGCCCGTGCCCGCAGCCGTTACGGCTTGGCGGTAGATGTGGTCTTGCAGGTCGCCGGCGGCAAAGAAGCCCGGAACCTTGGTTTTCGTGGAGCCGGGCACGGTCTTGATATAGCCGAGCTCGTCCATGTCCACGAAGCCTTTAAATAGATCGGAGTTGGGCTTGTGCCCGATCGCGATGAAGAGGCCGGTCACGTTCAGGCGCGAAACTTTGCCGGTCTTGAGGTTCTTTACGTCGATGCCCTTCACCTCGTTATCGCCCTCGATGCGCTCTACGGCGGAATCCCAGATCGGCTTGATCTTGGGATTATTAAACACTCTTTGTTGCATGGCTTTCGAGGCACGCAACTCGTTGCGGCGGTGGATGAGATGCACGGTGGAAGCGAAGCGAGTGAGGAACGTAGCTTCCTCGGCGGCGGTATCGCCTCCGCCCACTACGGCGATTTCCTGATTGCGGAAGAAAAACCCATCGCAGGTGGCGCAAGCCGAAACCCCGCGGCCGATCAGGCGCATCTCATCGGGCAAGCCGAGATACTTCGCGGTAGCGCCGGTGGCGGCGATCAAGGTTTTGGTCTGGAAAGTTTTGCCGTCGTCGAGAGTAACGGTGAACGGGCGCTTACTGAGGTCCACCTTGGTAACGGTGGCGCTTAGGATGCGCGTGCCGAAACGCTCCGCCTGCTTGGTGCAAATTTCCATGAGCTCAGGGCCCTGGATACCGTTGGCAAAACCAGGGAAGTTTTCCACTTCGGTGGTGGTAGTAAGCTGGCCGCCGGGCTGGGTGCCGTGGATGAGCAAGGGCTTGAGGTTGGCGCGGGCGGCGTAAATGGCGGCGGTAAGGCCGGCGGGCCCGGAACCGAGAATGGTTACGTTTTCTAGTGGTTGCTGCATCGTCTGTGGATCTTAATTCCCTTCCTTAGGGCCCACAAGTCGATTCGGGCTGGAGGTTTTTGGAGCGGGGCGGTATGACACGGGGATGAAATTCACGGAATTCCTGGTGACGCAGCTCGGGGACGATCCCCGTCTCGACAAAATTATTCCGCTCCACGTTAAGGCGATTTCTCGCTCGGCCGCGCGCAAGCTCATCGAGGGCGGCGCTGTATATGTGAACAAGAAACGCTGCCAGAAGAACAGTAAGATGCTCAGCGCCGGCGACAAAGTGCGCGTGATGGAGCAGAGCGAAGCCGTGAAGGATCGCGAAGAGTTCCAGTTCACCGCCGATCGCATCCTCTTCGAAGACAAAGACATCATCGTAGTGAATAAGCCGCCCTTTCTGCCTTCCCACGAGACGATCGACAGCTCCCGCCATCATCTCGTGACCGCGCTCACAACTTTCCTCGCCGCGCGCGATAAAATCCTCCCCGCCCGCGTTTACCTCGGCATCCACCACCGCCTCGACGTGAATACCTCGGGCGCCATTCTTTTCACCAAGCGCCGCGAAGCCAATGCGGCCGTGGCCCAGGCCTTCCAGAACCGCGAAGTACAGAAAACCTATCTCGCGCTGAGCCTCGGCGAACTGCCTGAGCCGATCGTGATTAAGAGCTTCCTCGCCGAAAGCCGCCAGAATAAGCGCGTGATCTGCAGCGTGAAGAGCGGCGGCAAATACGCCGAAACCGCCGTGCGCGCCGTGGATACCAAAATGATCCAGGCCAGAAAAATAAGCTTGATCGAAGCCGCGCCGAAAACGGGCCGCACCCACCAGATCCGCGTGCATCTCTCCGAGAACAAACTGCCCATCCTCGGTGATGAAACCTACGGCGTGAGATTTTCCGGCGTGAATCGCGTGATGCTGCATGCCTGGAAACTCGAGCTTTTGAATAAGAGCTTTCACGCGGCGCTGCCCGAGGATTTCTTACAACTGGGTTTTGAGGAGCCTGCTCCATGAAAATATTCTTACTTCTGCTGTTAAGCCTGAGTGCCCAAGCCGCCGATTACCAAGACGGCGACATCATCTTCCACGAGAGCCAGAGCTCGCAGTCCATGGCCATCCGCGAAGCCACGGATTCCCGCTGGAGCCACGTGGGAGTGCTGTTCCAGAACGCCGGCAAATGGCATGTCGCAGAAGCCGCAAAGGGCGTAACCGTGGTTTCGCTCTCTTCGTTCATCCAGCGCGGAAAGAATCGGGAGTATAGAATCTACCGCCTGCCGGGCCTCACGAACGCGCAGAAGCTTGGGCTCCGTGAACAGTTCGCGCTCTATTTCAAGAAAGGCTACGACATCTACTTCGAGTGGTCCGACGATCTCATCTACTGCTCCGAGCTCGTGTACAAGATCTTCCTTGGTGCCACGGGCGCGGAGATCGGACGGGTACAGAAGTTCCGCGAGCTCAAGCTCGACGGGCCCTACGCGAAGGAGCTGATCCAGCGCCGCTTGCAGCACACAGGCCGCGAGCTGAACCTCGAGGAACCTGTCATTACGCCGGATTCGCAGATTCGGGACGCGAAACTGGAATTGGTGGAGAAATTCGGGCCCTAGAACAAAATCAAGACGGAGAAACGCGCAAGCCTAAGACATCAGAAGGCGCTCGATCCAGAACCATCGAATCTTAAATCAGGGACTAGGCTCCTTGGCTGGCTCTGCCAAGGTAGCACTGACAGTGCCATTCACGCCCTTGATTTTCCCGCCCTCGGCGACTAAATTCGAAGGCCTTCGTGCGCCCCATAAAAAACGCAATCCAGCAATGGCGGGAAAACTCTCGCACCTTCCGCTTCTACTTCCGTAAGTACCGGAAGTTCTACACGATCGGGATCGCCTCGCTCGTGGTAGTGGATTCCCTCGAAGCCATCCCTCCCCTTCTCCTCAAAAGCGCGATCGACGGGCTCACCGAGATGAAGCCCGGGCCGCAGCTCAATGCCCTGATCGTGAAACTCGTGGGCCTCTATATGCTCGTGGCCTGCGTGCAGGGGGCGATGCGCTTTCTCTGGCGCCACTTTATCGTGCGCACCTCAATGATGGCTTCGCACGATATGCGCGTGGAGCTTTTTTCCCACCTCACGCTCATGCAGCCCACCTTTTTCCAAAAGCGGCGCGTGGGCGAGCTCGTGAGCCTTTCCACCAACGACATCGAAGCCGTGCGCTTCGCGCTCGGCCCCGGCGCCCTCACGATCTTCGATGCCTGCTTCTACTTCCTCATCATTCCGCCCATCATGTTCTGGATCTCGCCTGAGCTCACGGTGATCGCCTTCATTCCTCTGCTGCTCGTGCCCTTCTTCATGCGAAAAATGGAAAAGCAGATCCACGCCCGCTTCCGCCTAGTGCAGGATCGTTTCTCCCTGCTAGCCGCCGCTTGCCAAGAAGCTCTCTCGGGCGTGCGCATCGTGAAGGGGGCGGCCCTCGAGCCTTTCCAGGAGCGCGAGCTCAAGGTTCTCGACGGCCATTACGTGGGCGCCAACATCCAGGCCTCGCGCGCCCAGGCCACGCTCAATACCGGCCTCGAAGCAATTCTTTCCACGGCCACCACCCTGCTTTTCCTGATCGGCGGCGCCTACGTGATCGGCGAAAAAATCTCGCTCGGCGTGTTCGTGGCGTTCCACCGCTACGTGCAAAAGCTGCAGTGGCCGATGGAAGCGATCGGCCTCGCCGCGAATATTTTCCAGCGGAGCGTGGCCAGCCAGGGCCGAATCAACGAAGTTCTCCATAGCGCGCCCCCCGCGCGGCCCTCCGGGCACGCGGCGGCGGGCCCCGAAGCCGTGCCGGAAATCGAGATCCGTGATCTCAGCTTCGCCTACCCGGGTTCCTCGCCTTCGCTCCGGAAAGTCTCGCTGAAAATTCCGGCGGGAAAACGGGTGGGCATCGCCGGTGGTGTAGGGAGCGGGAAATCTACTTTGCTCCAGTGCCTCGCCCGCACGACGGCCGTGGAACCGGGGAAAATTTTCTTCGACGGCGTAGACGTTACGCAAATCCCGCTGGCGGAAACGCGCCGGCGCATCGCCTTCGTTCCCCAGGAAAATTTCCTATTCTCGCGCTCGGTGGAAGACAATATTCTCTACGGCAGCCCGCATTTCGAGCTCGCGGAACAGCCCCGCCGCCTCGAGTTCGCGCGCTACGCCGCCCGTCTCGCGAGCGTGGATCACGATGCGCTCCGGCTGCCGCAGGGTTACGCCACGATTCTCGGCGAGCGCGGCACGAATATCTCGGGCGGCCAACGCCAGCGCTTCTCGATCGCCCGCGCCATCGCCCGCGATCCCAAAGTTCTGCTCCTCGACGATTGCATGAGCGCGATCGACGCCGAAACCGAAGCGGCGCTGGTGGAGGGTGTGCTCCAGGCCTCGGAGGGAATCACCCTCGTGATCGCCTCCCACCGCGTTTCCTCTTTCCGCCACCTCGACTGGTTGGTGCTGCTCGAGAACGGAAGCGTGGCGGCGCAGGGTGAGCCCACCGAGCTCGTGCGCACCCACCCCCTGCTGCGCGAAATGGGACGGCGGCAGGAACTTGAAGAAACGGATCTGCTACGATGAAGAAGCGTACCGAAGACATCGACGAGATCAGCGGACGCAAATTCGACCGCCGGGTAGTGATGCGCCTTCTCCCTTACCTGCGTCCTTACCTCGGAGAGTTCCTCTTCGCTTCCACCATGGTGCTCGTCTCGGCGAGCATCGCGCTCTACGCGCCCCGCTTGCTCGGCCGCATCGTGGATCAGGGCCTACTGCCGCGGAATACCGATCTCCTCTATCGGCTCGTGGCCCTCTACGCCGGCCTCGAGCTCGTGCGCCTGTTCTGCGTTTACTGGCAAAGCTTCCGGCTCCTACGCGTGGGGCAACACGTGATGCAGGCGATCCGCCGTGATCTTTTTTCCCGGCTCCTCCGGATGCCCGTGCCCTTCTTCGACCGCAACCCCGTGGGTAAGCTCGTAACCCGCATGACCAACGATACGGTAAATCTCTCCGATCTTTTCAGCTCGGGCTTCGTGTTGCTGCTCTCCGACCTCCTCCTCATGGGCGGGGTGATGGTATCGATGTTGCTGCTGCACTGGAAGCTCGGCCTCGCCGCGATTTCCGTTTTTCCCGTGATGGTATTCATCATCGTGAAGTTCTCCGCTTCGCTCCGCACGAGCTTCCGCGCCTCGCGCGACGTGCTCTCCCACCTCAACGCGTTCTTCGCCGAGCGCGTGCAGGGCATGAACCTCGTACAGCTCATGGAACGCGAGGAATACGAGCGCAAGCAATATAGCCAGGTTTCCGCCGAGTATCGCCAGAAGCAGTTCGACGGAGTGTTTTTGCAATCGCTCTTCCACCCGGCGCTCACCATTCTCACCGGCACCTCGATCGCCCTCGTGCTCTGGTTTGGCCCTGGCTTTCTCGAAAAGCAAGAGATCCCGCTCGGCACCCTCGTGGCCTTTCTCGCCTACGTTACGGTTCTTTACCAACCAGTTCGCAGCATCACCGACCGCTACAATATTTACCTCGCCGCAATGGCGAGCGCCGAGCGCATCTTCACGCTGATGGACATGGACGAAGAGGAAGGCGTGCGGGAGAGCTCGCGCCGAAAAACCGGGAGCAGTATCGGCGCCGTGGAATTCCGTAACGTAACCTTCCTCTACCCCGCTTCCCGCACGGCGGAAGATCCTTTGCCCGCTTTGAAGAACGTGAGCTTCACCGTGAAAGAAGGCGAAACCGTGGCGGTGGTGGGCCATACCGGGGCCGGCAAAACCACCTTAACCAACCTCCTTTTCCGTTTCTACGAGCCGAGCGAAGGCAAGATCTTCCTCGGCGGCACCGATCTCGCGGAAATCCCCAAGCGCGATCTCCGCGAACGCATCGGATTCGTGCAGCAGGAAGTTTTTCTTTTTTCGGGCACCCTGCGCGAAAATCTCGTCCTCCTCCACCGCGATCTTACCGACGAGGAAATCCTGGCGGGCTGCGCCCGCACGGGATTCCGGCGCGTAGTGGAGAAGCTGCCGCGGGGGCTCGATACCGAGCTCGACGAGCGCGGCGCAAATTTGAGCCTGGGCGAGCGGCAGATCCTCGCTTTCACCCGGGTATATTTGCAAAAACCCGAGTTGCTCGTGCTCGACGAAGCCAGCTCGAGCGTGGACCGTGGCTCCGAGATCCTGCTGCAGCAAGCGGCCCAAGAGCTCACGAAGGGTCGCTCCTCTTTGATCATCGCCCACCGGCTCGAAACCGTTCGCCACGCCGATCGCATCTTGGTGCTCGAGCGCGGGCAGCTCGTGGAAGAAGGAAACCACGAGAACCTTCTGCGGGCGGGCGGACGCTACGCGCGCTTCGTGAAACTGCAGGCAGCGCACACGCCCACGAAGAATTGAAATGAAAATCCCCGCCGCCTCGGCTCGGTCCGCGGCGCTAGCCCGCGCCAAGCCGGCGAACATTTAGTGCCCTAGACATTCCCGGCGGGACGGGCTACCAATTTAGGCATGCGCAATTTTTTGCTTTTTCCCTTTTTGATTTTTGCCGGGTGCTCGTCGCTACAGCGAACAGACCACTATGCTTTGGCCCATCAGCCAACAACCCAGGATGCCGACGACGAAAGTTACTGCGTGGAGGTGGAGCATAAAGGCCGAAAGTACGAATTGGCTCCGCTACGCGCCTCCCACTTCGTGGCGATTGGCATTCCCTTCATTCCCCTTCTACCGGCCCCGATCAGCCACCGGGATTTTTCGCTGAAAATCACTCCCTTAACCAAGGGCGATTCTTCCACCATTCATCCGCAGCGGTGGGCGCTACGCATCGGCGAGAGGCTAATCCCTCCTTCCTCGGCGCAAGCGCAGTCGGGCAAAGTGGAAAGCGATAAGCTCAGCCTAACGGGCGCGGGCATGGAAGTTTGGCTATCCTTTCCGTCGCAAAAAGAGTCTTTCGATAAGTTCACCCTGGTTACCGAATGGAAAGACCAAACGGGCAAACCTATCGAGATTGAATTGGCCCACAAGTTCGGCTCGCTGGAGTACCACCCCTTTTCGCTGATGAGCTACCAGCTCAAATGCGCCACGACGAAAATCTAGAACGTATCTCCGAACCGATTTCGTAAAGAGGTAAAGAGGCTGAGCGATCAGGCGCTCGGGTGAGACACTTGAGCGAGGCCGCGGGCGGATATCACAACCATCCCCGGGGATGACTGTGGAGCGAAGTGCTCAAAGCACTCTTCACGGGAAGAGTTGGTGGGACGGATACGTGTTTTAGACACCCGTAGTTCGCTCCGAACGGCGACACTAAAACTTCGGCTCCGCCACCGGCACCCAGAGTATGTCCTCGATATGCGAGGCGCCGGTGGCCAGCATCACCAAGCGATCCACGCCCAAAGCGATGCCTGAGCTCTCGGGCATAAACCGAAGCGAAGCGAGAAAATCCTCGTCGATGGGATAACGCTCGCCATACAAACGCTGCTTCTTATCCATGTCGGCCTCGAAGCGCGCCCGCTGCAAACCTGGATCCGTGAGCTCCCCGAAAGCGTTCGCGAGCTCCAAGCCGCATACGTAAACTTCGAAACGCTCGGCCAGGTGAGGCGCCGCCGCCTTAGGCCGGGAAAGCGCGGCCATCGAAATCGGGTAGTCGTAGAGAATGGTGGGTCTACCGATACCGAGTTTCCCTTCGATACGATCCAGAAAAATCCGGAAGAAGAGATCTTCCCAGGAATCGTCCGCGGCGGTGGAAATTCCTAAATTCCGACAAGCTTCCCGCAATC
>JACCDG011348075.1_pt1 | contig 11085 bp, 9 predicted proteins | sample 7442471 | NCBI WGS metagenome assembly JACCDG01 (sample SAMN15323444, study PRJNA562643) | freshwater metagenome | isolation source: river surface water | place: USA:Blue River Watershed | collected 2017-08-17
ACAGAACGCCGTCATGGATAATCAGAACAATAGCGGTTCCCCCGTCGCGCGAGCCATTCCTGTTATTATCTTTTTTGTGGGCCTCCTTGGTATTTATTACCTGTATCAATATCTCTTTGGTCCAACAACAGGAAATCGGTACACTCTCTTATCGGAGCAGAAAAATGCGGATGTCGACCCCTCTAAGCCAATTTCGATTCCGACAGACAAACTTCCGCCGCTGTATGAGGGTGGAGAATTCACGGTCTCCACATGGATTTATGTATCGAACTGGAATTATCGAGCCAATCGTTACAAGTCGATTTTTCGCCTGGGTGGTCCAGGATTCGACACGATTCGTATTTACTTGGGGGGCACGAAACCCAAACTCCACGTACGTATTCATACCAAAGAACAGGGGAATACGACCACTTCACCGCCAGGCGAAGTCTCACTGGAGAAAGAGACACGTGATGCCTTATTCACACAACTCCAGACCGATTCAGGCATGCTCGACAGTGGTTCGCCGATGTGCGACCTGCCCGAGATTGATCTCCAGCGATGGGTAAATCTGACCGTAACGGTCAATGGACGAACGGTGGATGTATATATGGATGGTAAACTGGTTCGCTCCTGTGTGCTGCCCTCCTTTTACAAAGTCGACGCAGGCGGATATTCGGCCGAATTGCTCTCCTACGGCGGATTTGGCGGATATATTGCTTCCACGAGTATGTATGACGCCGCTCTGAATCCAGAGGCAGTGTATCGTAATTATATCGCAGGTCCTGAGCCCATCACTTCCATCGGTGATTGGATTCGCTCCATCTTCAAATTTGGTGTGAATGTCTCCGTGGAGACCAAGTAACATGTATTCTTTGTTTTCGTGGCCTCGCCTTTATCCCTATCCCTTAAGAGAAACAACAAATCGCGCAAGACAGCGCAAAACAGCACATAGATTATACGCTCTAGAGATAGGAACAGACATCGAATGTCAAACAACAGTCTCTTTTTATCTCCGTTACGAAACAATGGGTCGTCATCGGCTTCATCAAACGCATCCGGTTCATCTGGGATTCTTCAACAGGCTCTCTATGCAATCGCAGTAGTGGCGGTGGTTTATCTCGTTCTATTTACCACCGAGCTCCTGTATCAGTATTTCAACCGTCTTCATATGAACCGTACGGAACTTCTTCCCTATACCTACAATGTAGATGACAAGTCAATTACGATTGCTCAGAATCCAAATGTGCGGAACTCGAAGCCCATCGCACTATCGGACAACGAACGGTCAGGTGTGGAGTTTAGTTATTCCTTTTATCTCTATGTTCATCCCTCCGCATTTCGCCAAGAATACGGTCTCCTCCACTTATTTCACAAGGGTTACTCCATGCCCTACCCCCTGATGGGACCTGGAGTCTTCATGCGGTCCGATACAAACACCCTTCGTGTCTATATGAATACGTTCAAGGGATGGAATCAATACGCAGAGGTCCCCAATATTCCCGTCTCCAAATGGGTTCACTTGTCCATTATTTGTCAAAATCATGCCCTAGAGATTTACGTGAACGGCAATCTGTCCCGTAAAATGTCGTTTGAGGGGTACGCCCCGTACCAAAATTACCAGGACATCGTCTGCTTCAACCAACGTCCCCTCAAAATGACCAAGACGAAAGTCCCTTCGGTGGATGACTTGGGATTTGACATCTTCGGAGCCATGAAGGGCATGATGAGTCGTCTGACTTATTTCAATTACGCCCTGACCTATGCGGAGATTCAGATGCTGATGAATGAAGGCCCGTCAAGCAAAATGGATTCCTCACTGATGAATGATGTCCCCCCGTATCTGGCCGATACATGGTGGTCACAATCCCACTAATTACATCGTGATACCCATGAATGAGATATGAGATAGGAAATGTGATTATATGCGCCAGTGATTACCTCACGCATATAATAACAAGGATACGGTAGCAATGCCAGGCGGCGGACTCTTTGCCTTGGTGGCCTACGGAGCCCAAAATACCCTCCTCAGTGGCAATCCGGATTTCACCTATTTCTATAAAACCTATAAGAAATACTCTCATTATGCGGAGGAATCCGTCTCGTTTGCGGTGGATGGCCCACAAGACCTTTCCTACGACCAGCCTATCCAGATACGCTGTAAAATCCAGCGCATTGCGGAGCTTGTTCGAGACATGTATTTTACATTCCAACTCCCCGATATCTACTCCAAGTACATTCCTCTTCCTGCCACACTCTCTTATGGAACACGAACTTCGCAGTACAATTTTGCGTGGGTTAATTACATCGGATGTCATCTGATTCAAAGCGTGGGATGTTACATTGGTGGCCAACGCATCCAGGAATTTGACGGCTCCTATCTGATTGCGAAAGCACAGTGTGATTTAGACGCCTATGCGTACCAGAAATGGGAACGGCTGGTGGGAAACGTTCCTGAGGTATATGACCCCGCAAAGGGTATCTACGCAGGTGGTTCCGTGGGAATGGGCTATCCTTCCGTATACAATAACAATGGTCCATCCGGTTCGACAACTACCCCTGCGAATGTCAATCGCCCCTCTATTCCAGGTCGTCGTATTCAGGTACCACTCCCTTTCTGGTTCTCTGAATCCACCTATGAATCTCTACCGTTGGTGGCACTTCAGTATCATGAGTGTGAAATCCGCCTGACTCTCCGACCCATTCGGGAACTCTATCGGATTCTGGATCGGAATGGTGTACAGGTAGCACCCGGTTACGAATTCCACGAATCTCCTATTCCTCTCCAGCCCCAGAATGTTTATTATACAGCGATATCTGACCTTTCCGATGTTACGATTAATCAATTCTTAACCGATGTGGGCACACCTGCCCCTCTACTCAATACATGGTCCCTTCGTCCTCAGATTCAAATGACCTATGTCTATCTTACGGATGAGGAGCGCACTCAATTTGCTTCGGAACCTCTCCAGTATCTTGTCCGGCAAATCACTCGCTATGAAATTCCATCTGTACAGCAACGTCAGCTCACTCAGCTTGAAACACATAATCCCATTGAGCGGCTCATTCTCCTTCCCCGTCGTTCCGATGCGATTCCCTGTCGAAATGAGCTCATGAACTTAACAAATTGGGTCTCCCCAAATAAGCCTCCCTTTTTACCTTCCGAGGGGGATTGGGTTCCTTACACGAATGTATCCTGGTCATCTGGTCGCTTAGTACTCAATGGCCAACGGGGCATTCTTCGGAGCCTCACTGTTCTGGGAGACGGTAATCCGCTTCAGGAAGAGAAGCCCATTGACTATTTTACGGATGTTGTACCCTGGAAGTATCTTCGTGGTAAGCCCACCGCGGACATTATTGTCTATCCGTTCTCTATGACATCTCCTACAACACAGCCTACCGGTAGTTTGAACAGTAGTCGAATTAAGAACTTCCAGGTAGACCTGGATGTGTATCCTGTCCCACCCACTTCATTGTATCAGTATGATATTACCATCTATGTCGAAAGTCTGAACTGGGTGACAATTGCTTCGGGGATGGGGGGATTGAAATATGCGCTCTAACGAGCGCATACCTGGGAAGTACGCTTTGTAAGCGCCAAAGGCGCTTACCATCCTACTACGCTCCTACACTCACTTCGTGCCTTGTCCCTAATAAATTAATTCCTGGAAGGTCATAGAATGTCATCCGACACTTCACTATCCTTTCTTCGTAAGTTGAAGAATAAGGCCGCTTACCAGGTGGAAAAACTGATTAACGACCCTGAGGCCAATCGGTTTATGGAGAAGAAGGAAAAGGAAAGGGAAAAGGAGAAGGAGAAGGAGAAGGAGAAGGAGAAGGAGAAGGAGAAGGAGAAGGAGAAGGAGAAGGAGAAGGAAAAAGAACGATTGTCAGCGACAAATGAGAAAAAGTCGCTCTTATCACCAATTACAGAGCCCCTTGAAACAGAAACACCAGAAGAAGAATCTTCCTCTAGTGTTGTTCGTATCCTGAAACAAATGATGCGCTTTACCAAGCGTGCCATAGAAGTGGGATTTGTCCCCTTTCTTGCCATTCTCTTCTCCTCTCTCATTGCCAATGAAATGATTGTCTATCCGGCACCCATTCGCCTCGCTTTCTTTGTTTTCACCCTGGTTCTCTGTCTTCTTTCTCGTGTGATTCTTACCTTTATCGGTGCGTTTTATTTGTGTAAATGGGGTTATCATTATTACGTGAATGAAATGTCGGATGGTCCGAAACGTATTATCATGCCCACGCTATTTGCCTTTCTCCCCTTGACCACTGCCGAGTATCCAAATCGTTTTAAAAACTTCTTTGCCCGCCCCTTTCAATACGGGGAACAATGGTCCAAGCGTGATGGGAGAGAATTAACCACTCGCATGGAAATGTATCAGACTTCGTTGAAAGAATCCTTTCCGTTTATTGAAGCCATTAAGACACAACAGCCATATCAGGGTCAGCTTCAGAAAATCGAGAAAAACTTTAGCGAACTCCATAAGGCAATGGCACCACCGTCGTCTTCTTCCTCTTCTACCTCTTCTTCCTCTTCTTCCTCTTCTTCCTCTTCTGAACCACCCCTTCCCCCCGTGATTGTCCCCATTTCTACTCCAGCCTCAGCTCCAGCTCCAGTCCCAACCCCAGCTCCAGCCCCAGCTCCCGCTCCATCCGCTTCTGAACCACCCCTTCCTCCTGTGATTTCAGCTCCTCGTACCCCTCCTCCCTCTGAACAAGTCCCTCCCTCTGAACAAGCTCCTCCCGCCTACACCAATGTCACATCCACCGAGCCTGTACCAGCCTCCTCTCCCCCTCCGCCCCCTCCACTCCTCTCTCCCGCCGCCGCAACCGCACCCTCTACCGTCCCACCCCCCGCACCGATTACGGCCTAACCTAAACCCCCTTTTCCCACCCCACCCTAGTTACTCCCTTCTCGCACAATGAGTGTACCTTCGGACATCCATGTTACCGTAGTCACTCCGACGTACAATCGTAGAAAGTTTATCCCTACCTTGATTGAAATCTATCGAAGCCAGACCTATCCAAAGAATAACATGGAATGGCTTATTTTAGACGACGGGAAGGATTCAGTGGGGGACCTATTCGAGGCCGCATCTCTTACCCTTCCAAATATTCGTTATCTTCGATCACATGACCGTCTCCGTATTGGAGCGAAACGAAATCTATTGAATCGAGAGGCACGTGGACAAATCATCGTGGCCATGGACGACGATGACTATTATCCTCCCGAGCGTGTTCAGACGGTGGTACAAGCCTTCAAAAAACATCCGCGCGTGAACCTCGCTGGCTCATCTGAAATGTGGCTGTACTATCATGATACAAAGAAGGTAATGATATCAGGCCCCTATCATCCCAATCATGCGACAAATGGAACAATGGCCTGGCGCAAGTCCTATTCGGATACACATCGGTATGATGAGCATGTTACACATGGAGAGGAATCCTCCTTTTTAGAAGAGTATCGTCATCCGATGGTTCAATTGGACCCTCAGAAGACCATACTTGTCATTTGCCATAGCGACAACACCGTGGATAAGTTCAAGATGCGAAAGGAGCATTTGTCTCCACAGGTGCGCCCCGCACTCCAAATGAGAGAGGCCCCTCGCACTCTCCGCCAGTTGGTTACCCACCCTATCATTTATCAGTTTTATCTTCAGCTCTCCTAGACCTATCTAAAACAGATAATCACCCTATCTAGTAAGAGATTCATACATCATAAAATATGGCCGACGCTTTTTATTATGAAAAGCTGACATTGCTGAATCAAATCTATCATCATACACTTGTACCTTATGATGGGCTTCTCCCTGGTATGGAACGGATAATAACCCCTCTTTATCCCCATCAACGTACAATGGTTCATCATATGCGAGAATACATGGAGGGGATGCGTCATGGTGTATGGGCAGAGAACCAGGCGATTTATGGCAAAGTAGGAATTGTGGGGGACGGGATAGGAGCTGGTAAAACATTGTCGGTATTGGCCTATCTTGCGTCTATTTTTGTTCCTCCTGCTCCTGCTCCCGCTCCCGCTCCCTCTCTTCCCGCTCCTGCCCCTTCTGCGATTGAGCCTACACTTATGCCCCATTCTACCCGTTTTTTTTATTCACATCCTCTCTCCTCTTCTACCCATACGGCCGCTCTCTACGCCAATCTGGTGATTGTTCCTCATTCTCTTTTTCAGGAATGGCGCCAGGAGATTCAACGACATACGACACTTCCCTATGTGGCAATTGAGACGAGACGTATGCTACGAGGGGATACTCTCTCAAGGGAGATGTCACAGAGTTCATTTGTTCTTACCACCAATAAATGCTATAAATATGTAAACGATTATGCTCAACACCATCGTATTCAATGGAATCAGGTTTTCATTGACGAAGCCTCCTCTCTCTATATGAACTCCTCCGACCCACCTCTCACCTTTTGTTTCCTATGGCTTATTACACATCAGTGGATACCCCTTCTATTCAAGAGCGCATCGTTCCATCGTGCATCTTTATATCATTTACGTAGTCATGTACAACAGATTCATCCAGAGCTAGAAGAATGGCTCGCTACTACCCACACCATGCCCTATGAATCTACGTTGGTATCATCCGGTTTTCTTAAAGAGTACTTATCGTTTCATCACCCTCTTCGCTACCGAATGGTATTACGAAACGCAGAACCATGGATAAGAGAAAATCTCGCACTCCCTCCACCCGAGCAGACCATTGTCCAATGCCGTCCGAATGTATCCTTGCCTTCATTGATGTCATATATCGTGAGTCATCACTACCATCCGACCATCCAGTCTCATCATATACCACATCTATTCCAGATGCTGGGTATATCCTTCCAGACACTTGCTGAATATCTCCCGTGTCACCCTCCTACAAAACACCCACTGATTCAGCGCATGATGGGGGACAACGAGTGTGTGATTTGTCTGGAACGATGTGAGTACCCGACAATGGTGGGCTGTTGTTATCACCTTTACTGCGGAAAATGTCTTCTAAAAAGTATTTTGCTATCGGGCAAGTGCCCGACGTGTCGCGACGTTGTCCCTCCTTCCCGCATGGTCTGTTTTGCGTCTCTTCTTCCCGTCGAGCGGATTCAGACGAAAAGCAGGGCGGAAATGTGTCTTGACTGGATTCGGAATCATCCCAGTGGGCGCTTCCTGATTTATTCCACGTTTGATAACATCTTTTACCAGCTTTTTGAGGAGATTGATCGAATGGGACGAAAAGTGGAGAGAGTGGAGAATAATCTGTTTTCGCTACTCCGGAGCATTCGCAATTTCAAAACGGGGGCTACACAAATCCTGTTCTTATCCAATGTAGAATTGTTACGTGGCATCTCTTTTCCGTTTGTGACCCACGTTATTTTTTACCACGACTTGCCTTCTTACGAGAAGAAGAACCTTTTGATCCAATTGGCACACCGAGCGGGTAGAGTACAGCCACTCCGTGTGGTTCAGCTTCATTCGGAGATCCCGATTGGGGTATGAAGGATACATTCTTCGAAGTGGCTGGGGCAGTGGCAGCGCCCCCCGCCCCCTTTCCCGCATATCCAGAGGACTCCAAACCCAGCGTCTCCAGGAGCTTACCTGATTGATGGGAGGCCCACTGAGTTACACACCGAAATGGCACATGATATTCATTGGATACACGGTTCATTTCTTTCCAGGCATTAAAAAGCGCGGATTGCTTTGTAAGGACCTGGGTATATTGTAGGTCTCCCGCAGCAGGGATAATAGAGGGGCGCGGATATTCTTGTAGGGCCAAGTTCGGAAACTTGAGTTTGAGGCGATAGGACAAAGGGAGCAAGTTCCAACATTGATGAAAAAAAGCCCAGAAATCCGCACGGTCACTCCAACGAAGATGGTCAAGCAGCTGTTCGTAGATTTCAAAGGGCATGGTCTCCAGAAATAAGGGGAGGTTTTGGTGAAATAACAGGCCCGCGAGATTCGCATCTTTTGTCTCCAAATCTAACTCGTCGTTCATTCCCCAATGTTCGAAGAGAGTAAACCATGCCGCACGAATCGCGATATGAAGAGATTGATCCATACTTTCTTCCTTCCCTTTCACTCCCTGTGTAACCTGTTCGTGGTAATGAAGGTTATGGTAGACTTTTCGGATATCTCCGAGTTGGTACAGGGAATCCGAAATGTCTGTCCCAAAAAAGGCGACGAGCTTATCCTTCTTCGGCATTTGGACGTACTGAACATAACAGTATTTCAAGAGTTGCTGAATGGCTCGCCCCTCTAGTACATTACATACCAGAATCAGAGGACAGTCTGCCGAAAAGTCCCGTTTCATCTTAAGATAATCGAGGAGTTCCTGTAATCCACCCTTTTCTCCCTGAGACAGGCCATCCATTTCATCCAGAAGAACGGCACGCCCGTTAGGCGTCTTGGGATGAATCCACTTACTTACCCCTGTCTCCACCAAGAGGGGCATAATGGTCTGACGAAAGCTAGACCCCGTACGGGTATGACTCGCATTGAATTCTTGAACCCAGTACTGCGAGGAACGACATACACGATAGACCATCGTCGTTTTTCCCACACCGGGCGGACCAATTAACAGAAATGCTGGATGGGAGCGTGTTGTGAGCCATCGTGTCATCGCCTCCTCCATTTCCGGATGTAGACATGCGGTTTCCTTGGCGATTTGACTGGTACGAACCATGGTTTTCTGTCTCTTGTCGGCCTAAGAGGCTTTACATCATGTTCTCTCTTCGTCCTTCTTTCTTTCCTCTTTCTCTCTCCTCTTTCTCTCTTCTTTTATAACAAACCGTATGACGATATCTTATAAAAGGGGATGCGTTCAACGGGATTCAAACCCATGTCGACTGCTTGGAAGGCAGCCATCCTGACCACTAGACGATGAACGCTTCCTCCACTCTGATCGGAGAATGTTTTATGGCGATTTGAACGCACTGAGCCCTGAAGGGGCTTAGGCGGGGCATCCGCTGCTCGACCCGGAGGAGGATGTAGTCGCCCCATCAGGGCGGATACAACTCTCTCCATTGGTAATTCCCTCCCATGTCAGACCGTAGCGAATCGCACGCTCGCAGAGCTCCTGATTACGACCCGCTGTATCGGATTTGGTTGTTTTAAGAGAAAAATAGTACATGTCATCCGTTGGTACAGAATCGCCTACTGGAAATGGTTTAATACCTCCATTTTTGCTGACACCAATCGTGTCGATACATGTCTCTTCGGTAACTCCATCCGATTTTTTGCGCTTGTAATACGTCAAGAAATCAGGACAGGTATTCATCACGGGTGGCCACGGAACTTGCGCATCAGAAAGAATGGACTTATCTGAGCCAAACCATCGCAGACCATAGACGACAAGAATTACCAAGGTTCCTACTCCATAAAGACCCGCTCCAAGGGCCATACCCATATTATTGAGTTTGGATACTCCAACGAACAGTACGGCAAGAGAGACTAACCCGTAAAGAATCAGATAGAGATTCATTTCCTATTCGTATCCGATGATTTTATTACAAAGAATCATTTGGAGAGCGAAAAAGGAGGACCACGCACACTACACTGAATCAATAGCGACTACGTTGTAGAAAGACCACAGAGAAACACACGTATTCGGTTACTAGTTACTGGTTACTGTACCTTACATCTGACCACCAGCCAGCGGGTAAGCATTCACAGCAATCGGGCCGTAGTTCACACCGGCAACGGAGACGGGGATGTAGAAGGACAGATAATCAGTATAGGCATCCGGAACATTGGCAGCGCCCAGAACGCCAAAGGTGGAGCCAGCTGAGCCACCATTGAAGCCCTGAGCCTGAGTCAGAGCGGCCGGACGCAACAGCTGAACCTGACGGAAGAAGCCGATGTTGCCCGAAGCCGAGCCGACGGGAGCCTGGATGGTCTTGCCCATGTCACGCAGGATCAGGTTCGAGGCACCACCCGCGGCATTGACGGCTTGCTGAATAGCAAGAATCAGCTCGGCGGAGGCCAGCTGGACGAAACCAGGGGGGTAATTGCCGACCATGTTAGAAGCCGATGGCACCAGCTCATAAACCAGTGAAGCCGGAGCGGCAGCGACGGTGGCGGCGTTCAGCAAAGAGGCGTGGGCGGGGATCTGGCGAATGAAGCGTGAGACCGATGACATTTCTTCCTTTATATCTACTCTTTAGAAAAAAGAGAAGGAGCCAGATAGAGATATGTCCACCCTCCAAGGCGCCCCCCTCCCCGATTTCACTCTCCCGTACACCAGCCATGCCCCTGGCGGCCAGAATGGCCGCGTGAGTTTTCACCCCGCCGGTGCCCCCTCAGCGTCCGGTCGCACCGTACCGGACGGGGCGGGGTTCCGATACCCGACGGAGACAGAGAAGAACTTCGCAGCGGATGCCCTTCGTGGTAATTGGGAGAGAACGCCACTGTCCAATGCCTTCTTTACAAGAGAAAACGTCCGTAGAATCCAAGAGGCTCTACGCAAAGGAGTCTACGAGGCAAGCGGTCCCAAAAAGTATCAGATTTCTGAACAAAGTACCGATGAACTTACTGTAGTGATGCGAGGGATGTATCTCCAATACGCAAGGAACTCGCCGTACGATATTCAGGGACAGATTCAGGAGTTGAACGATATGGTCGTGAAATGGTCCGTTCCCCGTATCCTCTCCGAAATTGAGGGATATTACGGATATCTGAAAGACATCTCGACCCTTCCGGTGCCACTTCCCCAGCCGATTCACTTGAGCTCTGCGGGCACGAGAAGCTTACCTTATAAACTACCGATGTAACCCTCTTCTGACTACCCTTGTATTGATTCCTCCTCCATAAAAAACAAGATATCTTAATTATTGTTTTTTAGGGTATTTTTTCTCTTCATATTGCTTCCTCGCTCCCACTCTCATTTCTTCGCCGCCACCGGCTTCTTCACCCGCACGGCGGGCTTCTTTCCCGCTCTGCTTGTGCCAGCCGCTCCCGCGGCCTCGCCGGATGCCACTGCGGTGCTCTCCGCCACACGCAACTCCGCATACTTCTTCCAGGCCTCTTCCAGCTCCGCTAAGTCCGCCAACCAGAGTGATGCGCCTGACTGGCCCTCCAGATGCGCAATCTCTCCCTCCTTC
>JACCDG010206247.1_pt1 | contig 11083 bp, 16 predicted proteins | sample 7442471 | NCBI WGS metagenome assembly JACCDG01 (sample SAMN15323444, study PRJNA562643) | freshwater metagenome | isolation source: river surface water | place: USA:Blue River Watershed | collected 2017-08-17
AGATGGTCTCCAAGTAGTTGGTGAACCAACCAAAGCGCTCATCAGTATTCCAAAGCACCAAGCTTGGCACCTTGAGCGGATGTTCGCTGCCTTCTGGCAGAGCCAAAATCACAATGGGCAGGTAGCCCAGAGCGTGCAAGTCACGAATGTGCTGTTCACCAACATCATTAGGACCAAGATAGTTGTTGATGCGATTGCGGAACTTCTCCATCACCTGCTCAATGGGCTTGGAGAAGAAGTTTTCATTCCACTGCTTGATGAGATACTCCTTGACAAAGTACTGCAAGCCTGCAAAAACAACGTTCTCCGTATTTGGACGACGAGTGCTTCGAGCAGTCAGATTGCTGAAGATGATTTCAGTATTGTCAGGATACTGACGACGATGATCGACTTTGTAGCCGTCAATGAGTGTAGCTGGGTTTGTAATCATGTTAAATTATAATATAGGTTTAGTTGTTATGCAACGCGAATCTAAGAACTTGATTTACCAATTCATCCTTTGAATGAACAATTCTATTGGCGAGCTTTATATCCCTCAATCCTGTTTGATAGAACACATCATTCTTACGTTTGTAATCAGGATGTGTACCAATAAAAATCTTATCATGGTCATGCGTATGAAGCACACTGCCCAATTCAAATAGAGTGATAGGTGCAAGTGTTTCAGCAGCGAACCAAAACAGAATGTAGTCGCACTGATGAATGCATTGATACTCCCACGTAATCTGTTCTCTTTCGAGTTCAGGATTCAATGCATCATAGTTGCTTCGACGAGGATTGAACACGTTCAAAACGTCAATGATTCGCAAGCTTATAATGCCGTGTTGAGTTGCAGGAGCATATGCTAACTCTTTCTGCCAATCCTCAGCTCCTGTAATAGATCCAGCCATGAAGATACTCTTGGCTGGATTTCTACGCGCTACCTCAAGATTGTATTGAGGTGCTTCAATGTACATTCTTTCTTTCATATCAAACCACACTAACGATTGGTGTAATGTTGAGCATAGCATCACGCTCAACAAATTCTTTGCTGTTGGTGGTGAACACACCATCAATGCCACTCTCTTTGAGAATTCGAAGTGTAGCAGTTCCTTCGTAATGTGAAACTACCAAGTAGACTTTTTCAGCACCCTTGGCTTTGAGCACTTTAGCAAGAGCACAGAACGTTCCACCCTTGCTACAAATGTCATCCACAATGAGGCAGTGTTTGCCCGTCAAATCATCCGCATACACGGTGGTCTCAATAATCTCACCAGTTGCAACGTTGCGCAGCTTATCAGCACGAACAACAGGAACGTCTTTATATCCACGCGTGTAAAGATATTTGGCAACATTAGCAACTTTCTTATTACTGCCTGCATCAGGAGAGACAAGAACAGCACGCTTCATGAAGTCAGTCGACATGCCGTTAACAATTTCTCCATTAAGCCTAGAGAAAACATGCGCCACGAACTCACAATTGTCAACGACTTGTACATTGTTGAGCAATGCCGGAGTCACATCACTATGAGGATCGAAGACAATAACCTTGTCGAACTTCATGGCGTTGATGAGATCAGCATACACTTTGACACTCAATGGTTCACCAATGTTGCAGACGCGATCTTGACGAGCAGCGGGGAAGTATGGAATCTTGAGACTCATACTTTTGCAACCAGCACGGCGCAGTGCATCAACGATCAGAGCAAGTTTGATGATTTCAGAATCCTGCATGTATGGTAGCGTAATGGTAACTGACTCCACCATATACAAACGGTCTGCATTAATCTGAATGTGTTGTTCGCCTCCGCCGAAGAAGAAATGCTTATAGTAAATGTGGTTGTGATCGATGTTAGATTCGATTGTAATCATGTGTTATAATAAACGATTGTTGTTTGTTAATCAACTGCTATTGCAATCTTTCTGGTGTTAATTTTTTTTCATTTTTTCGTTTGTTAGCTTTTTCATGAGGCCTCATCCGAGACCTATGAGCCATGTTACTAATGTTGCCGCATTTGTCTTCCATGCGCAACATGCTTTGAATTTCTTTGCCAATTTCATCTTTGTGTTTGACAAAAGACTCTTGATTGATTTCACCGTTGAGCATGATGCGTATGCCATAACCCTTGCCAAGAAAGGTTACTTTGACATCATGCTCAACACATCCTTGCAATACTTTCTTCAGCATGTTGTATATTACTCTTGTTCCTTTGGCTCTGCAACTGCAAAGTCATCCTTTGAAAGGCTCTGCAAAATATGTTCGCCAAGCTTGTCATCATCCATGCCATAGTCCAGATACTACTTCATCTTGAACTAGTTCAGCAAAGGTTTCGTATGAACATTCCATTTCCCATTCGTATTCAGGATGACAAGAGCAAGATGTATTAATCTTTAAATACAGCCAACCATCTTCAAATTTATAATCTGTATATGTTGGTACTCCCATGAGTTCCAGATATTTCTGAACATAATGGGAAATTTCATCGTAGGCTTGGAGTGTTTGAAGAATATTCATTTCAGTTTTGAAGTTTTGTTACAAATACTTCTAGTTCCTTCGCTCTTTCATCATAAATCATTATAGCTAATAAGTGATGCTTTTGCAAGCGAAATTATCGCTTAACCATCTTCCACTTGCCTGTATTCCACCTTTTCAAGATTTCAACTGCTTCTTCACGATGGAACCATTGTGCATGTTTTCTCGTTCCTGTAACCATCCAACCGTCATCCCTGAACGCCATATAGATATACCCAATACCCATCAAGCAAATGTCTTTTTCTGTTGATTTGATAAGATAATCACCTTGTCTGTCATCAACTAATCTTTGACGGTTGCGTTTAAGTTCGGCTGAATTTGCTCCTCTTTCCATTGAGGAGAACACACTTTTCATTCTTTCTGAATATAGGCTCATCGTTGTGAAAAATTGATATGGTCAGTAATGAATACAAACCAAATGTTCGGTTCGTCACCTTTATAGCATAGGCACTTATCATTCCACCTTTCAACAAAGTCTGAAAGACTAGTACCATTAAAAAGATATCCAGGCTGAGAATCATCTTCCGTTTTGGTGCAATGTGTTTCCAACCAAGATTGTGTTTTCTTGGAAAGATTTCCATGATATGCATTAACAAAGATTTTCATAGACATTTATTCTTCTTGTTAAAATCCTCTCTGTAAAATTGAATTTCTTCCGCATACAACATATTAGTCTTCGATTGTAGAAAGTGCAATAGGTTTATTGCATGAAAACAAAGTTATTTCATCTGATTGGTATTCTCCTTTTTTAAGAATACTCATTACTCCTTTTTTGCCTTGCAGTACTTTGACGAGCATATTGCTTTCATCTTCATCGAGAATCATTTCCTGATTATCTTTGCGAATGACAATTGATATAAAATCACCATAACCGTTAAACTTCTTTGCAATTACTTCAAACATACTTTAATTTTAATCTATTTCCTTTTGCTCTGCAACTTCAAAATCATCTTTGGATAGACTTTGCAAGATGCATTCACCAAGCTTGTCTGCATTCATATCAAGGTCCAAATATTTGAATGCATACTTCATTACATCTGTTCCACGATAATACTGCTGCAGATAAAGAGCAAACTCTTTGCGAGTTTCTTTTGGAGCGTTGTGCACAACTTTATCTACTTTTAAAATGATATGATCAACTTTGTCTTCAATCATCCAGCACCATTCATCGAACTCTGGAATGAGCTCTTCTGGAAGTGCACGACGGATTTCTTCTTGTTGATGTTGCTGCACAGCTTCAAGCACGCGCTTGAAAGTGAACTGAGCAATGATGCGATGCAAACGCATGTAATCTTCAGACTTGAACTTGAAGATGGAGCCATCGGAGAAGTGCACTACAAAGCCTTCAAATTCAGTACCCTTGGTGTTGTTGAGCCACTGCAGCATTTCTTCTTTGTTTGCAAACTTCCAACGGTGTGCAACTTCAAACGATTTGATGGTCAATCCACCATGAAAACGATCAATGATCCAGTCTGGTGGTACAACATAACCAGAACGGCGATGGCGAACACCAAGCAACACAAGCTTGCGATCATCACCATAATTGACAACAATTTGGTTTTCCTTGTAGATCAATTCCGCAAGATAAGTGTAGTCTTCGTGCATAACCAATCCTGAATGCACGTATTCATCCAAGATCTGCTGACCTACTGCACCAATATCGGAGTTGAGTGAGCCGCGAGTAGTGCCATGCCATTTGTCGTGCCAATGAAAGATGATGAACAATGAGCCATCATACTTGGTCCATACTTGTTCAATTCCAGCACCTTCAGATGGGTAATGGATACCACCTTCACCATAGTTGAAAAACTTGGAGAAAGGCAGAGCTACAATCTTGTAATCATCAGTAGCATCAAAGATAATACCACGGCAATGCTTTACAAGTGGATCCCAATCAACAGCATTGTGCTCGTATTGATAAGTCTTGGAGTAAGTGACAAGCTTGAGGCCATCACGTTCACCCTGACCGACATTAACTACAAGTTCACCCTTCTCGATGTGAGGCTGCAGAGCATTCCATAGCTTCAAGCCGTCGATGTAATTGGTTTCGTAGTTCCAAAAATGTTGTGCAAGATAATTCATTAGTCGTTTTTCAGATTGTGTTTCTTGAGCTCTTTGGCATTGAGCTGATGCTTGTAATTGATCATCAGATAAAAAGAATCAATTTCCGTAATGGGAGTGCGATTGCGAAACCCATACTTAACGGCACGGCAAAGATCCGTATCGCTATACTTGACCTCATACCAAATGCCCTTGAGCTTGATAAGCTGGTGACCATCACCAAGAATAATGCAATGTTCGCGCTGTTTGGCTTCGCGCTGTTTGTACCAGCTAATGCGCTTTTTGGGTTTGTGGATGGTGATCTTCTTGGTTTCAGGATGCACATAGATGGATCGTGCAAATTCCCACATGGGAAGATTCCAGCGATTGCACAAGACGCCATAGAGCATTCGTGCTTCCTGCACGATGCGACCAAAGCCTTCAACGTTGCGGAATGCAACTGGAATCCAAGGAAGCCTCACCCATTCAGACAAAGCTTCATCATAGCTGCGACCTTCAAAGCTTTCCACCCACTTGGTAGCTTTGCTCCAAGGCATGATCTCCGACAAGCGGCGACCCCACCCTTCATTGCGAATGGTCTTTTTGCCAAGACGCGTAGGAAGTTCTTCGAGCCTTTCGATGTTGTCGTTTGAATGTTGCATGCTATATATTACAGCATGTTTTGTTTAACGCAACTATTCTTTATAATCTTCTGCACCTGGTCTCCATGCTTCATACGCGAGTGAAATATTCATCAGCTCTCGAATGATCAATGGAATAGTGGGAGCAACATAGGTCGCAAAGGTCATTACATTTGTACTATAATCTGTACCTTCAGGAGTCTCCTTAATGTGCTCTTCAAGCTGCTCGCATCTTTCCTTTATTGATTGGATATAATGCAATGCATTGGCTGCATGCCCTTCACGAACACGTAGAAACTTTTGATAATGTTTTTCTTTGGTTGTCATGACTTAAATATAAGCTTCTGTTGTTTGCTTTGCTCTCCATACATGATTTGGTCCAAGACCAAAATGATTATCCACATGTACAAAGTTATTTCTCTGCCAATATAGCATATCGCTGTCATCATCAAAGATGACATACTTTTTGCTATCACCGAGCTTATTCTCTCTCATCCACACCATAATCTCATTGCCGCGAATGCTACCTTGCCAATTGAGATCGGGCGTATAATCAATGATGGTGCCTTTAAAGCCCATATCATTGAGTAGTTTATTCATCTCACCTCTGTCATAGAACTTACGCCAAGTGGATGAAAGAACAAAATTCCAATCAGCAATCTCATTGAGATATGAAATGGCTTGTGGATCCAGTTGACTGCGATGATCTGATCTTTCGAATTCATTATCCTTTCTAAAGAAACAGGTGCTATTGAGCACACCATCAATGTCAAGGAATATAATGGGCTTGTCTGGATTGATATCTGACATGATTAATCAAATCGTTGAGCTTTAACTTTAGGGAATCTAGGAATGTTCTTATCAGGAGTGCGATTAAAGAACGTAACAGTCCATCGAGTGCCGGGGATCTTTTCACGCTTATTCCACAGATCACGATTATAATCTCTGGATCCAGTCATGTCACCTTTAAATCGATGACCATCTTCATTAACAAACCAGATACAAGCAAGTGTGCCTTTGCGATTACCTTCGCCCTCTACACACTCAACAGCAGTGAATTCTGCATCCTGAAATTCCTTATACTTCAAAAGAGCATCGGTGCGCTTGAATTCGTAAGAAGTATTGGTTCGTACCATCATCCCTTCAAAGCCCTTATCGATGAACTCTTCATACTTCTGAACCAATTCTTTATCAGAATTGATCTTGTATGTAGGTACAAATACAATGCATTCCTTGTTGAACTTACCCAACATATCACAAAGCCTAGTAGACCTCTCAAAGAAACGTTGCGTGGTATCTGCAATGTCATAAATCCAGTATTGCATTGTTTCTTCACTCTTGAGAAGATCTTCTGCTTCTGGTTTACTCTTACGAACAATGGAGCTCAGCTCATTAAAGTCATTGGCAAACTTATCGGCATATAGTTCCCCGTCAAGAACCAAATCAGGAAACTCCTTGAATAGAGGTTCAAGAGCCTTTTCGATATGAGGAATACTTGCGTAGCGCTTGCCCTTGCGAGTCCATGCACCATCCTTATTAACTACACAACGATGCCCGTCAAGCTTAGGTTGAACATAAAGAGGATAAGCCAGTTTGTTCTTTTTGTCTTTGGCTTTGACCTTTTGATATTCATTGGCTCTCATTGGCCCCTGCCAAGCGAGATTATCAATATTGTCAATATCTTCGAAGTAACCTGTTTCGGTTTGTTTCTTCCAAAGAGCTTGTGCCTCCTTCAATGCTTGTTCTTCAGCAGTAGTAGCATTAGCCTTGCCCTCGTTCTTAGGTTTGCAGGTAGTCCATTCGGTAGTTTGAATCTTACCATCAACCTGACCATGGTGAGTGCGATAGCAATCACCTTCGATTTCAATGGTCCATTGCTGAACAGCACCAGTGGAGGTGCGAGAGTAAAGTGTAGTAAGTTTCATATTATTCTGCTTCGTAAACGTCATATGCCGTTGCTTCGTCTTCAGTCATTTCCTTGAAGTGTTCTACTTCAATATCATTAGGGTAGTCAACTTCCCAGTCGTAGCTTCTGACATTTTGTTCAACTGCAGCTTCTGCAATAGTCAATGCATTCTTCCAGTCAATTGGTTTATCAGCTGGAACACGCACAGTGACAAATGCAGTTTGTTTGCGACTCACTTCAATCTCATAGTAGAGATATTGAGGCTCTTTGTCTTTGATAGTGTCTACCGTATCGTAAACTTTATCAGGCTCTGTGTATTCTAGTTTGAAGTCTTGCATGTTATTGTTCTGTAAGTTGTTTGTGAGTCTCTACTACGAGATTGATTATATCCTCTGAACTCATCTCGAGCAACTTGTATTTGCCTAGCTCTCTAACTTTGTTCATGATTTGCCCAATGAGCTTACCATCCTTCTCAGTGAGATCAAGCCACTCCATGACAAGCTTGCCATTTACTTTAGCAGCAACAATTTTGTCCATCTCATACAGCAAGCGATAATAGCTAATGGCATCTTGCAGATGTTTGTATTTGCATTGCATCATCAAACTATATTCATGTTTGCTCTTGAAAGTAACGCCAGCAGGTTTCCAATACTGACCATTTACATACTCAACAAAGCGCATATACATGCCACGCTTGCGATTGCGAGTGCGATTGGTATGATTGAGATTTTCTAGCTGAAACAAATCTGGATGAAAGTATTTGCTATCAACAACAAATTCAAAAGCATCTTGTTCGGTGTCAAAGCCTTTTTGCCATCTCAAATAATCAAAGCCACCAATCTCACAAATTTCAATCATATTGTTTGTGAGAATAACCTTTTCGTAGATGTGATCGCTATCACTCCATTGAAGATTGCTGTCAAACAATCCCTGACGGATCCAAAAGGAAAGACCAGAGTGACCAAAGTGCAACCCCATTTTATGAAAAACTCTACCCATGATGTTGCCGAGATCTCCCCATGAAGAGTAATCAACAGCCATGCTAAAGTCATGCATGGGATGAAAGGTTACATCCACTTGAAACCCTTTGTATGGAAAAGAATAGACATTGCTATTCTTAAATGGCTTATAACCGAACTCTTTTTCTAGATAAATGCCAAAATCATTTTCATCTTTCCAGTGCATAGAAATAGCTGGATCTTCAAAACGACCAAGAATGATATCTAAATCTCCATGTGTCTCCTTGTCTCTAATGGATGGAGCTACATTAGCCCACAGTTGAGTAGGTCTATTAATCTTGCAATCAGCTTTGAACTTAGAAATTAGTTCATTTTTGATCCAGTTGCATTCATCAGTAGGAATACGTTTTTCTGGAAGATTCCATGTTTTAAGTAGATTACCGCCCATGTTATAGAATAGCGAGGATTAAAAGAATAGCAAGTGAAACAGATGCAATGAGTGCTGCTTTGCAACCTCTAGCATAGTAGCTGTTGTGTGATCGAGACATAGTCGTAGTCAAGAGGAACGGGTTCAGGATTCATATAGATACTGAGAAGTGAAATACTAATCAGCATTGCAAAAATACAAAGCATATATCCCACTAAAAAGTGGATGACTTCGTTTGCAAGGTTTTCGTTGTAACTCATACTCTGTTTATTATACAACAGGCTAATGAGTATTCAAGCACTAAATTAACTTTTTGAGATAATCGCAATAGGTACTTTTACCTAGCTTCTGAATTTGTGCTTGCACACCTTCTTTGGTTATCCATCCTTTTTGATAAGCAATTTCTTCAAGGCATGCAATCTTATGACCTTGTCTTTGTTCAATGATACGCACATATTGAGCTGCATCTATTAAGGTCTCGTGTGTACCGCTATCAAGCCAAGCCACACCATCAGGAACCTTATTAACAACAAGTCTTCCACTATTCATATATGTTCTACACATATCCATGATCTCTAGTTCTCCTCTTGCTGATTTGTTTAAAGAGCGTGCAATTTTTGGAGCAGCAGAATCGAAGAAATAAATTCCAGGAACTGCGTAATTGCTTTTAGGTACAACAGGCTTTTCTTCCAAGTCAATTACCTTATTATTCTCATCGAAAGACACTACTCCATATGCAGATGGATCCGCTACTCGATAGGCAAAGATAGTATTCATCTCCGATGAATGTGCTAATTGAAGAGATCTGATGAACGCATCATTACCATGGAAAATGTTATCTCCGAGAATCATTACACTGTGGTCATTACGTTCAAGGAAACCACATTCGCTTGCAATGATATATGCTTCAGCTAAACCATTTGGCTTTGATTGTGTGGCATAGCTAATGTTGATTCCGAATTGCGATCCATCTTTCAATAAACTAACAAAGTGTTGTTGGTCTATTGGTGTTGTAATGATTAGAATGTCTTTAACATTCGCCTGCATTAGCGTTGCAATTGGATAGTAGATAGTCGGCTTATCATAAATCGGCATCAGCTGCTTTGAGACAGCTATGGTCAATGGATGAAGACGACTACCCGTTCCACCTGCTAGAATGATTCCTTTACGATTTAACATACCACTTATTTAGGTAGTACTCGACGGTCTTATCAAGTCCTTCTTTAAAGCGAGTTGTTGGTCTCCAACCGAAGTCTCTTTGAATGCGAGAACTATCAACAGCATATCTACGATCGTGCCCTGGTCTATCCTTTACGAATCGAATCTGATGCGCGAATGAACCTTGACCTTTAAGCTTGTCATCCAACAATTCACAGATAGTTGTAACAATTTCAATATTAGGAATTTCATTATCAGCACCAATGCAATAGTGCTTACCTAATGGACGACAGCCACCGAGTAGTAAGTCCATAATACCTTGAGCATGATCTGCAACATAGATCCAATCTCTGATCTGTCGACCATCTCCATAGACAGGAATGTCTTGACCATTTATAGCTTTGCGAATGGTATTTGGAATAAGCTTTTCAGCGTGTTGACCTGGTCCATAATTATTAGAACAATGCGATACAACTACATTCATATTGTAGGTATTGCCATACGCCATAGTTAGCTGATCACCAAAAGCTTTGGTTGCTGCATATGGATTACGCGGATTGTATGGAGTATCTTCATTAAATCTCTTATCATTAGGGCCTAGATGACCATAGACCTCATCTGTTGATACCTGAATGAATTTACAATCATCACGATCACCCCAGACATTCTTTAATGCTTCAAGAAGATTATACACTCCATTGACATTGGTATGCATGAATGGGTCATTGTTCTTGATAGAGTTATCAACATGTGTCTCTGCTGCAAAATTTACAACAGCATGAATGTCATGTTTGCGAAGTAACTCTTCAATGATTTGTTTGTCATTAATATCTACATTATAGAAATATCCATAATCGCAGACTAGAGACTTGTATGCATATGCATCTTCAGGCGCATTCGTCGCTGCATAGGTCAGCTTATCTACATTGACAATAGTATCAATGTCTTTACTAGCTTGTGCAAGCTTAATAAATTGATGACCAATAAATCCGTAACCACCAGTAACTAATAGATTAATTCCTTTTCCCATAATGTTATTGCTTTGTAAGATTGTATGCGTATTTGCTAATTGCTTCTTCCATTGCTTGATTGATATGAGTTAATTCAAATCCGCTACGAATTGCTTCTGAACAATCTAGTACACAATTAGATCTTGGTGCTGCTACTGTTGCGTTGAATTGCTCTACACTGTCGAACCATTCTTTTGTCGTTACAAGATGATGCTTCTGCAACAATCTTACGACTTCAATAGTTGACATATATCCAGGCTGTGTAAGATTGATCGGACCTGATAGATATGATTCGGCAAGTACATGTAATGCTTTGACGAATTCATCCAGTTGTGAAAATGAATTTGTAGCATTGAGAAGCTTAGGATATTTGATAAGCTTTGAAATATAGTTGCGAGGGTTTAAGTCACCGTTAAATGGAATTCTTAAA
>JACCDG011289139.1_pt1 | contig 11081 bp, 8 predicted proteins | sample 7442471 | NCBI WGS metagenome assembly JACCDG01 (sample SAMN15323444, study PRJNA562643) | freshwater metagenome | isolation source: river surface water | place: USA:Blue River Watershed | collected 2017-08-17
GGGCCAAGCCCAAGCCAGCGCCATCTTTGTAATGTTCGGGATGAAATGCCCCACCGGTTGGCAACGCATTTCTCAGGTAAATATTGATCTTGATTTGTCATTGACGTAGTTCGGTTAGTTGATTAACGAATAACTACGAACAGATTAGAAAGTCTGGGAGGAGGAGTTCGGGGGGAGAAAGGGGGAGGAAAAGGGAGGAATTAAATTTTTTTGATGTTTTTAGTCGATTTTTTCGCCAGTGTTAAACCAAACGAATCCGTTTTGATGATTTATAGCTTCCAGCACTGCGCTGTATTTGAAGAAATCTCTAAATCGTGAAGATGTTTCGATGTCGGCATCGTTTAATAAATCCGGCCATCTGATTTTTTTATCAGGATTTTCTAGATAGTGATCACACATGAGCTTAATGATTTGGCGCTGTTTGTCGCCTTTGATGCTCCAACTTTTATCACCAACAAAAAGAGTGCTGGCATCTTCGGTGCAATAAACATCAGGCTTTGCTTCATCACTACCAATTCCAAAAATTACATTGGCAATATAATCCATGTTAAACAAAGCCTTACCGTTAGCCAGTCCAAGCAGTTTTGGAATTGAAATAATTTTTGATTTATTTTTAAGAGATTCGGGGGAGAGATGATTTGACGAAGTAAGGACTAACTTGGTCAGAGAGGATGTTGGCTTAATAAAAAATTCTTCAACTTTTTTAAGAACTTCATTGTCGTTGAGTCTGCGTGCAAAAAATACTGCAACTTTCTTTTTGTTTATTCGCGCTTCACCAACAAAAAATAATAATCCTTCAAGATGTTGATTTTGCTTGGTTCTGCTGCTTTCAGAAACATCAAATTCTTTTGCTAAAAAGCTGACAATTTTTTCAAAATTTGCATCGTAAGTTTTGAGATCATCTTCTTTTACCGCGACAAATTTTCCGCTAGATGACACGTAAGCGAATGATTTAAGTTTCTCATTCCATTCAACATAAACATCTTTGTCTTCACTACCAAGCCAGTAGCTTTCAAGGCTCTCACCTTGTGTTAAGTAATTTTGATCAATTAAAAATTTTGCTACATCTTTACCGAATTCTGAAAATAAAACTGAGTGAGAAATATTAGGATTTTTTTGCTCAACTATCTCCATCAACAATTTGCATATTTGCGGCGTCAGATTCTTTCCATTAAACCCCATTTTTCTAAATATTTATTTCCTATCATCTTTTCTCTTTCTGACCGGTCTTTCAAGTCGCATCCATTTGGATCAGTGATGTTAACATGTAAAAGTTTTCCGCGCGGATTTTTATCCGTTGGTTTGAATTTAATCGAAAGTCTGGCTCTCTTGATAGTAAAGGAGCCATAAAGCGGATTATATTGAGCATACCAATCTTGCGCTAAAGAGTAAATTGAGCGATGATCTCTAAAAAGTGCCTCAAGCGTTGTTGAATTTCTGTTATCAAGCGGTTGTAGTTTGAGCAGCGTTACTTTTACATCTTCGATCAAATCACTTGGATCAACATCTTTCATGAAATTGTAAGGAACCTTCAGCTTTGAGAGATCAAATTTTTTGATCGGAATTTCATCAACATCATCTCCAGTTTTTAGGAAGGAATTAACAAATGCTTTTGCGAGTTTACCTCGGTTTTCTTTGCAATCAGAAACAACTTCAACGATTCCGGTGTGTGGTTCGTAGCTAATCGAAAATTCGTTTACTGTTGGATAAAATTTGGTGACAACTTCTTCTTTTTCAAAAGTTTGAACTGATTTGTGAAGTCCATCGTGATAGGCGATTAGCTGGAAGACGGCGATTTCTTTGTCGGTATGATCGGTTTTGATGCGCTCAAAAATCTCAACTTTGATTTTCTTGCTGATGTTAAAGCACTCAAGCACCGACTGCTTAAATTCCTCAAGATGCTCTTTGGTATTACTAGTTTCTCTTTCCTTTGGTGCTACAAAAGAACTCCATTCACGCGATTTTCTTTTGTAATCAAGTGAGGCACAATATTCGGCTTTTTCAAATTCTTGCGGATGATTTTGCAGCGCCCAAATACAACGCGAATGTTCGCTTTTTAAACTGAGAAAATTGTCATTACTTCCAATTGCTGGTCGTGCTTGAAGATTTGCCTGTCCAAGCTCATCAATCATTTCATGAACGCGCTCGATAATTTCAAAAAGGCGAGTTTTTATTTCTTCATCGCTGATATTCCAAATCGAATTGAAAAGTTGGGTGTGATATTTTTTTCCGTTATTTTGCCACTTAAAATCTTCCGGCAAATTCAGGTCATATTGATTGAGGAGGGATTTTAAATCTTCTTCTGGAGTGCTACGAATCAACTTTTTTATTTTTGCTTGCATGGCGTTGAGCTCTTTGTTTGAAAGAAGAGCTGCTTGCGCCGAAGGCATAAATTAGCTATGAGATCATCTTAATCGCTTTTCCCTTACTGCCTATAGTGTTAGCTAAAATACAAGAGCCCGAAATCTTAAGATTACCTTAAAATTATCATCATAAGTTGGTTTTTGTAAATCTTTTTGCGCAGTTTTTTAAGGAGCGTCTCATTTTGTGTCTAAAAATGAACAAAATTCGCTATTTTGACTTACAGGGAAGATCTTGGGGTCAACTGGCTGGAATGCGGCACATTGCGACTTTATGGCACTTTTTCTCTAATATGGGGAGAAATTTTGCTAATAAATTCGCTGCCATATGGAAATACGAACCAGAAATCAAAAAACACCAAATTCATCTCAAGAAAAGCTACGAGAAATCGGAAGAATTCTATTAAGTGGAATTTGCCGCCTAGAAGCCAAAGAAAGATCGCAAAACTCTCAGATTCTACTTGATAACAAACCGTCCCCAAGCCTTCATAGCATTGATTCTAACCTCAATCAACAATTCATGCTATGAGCAAAAGTATTATTCGTCAGGTAATTGATTTAGACAGCAAAACACCAGCTGATTTAAGGCAGGTTTATAATGAAATCATGCCGAAAAAATGCGCTGCTAATTCTGGTAAAGAATTTTTGCGACCAAGGATTGCTTACCGCTTACAAGAGCTAATGTTTGGTGGTTTGGCTGATGAAACTAAAAACAAGCTGTTAAAAATTGCAGATGGCATTTCAACCAATTCATTAAGGCATCACAGCGACCTAATGCCAGGCACAAAGATTTGCCGTGAGTGGAATGAAAAAACTTATCAAGTCGAAGTCCTCAAAGATGGTTTTGAATATGAGGGGCAGAAGTTCAAAAGCCTTTCATCGATTGCGAGAAAAATTACCGGCACCAGATGGAACGGTCCGAAATTCTTTAAATTAAGAGCCGATTAAAATATGAGAAACTTCCAACAAAATTCTAGAAATGATCAGCCGAAAAGTGACGGCGATTTAAATCAAAAACCAAAAGTCCGTTGCGCAATTTATACCAGAAAATCCAGCGAAGATGGATTGGAACAAGCCTTTAACTCTCTTGATGCTCAAAGGTCTGCCGCAGAAAATTATATTGCCTCACAGATTCATGAAGGATGGGTTTTAATTTCAACTGAATATAATGATGGAGGCTATTCTGGTGGCAGTATGGAAAGACCAGCTTTTAAAAAACTGCTTCAAGATATCAGGGAAGATAAAATTGACTGCGTAGTGGTTTACAAAGCAGATCGCTTAAGCAGAAGGCTTTTTGATTTTACTCAGATCGTTGAGATTTTTGATCAACATAAAGTCAGCTTTATTTCGGTTACAGAGAGTTTTAACACCTCTACTGCCGCAGGAAGATTGATGTTTGGAATGATTATGAGCTTCGCTCAGTATGAGCGTGAATTAACTTCAGAGCGCATCAGAGACAAGGTTGCCGCTTCCAAGAAAAAGGGAATGTGGATGGGGGGATCAGTTCCGTTGGGCTATGATGCTAAAGATGCCAAGCTTCTTATTAACGAAGAAGAAGCAAAAATTATCAGAAACATTTTCAACATTTTTATTGAAAGCGAGTCAATAACAGAAACTGCTAGAGAGCTAAATAAACACGGATTCATCACTAAAAGCTGGGTATCAAAAACTGGCAGAATTCAAAAAGGGAAAAAGTTCAACAAACAAAATGTCAGAAGGTTTTTAGAAAATAAAATTTATGCTGGAATGATCGAGCATAAAAACCAGTCATATGAAGGGTTACACGAGGCAATAATTACTAAAGAAACTTGGGAAAAAGCTGATTCAATTCTTAACCGCAACCAACAAAATCAAATCATAATTCCGAAGTCGCGAATAACTTCAGCGCCACTTCTCAAAGGTATAATACGCTGCGGAGTATGTGGCGCTAAAATGGTTCCAACTTACACCAAAAAACAAGGCAAGAGATACCGCTATTACCTTTGCTCATCTAAGGCAGTTGGCAATAATGATTCTTGCAAGATAGCCAGAGTTTCAGCAAACGAGGCAGAAAATGTAATTACGAATCAGATTCTAACTCTTTTAAGAAAGCCGGAATTTATCGTTAACACTATAGGTCAGGCGGTGGGGAAAGTATCCGAAAATCTGATCATTAATTCTTTCAAGCAAATTGAGAAAGTTTGGGACGAATTATTTCCGCTTGAGCAGGCTAGAATCATCAATCTGCTGGTTAAAGACATTGAAGTTAGGCCAGACGGTTTAAATATTCGAATTTTTAAGGATGGACTTCACTCATTATCAAACGAACTCACAAATTGATATGAAATGGCAAAATATGATCACAGAGAGTGATAAAGGCATCTCAATAGCAAATGATGAGACGATTAGCATTTTTATCCCTATGGAGATTAAAAAGCGCGGCGGAACGGCAATGATAATTATGCCAAAAAATGTTAATCTTGAAGAGGGTCAAAAATGTTTTGATGATACGATGATTAAATCAATTGCCAGAGCCTACAAATGGAAAATCATGATTGACAAAGAGGAAGTCGATTCACTCGCGGATATTGCCAGAAGAGAAAATCTCAGCACCGGTTTTGTAAGTAAAATTTTTAATCTGAATTTTTTAGCACCAAAGGTTGTAGAAAGAATTTTGAGTGGGACTCAGCCAAGAAGTTTGAAGTTACAGGATATTGTGACGAATGAGATTCCTGATTTATGGCAAGAGCAGCTGGAGAATTGGGGATTTGAGAAAAGTTAGTTTTGATTTTTTGAAGAGAGCTATTCCGTCGTTGGTATTGCGGTTTTTTTAAAGTTTTTTCTGATTTAGGATTTTTTATCCAGCCTTCTTTCCAGCTCTTTTTTTACATTTGCTGCATTGTCTCTTATGTGATCACAAAAAGAAACAATGGCATAAAGTTGTTCATCGGAAAAACTGTAAATTTCTTTAGAAAAATGATGTAAATCTGATGAGAATCTTTCTGCTGAATTTCTTAAAAAATAAAATTCAACTTTAGCTTCGTTAGACATAAAAATTTCTTAAAAAGTTAATAATCAAAACATGTGTTAAGCCTCTATTATCAAGGCTTTACAATGTGTTGATACTACTCCAAAAGAAGTGTCTATCAAGTTGAAAGAAGAGAATATAAGCAGAAAAATCGGGAGCCACCACCACAGAACCCATCTGTGTTGCGTCCTATTTCCATAAAGGTGTTTTATTTGGCGCAACTCCCGACCGAAATCAATAATTTCAGTAAATAATTCTTTGGCAAGATTGCCTTTTTAAAATTTTTAGCCTATTCTGTTTAAAGTTTTTGAATTTAGCTAAATTTATCGGATGATAATAAGGTTTTTTCGTATCACATTTCTAATCATATTCTGTCTTTCACTGCCTGGTAAAGTGCTGTCCAAAGATCTGTGTGACACTTCAAAATCATCGCAAAAAGAATCGGTAATTTCTGCCAGCCTGGCAGGTGATCTTTCTGATTCTGCTGATTGCAAAAATTGCAACTGTCATTGTCATCACGGTCATTTTGATTTGGCGTTTTTTGCCAAATCTTTTGATGCAACTTTACTCAAAAGCGAAAATTTCTCTCCCAATTTCGTTTCCATTCTCCCTCCTCAAAGTAGCTCTCTAAAACGGCCTCCAAAAATAGTTTCTTAACTCACTAAGCCTTTGCTAACAAGCATTAAGGCTATTTGTTAAAACTATTATTTCGGATAAAATGGCCAGATTTTTCATTATATTTTTATCGCTCACCTTTCTTGGTTCCTCAGCATTTTGTAAGGAGTACCAAATAGAAGAGCTCATTACTCTCGCAGAGCAAAACAGTCACAACATTAGAGCTGCTGAATACTCTGCCTTGTCGCAAAAACGATTAGCCAATCAGCAAAAATATTGGAGCAATCCGGTTGTGAGCTTTGGCAGGATTGCGGGGCAAGATACTTATGGCGTTAGTCAAACCATTCCTTTTTACGGTAAACTTCAAAAAAAATACGACATTGAGGATGCGCAATATCGTATTCTTGAAACGCAGAAAAATAATTTATCGCTGTTCGTAAAGTCAGAAGTGTTCAGTCTACTTTATCAATATCAGGCTCTGAAGAAAAAAATTGAGCTGGCACAGAGGCGTTTGGACAGGCTTTCGCTGGTTGATAAATATCTCGCCACCATCGTTTTAAGTTCGCCAACTAAACAGGCGCAATGGCACATTACTAAAGATAAAATCAGATTAGTTGAACGCGATTTGATCAAATATCGCAACCAACTCTGTCAAACTTGGAATGCTGCTAATGTTTATCTCAATCTTGAAAGCGAGCCATCAAATATAAGCCTCGAATGGCTCGATGACAAAAACTATCGCGGTAAAAAATTCTTCATTGAATCAGCCCTGGAAAACAACCTCGAGTTAAAAGAGCAAAAAATTCTCATCAGCAAAACCAAGTCAGAATTGTCATTTGCAAAAGTTGAGCAAATGCCAGATGTCAGTGTTTCTGCAACCAGACAAAATGGCTCTGTAAGCGGTTCTTTTGCGGGAGCTAATCAAGATTCAACCGGAGTTGGTCTTTCTGTTTCTATTCCATTATTTAATCGTAATCAGGAAAAAATCGCTTCAAGTGAATCTCAAATCAGGGCTCAGGAATCATCATATGAATTCCAGCGCAATCAGTTGGCACAGCTTATCAGCAATGATATCAGCGAATATGAAACCTCTCTGAAGCTCGCCAAAAACTTTCCCGTCAATAATATCGGCAAAATTGTCTCTCGACTTTCGCAAGCCAATTCTGATTTCAAAAAAGGTGTACTCGATTTCATCACTTACATCGAACTCGATTCGCAGGAATATCAAACCATAGACACTATTATCGACACTCAGGTGGATTTAGCGGCTTCTTACGCTGCGCTTATGATCAAAGTCGGCAATTTTACTTTACATCAAAATGACAAATAAATTTTTTACCAAAATAATTGAGCTTCGATGGTATGTTTTGATTCTCTTCGGACTCATTTCTTTATTCGGATTTTACTCTTTAAGCAAAGTTAAAATCGACGCCATTCCCGACATCACCAACAAGCAGGTGATTGTAAATACAAAAACTTTGGGAATGGACCCAACAAGGGTTGAGAAGGCTGTCACTTATCCAATCGAAGCTGAACTTTATGGCATTCCTGGTTTGCAGGAAATGCGCTCAATTTCCAAATTTGGTCTTTCACAAATCATTCTGATTTTTAGGGATGAAGTGGATATTTATTTCGCCAGAAATCAGGTGCTGCAAAGAATCTCGACTTTGCGCGATCAACTTCCAAATGGTATGTCGCCGGAAATTGCACCACTTACCACCGGCATTGGTGAAATCATCATGTATCGCGTTTATAGCCCAAGTGGCGAAGATGATTTTATGAAGCTGCGCACAATTCAAGAATATCAATTTGCCCGCGAATTAAAAAAAATCAGAGGAGTTGCGGAAATTGACACCATCGGTGGTTTTGAACGTGAACTTCATCTTAACATATTGCCGGAGAAGCTTGCCAAATACGGCATGACACCGGAAAGGCTAATTACTCAAATCCAAACTGTCGGAGAAAATTTTGGCGGTGGTTATATTGAACAGGATGATCAGCAAAAAGTAGTACGGACATTTGCTAATGTCGGCAGCTTTGAAGACATCATGAATATTCCAATCAAGATTGATTATACTGGCAACGCTTTACCGCTAAAACATATCGTTGAAATCAGTCCGAATTACTCACAAAGACTTGGTGCTGCAAGCTATAAAGGCAAAGAAGCGGTGATTGGAACGGTGATGATGCAATCAGGAGAAAATGCCAAAGAGATTTTGGTAAAGGTTAAGCAGGAAATCGAAAAACTAAATCAGCGTAGCACAGATGCTAAAATTGAAATTCTTTATGACCGTCAATTCCTGATTGATTCCACCATCAGAACCGTGATGAAAAATCTAGCCGAAGGAATTTTGCTGGTGATTGGTGTTTTGTGTTTGCTGCTCGGTAATTTTAAAGTCGGCATGATTGTTGCCTCATCATTGCTATTTTGCATTTTGATTCTTGCCTCGGCCATGAATCTTTTTGGTATCTCAGCAAATCTGATGAGTCTTGGAGCCATTGATTTTGGTTTGTTGGTTGATGCCTCAGTGGTGATTGTAGAGTTCATCATTAGCAGTTTGATCTTGCATAAAAGCAAAAGTGAAAAAATCGAATCAGTTGCTAAATTATCAGCGCAAGTTGCAAGGCCGATAATTTTCGGCATCACGATCATCATTTTGGTTTATTTACCAATTCTGATGTTCTCTGGCATTGAAGGAAAAACTTTTAAGCCAATGGCAATCAATGTGATTATTGCCATGATTGCCAGCATTTTCGTAGCGTTTTTATTGATGCCGGTTTTGTCTTACTTCTTTGTTGATGGCGCAATAACTCATGAAAAACACCGATTTTTTGCCGCGATCAAAACCAGATATGAAAGCCTCTTGAATCGCGCTTTGCACAATGGTCGAATGGTAATTATCGGATGTGCAGGATTTTTTATTTTGTCACTTTCACTACTTGCCTTCATGCCATCGGATTTTTTGCCAGATCTGAATGAAGGCGATATTGTTTATACGGTAATTGCAAAAAATGGCACCAGTCTTTCTAAAACTGAGGAAATTGTTCAAAGCCTTGAGCAAAAAATTTCTGATGAAAAAGAAATCGATAAAACATTTTCACGCGTTGGAGTAAGCCAAGCAGGACTTGATCTGATGCCACAAAATTCTGCTGATCTTTTCGTGATCTTAAAAGAAAAATTCAAAGGTGATGCCAAGAAAATTTCCGAAAAACTTTATCAAAAAGTAAAAGAAAATTGCGCTGAATGTGAAGTAACAGAATCGCAACCAATCAAGATGCGCTTTAACGAAATGTTGGAAGGAAGTCGCGCTGATTTATCGCTGAAAATTTTTGGAGAGAATCTTGAAGAGTTAATGATGATCACAGAGAAAATCAAAAATTTACTTCACGAAAAACCGGCAATAAAAGAGATCGAAGAAGATTTTATTAACTCAATACGCAAAGGCGCGTTCATTGATGTTGTGCCGGATTACACCCAGATTGCCAAACATCAAATTACAATTTCCGATGTTAATAATGATCTGAAAGATGCTATGGCCGGTATTCAGGTTGGAAATTTTTATGCGACAGAATTTCCGATTTCGATTGTTCTGCATTTAAGCGAAAAAATTCGCAATGATATTAATTCGATTAGCAACATTCCAATTGGTTTATCCGATGGCGGAAGTTTTTCGTTAGATAAAGTCGCTAACTTGCGCGAAAGTGAAGACATCACTTCAATCCCGCGTCTCTTTGGTAAAAGATATTCCAGCCTTTCAATCTATCTAAAAAATACTGATTACGCTGGCTTTATCAAAAATGCCGAAGCTGAAATCACCAAAAATAAAATCGTGCCAGAAGGCTATTATATTGAATGGGGCGGTAGATTTGAAAATCTTAACAGCGCTAAAAAACAAATCTTCCTAATCATTCCACTAATAATTCTGACGATTTTTGGTATGCTCTACAAGATGGTTGGCGATGTGAAGAAAGTCTTGATCGTTTTTTCAACTGTGCCTTTTGCCTTGAGTGGAGGGGTTCTGCTGCTCTTCATCTGTCAAATTCCAATCACGATTTCAGTTTATGTCGGCTTCATCGCCTTGATTGGTATCAGCCTCTTAAACTCGATAATTCTCATCGATACTTTCGCAAAAAATAATGATCTGAAGCTCACCTGTCTTTCAAGACTCAGACCAATCCTAATGACCGCAATCGTTGCTGGACTTGGTTTCTTGCCCATGGCATTCGGACACGGAATTGGTGCAGAAGTTCAACAGCCAATTGCAATAACCGTGATTGGTGGTATTATTAGCTCAACAATTGCAACACTGATTTTGAGTCCGGTTTTGATTAAAAAATTTATTAAATCTAATCAGGAATAATTATGGGACATAATCACGATCACGGCACTCACGTCAGTCAAAAAGATTTCGGCAAAGCTTTTATTATTGGCATTGCGCTAAACACGATTTTTATCATTTGTGAAATTATCTACGGACTCAAAGCCAACTCCCTAGCTTTGCTTGCTGATGCCGGACATAACGCTTCTGATGTGATCGGTTTATTCGTAGCGTGGATTGCAACAATTTTAGCTAAGAAAAAATCTTCCAAGAAGTTCACTTATGGGCTGCAAAGCGCGACAATAATTGCCGCTTTGATCAATGCTGTTTTGTTAGTTGTTGCTTCACTTGGAATCATCTTTGAAGCAGTTCAAAGATTGACTCACGAGAATTCGCAAGTAGTTGGTTCATCAACAGTGATATTTGTTGCTTTAATGGGAATATTTGTAAATGGCATCACCGCTTGGTTATTCGTTAAGGGTTCGAAAGATTTAAATATTCGCGGTGCGTTTCTTCATATGGCGGCGGATGCAGTTGTATCCCTTGGTGTGGTAATTTCTGGTTTAATAATTTTAAAAACCGGCATGATATTTGTTGATCCAATAACCAGCCTAATCATCGCTGTAGTAATTTTAATCAGTACTTGGGAATTGCTTAAAGACTCAATAAAGCTCTCGCTCCATGCTGTGCCAAAGGCAATAGATTCTGTTAAGGTGAAAGAATATTTGCTCAGCCTACCAAATGTAAAAGAAGTGCACGATTTGCATATTTGGGCTATGA
>JACCDG011819432.1_pt1 | contig 11078 bp, 15 predicted proteins | sample 7442471 | NCBI WGS metagenome assembly JACCDG01 (sample SAMN15323444, study PRJNA562643) | freshwater metagenome | isolation source: river surface water | place: USA:Blue River Watershed | collected 2017-08-17
GATTGGCTGTGGTCGGCGTCGGAGGGCGCGGCCGGTGGCTAGGCCCCCCTCACCCGACCCGGCCAAAGTGCGCGTCTGCACGGTCACGGCGCGTCTGACGGCGGCGGAGCGTGCGGCGCTGGGCAGGCTGGCTCGGGCGCGAGGCGTTACCGTGTCGGAGCTCGTGGCGGGGCTGATGCGTGCTCTGGTGGCCGGTGGGCCCCCGGTGCGCCCATGAATCGCCAGCTTTTCCGAGCCATGGCGCTGGACCTCGCGCGGGGTCTCTCGGCGCAAGCTGCGGGCGCGACGGCGGCGCGACTCTCCTTCCGGGAGTTCCTCACCAGCCCTCGCTTCTGCGGCCTTGCGGACCTCTCGCCGGCCATGCTCGCGATCGTTGACGCGTCGGAGGGGACCGCGCCCCAGCTTGACGAGGTGGTCTGCAGGTCGCTCTTCGGCTGCGCCGTTGGCGGCCTCCCCTCACAGCCCACGCGGACGGTGGTGGTCGAGGCCGGCGGCCGAGCGGGCAAGACCTCGCGCTTACTGGCCCCCAAGGCGATTCACGCCGCGTGGACGGTGGCCCTTCCGAACCTCCGCGCGGGGGAGGTGGCGCGCGCGGTGATCATCGCGCCGGACAAGGACCTCGCAGTCCAGGTGCTCGGCTACTGCCGCGGCTACATCGCAGGCTCGCCCGAGCTCCGCGCTGCGGTGGTCGACGGCGCGGGGCGTCCGGCCGTACCCGAGGAGGGGGACGAGGACATCGGCACGAGCGAGCGGATCATCTTGCGGCGCCCGATGGACGGGGCGCTGGTCGAGATCGCGGTGAAGGCGGCTTCGAGGGGCGGCACGGGGGCGCGCTCGCGTACCCTCGTGTTCGCCGGCCTGGACGAGGCGGCCTTCTTCTACGCCTCCGACGGCTACACGGTGAACGACCGGGAGATCTACCGTGCCGCGATTCAGCGCGTCGTCCCCGGTGGCCAGGTGTGGATCACCTCGACGCCCTGGCTCGCCCACGAAGGGGTCATGGCGGAGTTCGTGGATCGGGACTGGGGGCGCCACGAGTCGGCCCTCGTGGCGCACGCTGGCACGCGGGCGCTGAATCCCGCATGGGACCCGGACGGGAGCATCGAGCGGGCGATGCGCCGGGACGACCCCGAGAACGCGGCGCGCGAGATCGACGCGGTGGCGCTGTCGAGTGGGACGGCGCTCTTCTACAACCGGGAGACGGTGCGCAAGGCCTGCGAATTGAAGGCACCCGAGCGGGCGCCGGATGCGACGGGAGCGGGCGGGGACTTCGGTTTCGTCTCGGACGCTTCTGCGGTGGCGGTGGTGGGTCGGTGGGATCCGGCAGACACACGCGTCCTTCTGGGGTCCCGCCCCTCCCCAGGGACCATCCACGTCGACTCGGGCACGATCGGAAGCGTGGCCTCGATTTACGGCGGGCTCGCAGGCGAGGAGCTGCGCCCCGAGCCGGGGCTACCCTTGCGGCCTTCCGAGGTGGTCGCGACGTTCGCGGGCGTCCTCGAGGTGGCGGGCGCGGTCGAGGTCATGGTCGACGGGCACAGCAGGGAGGCCGTGCGGGAACACGCGGACCGGTACGGGATCGGGCTGGCCGCGGCGCCTATCTCGCCCTTGCTGCCGCACCTGGAGTTCAAGAAGGCCCTTGACGAGGGGCGCGTGGCGCTGGCCGGGTTGCCTGCGGAGCTTCGGGAGCGGGTGGCTACGCAGCTCTCTCGCGTGCGGAAGGGGCGCACGCCAGGCGGCTCGGTCCAGGTCATCCTCCCGCGGGGGAAGGGCGCCGGGCACTGCGACCTCGTGGCGGCGCTGGTGCTCGCGGTCTGGCACGCTCGCGGGGCGCTCGGCGCGGAGGATGCGGTGGCGTCTGGGTACGGTGCCCGGCGCGGTGGCTCTCCGCTGGGAGGGCGGCGCTGAGGCACAACTAGGCTCACAATCCATTTGCCATCTGGCGCAATCTGTGCCATGGTGTGCGGGACGTGGGCCTCCTCTCTCGCCTCTTTGGGTTCCTCTCCCGCCCTTTTCGGCGCGGTGGGGCCCTCGTCGCTCTACAGGCGGCGGCGCTCACGGCTGGGCCCTCGGCCCCCCTGAGCGCCGCGGCTGAGGTCGACGCGCGGCGCGAGCTGGCATCGGCGATCGAAGCGTGGCGCGAGCCCTCGGCACGCAACCTCTTCGAGTGGAGCCCGGCGCTGATCCGCACGGCGGAGACGCAGGCGGACACGGGGGACCTCGCCTACGCGGCGCAGCTCTGCGAGTGGCTCATGGGTGACGAGCGTGTGGCGACCTGTGCCAGCACGCGGATCCAGGCCCTCCTCGGCGCACCGGTGTCGTTCGACCGGGGTCGCGGCAAGGCGGCACGGGCGGCCGTGCGGGCGCTGGAGGCGGACGAGGACTGGTGGAAGCTGGTCCCCGAGGCCGAACAGGCGCGGATCCTGGAGTGGGGACTGCTCCTCGGCGCGGCGCTGGTCTACCGGCAGCCCGGCCCGGCGCCGGTACTTGGCGGGCGCGACGTCCCCGAGTTCGTGGCGTGGTCGCCTCGCTGGCTCCGCTACCGGGACGGCGTGCCGTTCGTGCGCGTGGCGACCCCCGGCGGCGGACTGCAAGAAGTCGCGGCGACGCGGGCGAACGGGTTCCACCTCTTCACCCCTTACGGCTCTCGGCGGCCTTGGTCGCGCGGTCTTTGGCGCGGCCTCGGGCGGCTGTGCCTGATCAAGAGCTACGCGCTGGCGGACTTCCCGCGGCACTCGGAGATCCACGGAAATCCGGCCTGGGTGGCGTCGCCGATCCAGGGGCAGAGCATCCCGGCGCACCGGAAGGACCTCGGCGCGTCGCTGGCGTCGCTCGGGCGCGAGTCGGTGATCGTCCTGCCCGCGGGCTACTCGCTCGAGCTGGTCGAGGCGACGGCGAAGACGTGGGAGATGTTCGTCGCCCAGATCAAGCTGGCGAACGACTCGATCGCGATCGCCTGGCTCGGCGGCAACCTGCTCACCGACGCGGGCGACGGCGCAACGACGGGCGCGACGGCGCAGGCCGCGAACGCGGGCCGCAAGCTCCGCGCGGACGAGGCCGTCTGGACCACGTGGGCCCACGACGAGATCTTGACGTGGTGGGCCGTGGTCAACTTCGGCTCTGCCGCGGTGGCCCCTTGGCCGAACTACGATGTCGACCCCCCGGCCGACGCGGAGAGCGAGGCTCGGGCGCTCAAGGGGCTCGGTGATGCGGGCACGTCGCTGGATGCCTGGCTGGCCCCCCACGGGCTCCAGGTGGACGCGGCGGGCCTCTGCGAGGCGTACGCGGTGCCCGTGGTGGCGCGCGCCGTTCCGGTGCCAGCGGCGGCCCCTGGGGCGGCTGAGGGGCTACCGGCTGGCCTCGCATCGGTCATCCCGATCGCCTCGGCGCGCGGGCGTGCTCGCAAGGTCCCCTGGAGGGCGGTCTCGTGACGGCCCGTACGGCCCTCTCCTCGGGCGTGCTGCCCTCGGCGCCGCTCGGCCGCTCTGTGCTGCTGTCCTCCTCGCTGCTGCAAGAGCGGCGCGCGGGCGCGGTGCTGGCGGCCTCGGAGGCGGCCATCGGCCGCTCGTGGTCGCTGTCATCGACGGCTCCGGCCGTGACGCTCCACACGGGGCTGCGCGCGGACGGCGGCGAGGGCGACGGCCCCGAGGCCCCCGAGGTGGAGCTCGAAGCGGCTCCCGGCTCGGCCGTGGCGGTCCTCGAGATCTGCGGCCCGATCGCTGAGCGCGAAGCCGAGGAAATGTGCGGCTACGTGCAGGGCTACGACGGGATCGCCGCGCGCTTCCGCGCTGCCGTGTCGGATCCGGCCGTCGCTGGCGTGGTGCTGCGGTTCATCTCGGCCCCGGGCGGCGACGTCGCGGGCCTGGAGGATGCGGTCGCGGCCATGCGGGCGGACGCGGCTCGGTTCAACAAGCCCGTGTTCGCCTCGGTCTCGTTCGCGGCCTCCGCGGCCTGCTGGATCGCGCAGTCGGTGGCCACTGCGGGCGTGTACGTGACGGGCTCGGGGGCGATCGGCTCCGTGGGCGTGATCGCGGTCCACGTCTCGGAGGCGCGGGCGCTCGACGCGGCGGGCCTCGACGTAACGATCGTCCGTGACCCGGCCGGAAAGGCGGCGGGGCACCCGGCGGAGCTGCTCTCGGACCTCGCGCGGCGCCGGATCACGGAGGCGGTGCGGGACGCGTCGGGGCGGTTCTTCGCGGCGACGTCGTCGGCCCGCGGCCTCTCGGTCGCAGCGGTGAAGGCGCAGGACGCGGCCATGTTCACCGGTCCGGCTGCGGTGCGGACGGGCATGGCGGACGGGGTCGCGACCTTCGAGGAAGTTCTGCGGATGGCGGCTCGTGGGCGCGGTGCCCTTGCGCCGGCTGGTGCGACGGCGGCGGCTCTGGCCCCGCGGAGGAATCACATGGATCAAGCGGTGATCGGTGCGCTCCTCGGCCTCTCGGCCGGGGCGAGCGAGGACGAGGTCATGGGGCGCGCCCGCGCGCTCTCGGCCTTCACGGACGAGGCGGTGCGACTGTCGGGCGAGGCGGACACGGGCAAGGCGCTCGGCGCGCTCCGGGCCCACGTCGAGCGCTCCAAGCGGGCGGGCGAGATCGAAGCGAAGGCGCAGGCCTCGCACATCGCGGCCTCCCTCGGCGCGGCTCTCGCCGACCGGCGCATCACCCCCGCGGAGGTGGAAGACCTCCAGTCGTGGGGCGGCAAGCTCGGGCCCGAGGCCCTCGATTCGTACCTCGCGAAGCGGACCCCGATGGCTCCGGCCGTGTTCGTCGAGCCGGCTCCTCCGGCTGGCGGCGGCGAGGCCCCCGGCGCCGAGGCCGAGAAGCACGACGGGAAAACCTACGCGGAGATGACGAGCGCCGAGCGCTCTGCCCTGTTCGCGAAAGACATCAACAAGGCCAAGCGCATGCGCGCCGCGGCCCACAACGGGAAGGCCTGATCGATGGCTCTCATCGTCCGCGACTCGAATCTGTACACCGACGTCCTCCGGGACGCGATCAGGGGCGCCTGGTCGGGCCGCAAGGCCCTCTACGGGACCGGCGTGGCCATCCTCATGCCGAACCTCCCCACCGTGGACGGCAACGGCGAGAGCCTGCGCACCGGCTCCACCGTGCGGATCCCCTACTGGGGATCGATGGGCGAGCTCGACGACGTGGCCGAAGGCGGCGCGCTCGTGCCTCGTGGTCTGTCGAGCAGCACCGAGACCGCCACCTACACGCAAAGCGGCCTCGCGGCCGAGATGACCCGCCTCGCGCGTCAGGCCTCGATGGTCGGCGACCCCCACGACGAGGTCGCACGCCAGTTCGTGGAAGCCTCGGCGCGGCGCATCGATGCCGGCCTCATCACGGAGGCGCTCACCACGAGCCTTTCGTACACGGCGGATGCGGCGGTTTCGATCACCGAGGACACCGTGGTCAACGCCTCGGAGCTCTGGGAGGACGAGCTCGACGACGAGAACGGCGTCGCGCTGCTCATCGTCCGTTCGGAGACCCGCAAGGCCATGCGCCTCCTCAAGGACGCGAACGGCCGCTCGCTGTACGTCAACGGCGAGGTCGACGGCGGGGGCATGAAAAAGACCCTGGACCGCTTCGCCGGCTACCCGGTGATCTGTTCGAACCGGCTCACCCGGGCGAGTGGGGTCAATACCTCGCTGCTCTGCCGTCGCGGCGCGATGGCGGCCTGGTACAATCAGGACCCGCTGGGCGACGTCGAGCGGGACATCCTGGCTCGCACCGAATTGACCGCGCTCTGGCTCGACCACGTCGAGCACCTCTATCTCCGCCCCCAGGGCGGGACGGGGACGAAAGAGGGCGTCATCAAGTTCACCACCACGCAGGCCTGAGCATGGGACTCGGGTCGCTGAGAGTTCATCGGGCGCAACGTGAGGCCGCGGCGAAAGCTGCGGCTCCCGCGGCGGTCCCCCCGGCTGCGCCCGCGGTCGAGCCCACCGAGGTGGAGCTCGAAGCGCTGACGGCTCCGGCGCTCGTGGTCCCGGCGGCCTCGCTGACGGCTCCGGCGCTCGTGGTCCCGGCGGCCTCTCCCCTCACGAAACCGAAGGCGGCGAAGTCGTGAGCACCGTCGACACGACTCCCCCGGCGGTCTTTCCGAACGTTCGCCGCTACTACCTCACCAAGGCATTCGAGGCCGGGGATGTGAGGCGAGGCGATCGCGCTCTCTGGCTTGCCAAACAGGCGTCCATCACAGGCACGGCGCTCGACGCGTCGGTCCCCTACCAGTCGGATCTGGCGGCCCTCGTGCCCCCCTTTTCGCCCCTCGAAGATCTGACGGGCGCCACGACGGACGAGCTTGTCCGCGTGGGGCTCCCGCGCCCGAAGGCGCAAGCGGTCATCACGGCGGTTGCGGCCCTCGGCTGAGGCCGACTGGCTCGGAGGATTCATGGGCTACTTCGGCGCAGACGGACGACATCGGGACACGCGGGACATCACCCTCCAGGCGAGCGTGACGAAGACTGCCACCTTCTCGGGTGCGTGGGTCGAGATCGGGGACCGCGGCACGCTGCGGATGCTCCTGACCGTCTCGGCGGCGAGCGGCACGAACCCCACGGCGGACGTCATCATCGAGACGGCGCGAGACAGCGCGGGCACGGCGGCGCGCACCATCGCGACATTCACGCAGGCGACGGCGGCGACCACGGAGTGGAAGAGCGCGCCCGGCTGCGACCGGTTCGCGCGCGCCAAGGTCACGGTCGGCGGCACGAACCCCTCTTTCACCTACAGCGTCGCGGGCGACGCGGCCTGATTCGGAGATCTCACCATGCGCAGCTCCCCCCACGGTCACCCCCAAGCATTCTCCACCAGCGGAACCGGCGTCAAGGTGACGATCGGCGAGGCCGAAAGCCTCGTCGTCGACTTCTACGCGGCCTCGAACCTCACGATCTCCGGAAACAGCACTTCGCTGGACGGCGACACCCTGGTGGAGGGCGATGTCATCTTCGCCCCGAATCAGAGCACCGCGACGCAGGACGGCCTCTACTACGTGGACAGCGTCTCGGGCTCGACTGCCGTGCTCGCGCGCGTCCCCGGCTTCACGGCCGGCGACAAGCTCGTCCCCGGCACCCGCGTGCGCGTGCGCCCCGGCGGCACCACCTACGGGGGCACCACCGTGCGCGTCGACGGAACGGCGCCTCTGGTGCTCGGAACGGACGGCATCAGCGCCACCGTGGTGGAGACCCTCTGGGACTCCATCCCGGTGAGCCTCTACAGTCTGCGCGAGGTCAACGCGACCGGCGACGTGGCGAACATCGCCGGCAACGGCGGCATCCTCGCCAGCGACACCACGCCGATCATGCGCGGCGACGCCGCGAACAGCGCCGAGGTCGTGTGGGTGACCGGTGACGTCGACCCCGTCGGCTTCCAGATCTCCCTCCCCACCACGGCGGACGGGACCGTCGCGGCCTACCTCGACCTCGAGGTCTACAGCGGCACCACGAACGCCGCGACCATGGGCGTTGCGTCGAGCTGGAACGGCGCCGCGGAGGTCACGGACTCGGCCAGCGACGTCGGCACGAACAGCGCCACGGCGCACACCATCACGGCGACGATCGCCGCGGCGGACATCCCCGACGCGCCCACGCGGGTGACCTTCCGCCTGACCCCGCCCACGCACGCCACGGACGCGATCGGCCTCGTCGGCGCGCGCCTCCGCTTCAAGCGCACGGGCTTTCCCGTCGCGACCGGCTCCTGATCTTCTGACCTGAGGCCCTGACCCATGGCAAGCTCCGCGGCCGTTTCGCTCCTCGCCTCGTCGGCTCGTGCGACGACGGGCAGCGGTGCGGTCGTGGACCTCGCCGAAAAGACCACGTGCGTTCTGTATCTGGACGTGACGGCGGTCTCGGGCACTGGCACCCTCACGGTCACGGTCCAGACCTCGCCCAACGGGACGAGCGGCTGGACCACGGTTTCGCCTTCCGCGGGCTCGAGCGGCTCCACCGTCTTCACGGCGGCGTCGGCCGCCGGCCTGCAGAAGGTCACTTTCCCGGACTGCTCACAATACGTGCAAACGTCCTGGTCCATCATGGGCGGCGCAACGTTCACGTTCTCCGTGCTCGGGACTGCCCTCCTCCGCTTCGCGACGGTGGCGGACGTGCTCCGCTTCGGCGTGCGCGCCGCGGGGCTCTCGGACGTCTCAGCGGTGGACATCGACGCAAGTTGCGGGCGCGCGACGGACGAGATCGTCTCGGCCCTCGACGCGCAGGAATACAAGGGCCCTTTCGACGCCTGGGGCGAGGACGTGCGCGGCTCGGCGGCGACGCTGGCCGGGTACTACGCGCTCCTCGCGCGGGGCTTCAAGCCCGACGACGGCGCGGATCCGATCGTCCAGGCGGTGGCGGACGTTCGCACCTGGCTGGACCTCGTGGCCAAGGGCTCACGGCGGCCCTTCGGCGTCGCGGATTCCACGGATGACGAGGACGAAGGCGACGCCTACGTCTACACCTCGGCAGCACGGGGCTGGTGAAACATGAGCCAAGACGCGAACGCAGCACGGCACACCCTGACGGCTCCCGCGCGGAGCACGCTCATCACGGTCGCGGACAACGCGCTGAGCACGAGCCCCGAGCGGGTGGTGGCGAGCTCCACGCCGTGCCTGCAGGTCTGCATAAAGGCCCTTTCGACGAACGCGGTCAACGTGCGCGTCGGTGACTCCAGCATCTCCACCACGCGCGGCTACCAGCTCGCCCCCGGCGAGGGCATCGCGCTCGCGGTGCCGAACGCGACGGACGTGTGGGCCTGCTCGGAGAGCGGGACCCCTTCGATTGCCGTCCTCGTGGCAACTGGGGTGGCGGAGTGATCGCCTGTAGCGGCCCCATCGGCCCTGGCCTTGGGCGCGGGCCTGCAGGTTCGGCTGGCGCCACGGGCCCCGCATCCACGCTGCCCGGATGTCCGCACGTCAAGGGCACGGACTCCAGCGCTTCGGCTGCCACGGCGGAGCAGATCTTTTGGCGCCTCGCTGCGGCGGGCACGGTCAAGAGCGTTTACTTCAACCCGCGCGGCGCTGCCACGGCGGACAACGCCAATTACGCAAACCTGACCGTCCGGCACTACAACAGCGCGGGCGTGCTACAGACGACATGGTCCCAGACCACGCAAATCAGCGGCGGCGGGGCGCACGTCAATAACACTCCTTGGCCCATCGCGACCGCGCTGAGCGCGGCTGGTTCGGCCGGTGACTACTTCACGCTCCAGATCACCAAGCCCGGCACGGGCGTCACTGTCGCCGCCGGGAATACACAGATCGACGTCTCTCCGAGCTGACCCCATGCTGAAGATCACCGAAGAATTTCTGAGTGAGTGCAAGGGCCTCGCCTTCTACCCGTGTTACACGGAGGACAGCGGCTTTTTCGTCGATGACGCCCGTTACAACTGGTGGATCGACATCGCCCCCGGGCGCTCGCGAAAGGCGGTCCTCGTCAATTCGGCGCGGGATGACAAGCCGGTCCCGCGCGCGACGTGTGAGGCGCTGATCGCGGCTACGGTTGCGACGGCGGACGGCGGCGTGGTGCTCCCCGATGGGGGCATTGCGGACCTGGACGATGACCTGAACCTGATTCGGAGGAGCTGAGCCGATGCCTGCCACAACCTCCAAAGTCCTCGCGGCCCTCAACGGGACCACGCACGACGCGAACGGATACGCCCAGACCCCGCCCGTTGCCGGTGGGCGGAACCTCGCGATCATGGTCCTGAACGAGGAGTTCGTCACCGTGTCCCCGAGTATCCCGGGCGCGTACCTCATCGGCTCGGTGGCACACTCGGTCCTTTCCGCGACCGGGGCCGCTCCGGCTCCCGGCGGCAACGGCGTCGTCCTCAACGGAGCCACCTACGCGGTCACCATCAACGAGGGTACCGGATACATCGAAGTGCAGCAGACGAGCCCCTGACCCCATGAAGCTCCACCGCTCCACCGATCGTCGACTGGACGCCTTCCGCGCGGCCCTGCAAGGGCTCGCGACGGATGCCCCGCGTCTGCTCGGCGAGGCGGTGGCGGAGGGCGGCGAGGCGGCCATCACGGCGGAGTTCGCCAAGGAAGCGGACCCGGCCGGCAACCCCTGGGCGCGGCGCAAACCTCCCACGGGGAGCTGGCCGATCCTTCGCAAGACCGGCAAAATGTACGGGAGCGTGACGGCGCGGGCTCTCCCATCTGCGGCAGAGTTCACGGTCGACACCCCGGCCGAGTTCCATCAGGGCGGCACGTCGCGCATGGTCGCGCGGACCGTCCTCCCGAAAGGCACCCTCCCCGAGCCGTGGCGCGTGGCCATCGGCGAGGCCGTGCGCGAGCGCATCGCGGATCGGCTCCGGGTGCGGGCGTGAGTTCCTCCCTCGAGTTGACGATCGACGAAATCGCGACGGCCATGAGCGCCACGGCCTACACGGTCGGGATCTCCGCGCACGCCACGGCGAGGCGCGCAGCCCCCCCGCGCGTGGCTTGGACGCTGCGCGAGATTGGCAAGCTCGGCCCCGCCGAGCATCAAGAGGACTCGTCCGACGTGGTCGGCTACACGGCCCCGGTGCTCTGCGACGTGGAGCTCTGGGCGGCCGGCGTCACTGGCGTGTCGACGGACTGGGAGGTCCTCTGGGCGCTCTACAAGTCTTTCGTGGCGGCCTGCGCAAATGGGGTCGGCGAGATGGTGGTAGAGATCGGAGCGGCTCCCATCAAAGGGTCGCAGCACTCGGAGAAGGGGCTCACGGCGGTCCTTCCGGTGTCGATCAAATTCCCGGTCCTTTTCGAGGACCTCGACACCCACACGATTCTGACAACGGCGCTCGTGGCGAGCGTGACAGACCAAGACGGCTCGAACCCTGAGGCGGCCCCATGAGTATCAGCACGACGATCGGCGAAGTCACCACGGCAATCCCGGAGAACCGCGCACAAACGGTGCTCGTGGTCGGTTACGGCCATTCGGCCACGGCCAACGTGGTCAACGAGTTCAGCGCCTCGGGCTCCATCCAGGGCACTCTGGGCGACGGCTCGGCAACCTGGCTTGCGGTCCTGATCGCGAAGGCATCCAAGCGGCTCGTCAAGACGTTGGTGCCCTCCACCTCGGGCGGCTCCTGCGGTTCTGTGAC
>JACCDG010175709.1_pt1 | contig 11077 bp, 9 predicted proteins | sample 7442471 | NCBI WGS metagenome assembly JACCDG01 (sample SAMN15323444, study PRJNA562643) | freshwater metagenome | isolation source: river surface water | place: USA:Blue River Watershed | collected 2017-08-17
TCAACAAAACCACTGTTCCCACAACGTTGGTCATCACGAAATCAATGGGATTGGTAATACTGCGATCCACATGGCTCTCCGCCGCCAAATGAATCACCCCATGAATGGTGCGGGCTGTAAACAAAGCCTCTACTGCAGTTTTATCGGTGATATCCACCCGAACAAATTCGTAGTTGGGGGCATCTTCAATATCCTTCAGGTTTTCCAAATTCCCCGCATAGGTCAATACATCCACATTGATGATATGCAAATCTGGGTGATTTTGGACAAATCGCCTTACAACATGGCTACCAATAAACCCGGCACCGCCTGTGATGATGATGTTCTTTTTACTCATGAAGTTTCAAAATTACTATGTTCGATGCGCTGTTGATGTGAAAAATTTGTGTTACTCCGGTTTAACTGATTTAATCACAACCCGAAGAGGGGCATACGCAGGCACACCGATTCTGCCTTTGTTGCCATATCCATTGGCCGATGTCACCAAGAATTCTCCTTCTTCACCCTCTCCCAAATAAAACGGTAAAATATTCAAACACTTCACATCGTAAATCGCCAAGGCAGACTCAAAGGGATCTACACCCACCTTCTCAGCGCGATACTTCCTGCCTTCCATCGATGAATTCACCAACAACGTTCCATCAATATTGTATACTTCGCAATGAAATGTCACCGCCTTCGCCGATTTCAAATAGGGTGCATTTTCTAACCTTCGCTGCTCAATGTCGTAGAGTCCATTCAACCGCTTGATGCGATATTTGATCATCTTGGTAGAGTCCAACAACCAACCACCCTCGGCAAGTTCCTTCACCCCGTTACCAGCGGCATATTCGTCGATGAGTTTGTTTTCCGCCATGATGCGATTCAAAAACTTCTGATTGCGATAGGCATCGTAATCCTCCGCCGATAATACCCGATCAACTCGAATAACAAAGCGAGCCTCCTTACCTGATTCCAACAGTCCGATCAAGGGCGAACCACCAATCTTCAACTTCAAACTATCGGTGCTGATCTTTACCTCCATTTCAGTGCCAGTTCCCATCATCATCAGTGCTTCCAACAATTCATTTTTGGGCTGAAGCGGGTAGGGCAATTCTTCCAGGGTATCAGACTTAAAACTGTTTTCCAAAGTATCGCCATTCGGACCAATCAGCAAGTGATTCAACAACATAAAGTGGTGGGGACCCAATGGCTTCTTCAACGCTTCCCCTTGGGTAAACTTATAGACCAATCCCTTTTCTGTGGTTTTAAATCCGCCATTACAGCCCCATAAAAGCAAGAGCGATAGAATCAGGATGGATTTGGGTATGAATTTTTTCATGGGTTTCAATGTAAATAAATAACGATTCTTCATGGGTTTTCTTGGGCCTTTACTGCACAGCCAACAGTTGATTTTGATATTCCCAAACCACCTTTTTAAACTTCGCTACTGTGGCCTCCAACGTATCTGTACTTTGTCCGCCCGCCGCATTCCTGTGTCCGCCTCCTTCAAAATGCTTGGATGCCAACTCATTGGCAGGAAAATCGCCTTTACTCCTGAAGCTCATTTTTACCCGTTCTGTGCGATCGATGATCAATACACTGAACACAATGTCTTTCAATCCTAAGCCAAAATTAACCAATCCTTCGGTATCGCCCGTTTGCACGTGAAATTTGCGCAATTCGTCGCGATCCAGGTAAATGAGGGCCGTTTTGCATTCGGGAATGATTTCCAATTTTTTGTATAAACTATACCCAAATAATCGACTTCTATCCAAGGAGAACACATCGTAAATATTGGCGTGAATCGACAAATGATCTGCGCCGTGTTCCATCAAATCAGCGGCTAATCTCAGCGTTGCTGGTTTGGTATTATTGTGTTGAAAATTGCCTGTATCGGTCATTAATCCGGTATACAAACACGTTGCAATGCTAGGAGTTACGTGATCGGCACCAAAATGCGATGCAATCCACAAGTAAATCAACTCACAGGTACTCGATGCTTCGTGGTTCCAATAGGTGAATTGCGCAAATTCTTCGGGTTCCAAGTGATGGTCTATCATCACTTTATCGGCCTTTGCTTCTCTCACCAAATCACCCAACTGATTGATTCTAGAAAGACGGTTGAAGTCCAAACAAAAGATGACATCGGCTTCAGCTACTTTTTGTGCCACTTTCTCCGGTGTCTTTTCAAAATCTAAGACTTGTTCATTGCCCGGCAGCCAAAACAAATTCTCGGCGTAATCGGTGGGTGTGCATACCACAACATCCTCAACAAATTCGCGCAAAAAGCCCCATAACCCCAGGGTTGAGCCCATGGCATCTCCATCGGGTTTGTGGTGGGTGGTGATAACAACCGAATGGATTTTTCGGTCGTTTAATTGCTGAACCAAGGAAGCGGTGGTATTGATTAACATGAGATTCAACAAAAATACGCCAAACAGAAGGTATTTTTGTGTGATTATGGGTATCGAAAACCACCAACTGATTACTTTATCGAACGGCTTGCGGGTTGTACATCAACGCGTGAGGGGTACCCAATTGGTTCATGCCGGGTTTTCAATCAATGCAGGTAGCAAGAACGATGGGTTACATCCCGGACTTGCACATGGCCTGGAACACATGCTTTTCAAAGGAACGCAGAAACGGAAAACCATCCATGTATTGAATCACTTGGAAGTTGTTGGGGGCGAACTCAATGCCTACACCACCAAAGAAATCACCACCATTTACGGCACTACCCAAGGCAAACACCTCTCTCGTTTAACGGATATTCTATGCGATGTGATTTTTCGCTCCACATTCCCCACACAAGAATTGGAAAAAGAGAAAAAAGTCATCATCGACGAAATCAATATGTACCTCGACACCCCTGAAGAGAACATTTTTGACGAGTTTCAAGAGCGTATTTTTGAAGGACATCCACTGGCGCATAACATTTTGGGTACAGAAGCTACGGTCAATGAGTTACAACAACAAGATTTGTTTGACTTTGTGAATACCCATTATCGGTTCGATAACATGGTCTTTTCCGTTGTGGGAAATGTTTCTCTAGAGCGCGTTTTATCGGCACTCAATCGATTCTTACCGCAAGATTTGCCCAGCAAAAGTTTGGGATCTCTGGATGAAGCGACCAAACTGTCGCTCACTACCAACTTCAAGCCCTTGCCCATCTTCAATGAAACCAAAAAAACCGACTTCAACCAAGCATACGCCATATTGGGAAGTTTGGCTTACGAACTAGATCATCCCAAGCGTTGGACACTGTTGTTGCTCAACAATTTCTTTGGCGGACCGGTACTCAACAGTCGTTTGAACTTAGCCATTCGCGAAAAATACGGTTACACATACAACGTTGAAAGTGGATACAGCGCTTTCTCTGAAACAGGGCTCTTCCATTGTTTCGTGGGCAGTGAACCCAAATACATCGAAAAATCAGTTTCGTTGATTTTCAAAGAATTGAAGAAAATACGTACTGAGTCGTTAGGTACCTTACAGCTTTCACGCGCCAAGAATCAATATGCCGGACAACTTATATTATCAAACGAAAACCGCAGCGGTTTGATGATGCATTTAGGACAGAGTATCCTTCGCAAAGGAACGGCCACTCGCATAGAAGAAGCCATCGAACACATTCAAAAGGTAACTGCAAGCGATATTTTAGATGTAGCCAATGAAATCCTCAACGAAGACCAATTCAGTCAGTTGAGTTACGTGCCCGAAGATTAATTCGCCATAGCTTATATCCCTTCACTGCTAGGGGGATATACACGAAATACAATATGGCTGTGATGTAGTTTTGGTTGATCACATACATGGGTATGTACACAACATCCACAAAAATCCACAAAAACCAATGTTGTATCCAACGCTTTCCTTGCATATACAACGCACAAATACTCAAAATTAACAGTAGAGCGTCTAGGTATAAAAACCGCGGTGGTTGAAACAACCCCGGTGAAATCAATGCTTGAATACTTCCGCTTTTTACAAAATTGGTCCAAGGAAAATACACCATCGCCCCCACCAAAAAAACGGGCCACAATTCTTTGGACGTGGCAACCCTTGGCGATGTGGATTGATGGCCGTCGCCAACAGATGATTTGCGCCATGTGTACCACCCAAATGCTTGGAACAGCAAAAATATCACATTCAAAAAAGCATCTGAATACAGCGCCCCGCGATAAAACACCACTACATAAAGCATTGATCCAGCCATGGCTACTGGCCAGTTCAGGACATTATTTTTGGCTGCCAACCACACGCACCAAAAAGACAATATCGCTGCCACCAACTCGGTGTAAGAGAGGGTGAATGGCTGAAGCCAAGCAGACAGATCTAAAAGGGTTACAGGCATCGTTAAGGGCTAACAAAAATACGGACGTTTAGGAGGTATTTTCCCATTTGAAAAGCAAACCCCTTTCGCCTAACTTTGTTTAACTAAAGAAATAATAATCTAGACCATGTTCGAATTACCTGCACTTCCCTACGCCCACAACGCCCTAGAGCCACACATCGATGCGAAAACCATGGAAATTCACCACGGCAAACACCATCAGGCCTACGTAAACAACTTGAACAATGCTGTAAAAGGAAATGCAGCAGAAGGAGTTGCGTTGCTGGATTTGATTCACAATATTTCAAAGTATACACCTGCCATCCGCAACAACGGCGGTGGACATTGGAATCATACCTTCTTTTGGGGGATTATGGGACCGAATGCAGGTGGACAGCCAACCGGTGCGTTAATGGATGCCATCGTGGCTTCTTTTGGTTCATTTGATGCGATGAAAGAGCAATTCAATAGCGCCGCTACTACCCGTTTTGGCAGCGGTTGGGCTTGGTTAATTGTGCACGATCACAAGTTGGTTATCACCTCAACACCAAACCAAGACAATCCATTGATGGACATCGCTGAAGTAAAAGGAACGCCCATTTTGGGATTAGATGTTTGGGAGCATGCGTACTACTTGCATTACCAAAACCGCAGACCCGATTACATTGGTGCTTTCTGGAATGTTGTAAACTGGTCAGCAGTAAATGCTCACTTTGAAGCAGCTACCCTTTAAGATTACATTGATCTAAAACAAAAAACCCCGGGCAAGCCCGGGGTTTTTTTATGCAATGTGCAATGAATTATTTCTTGCCCGCTTCTGCAGCTGCCTGCATCAACGCACGGGTTGTCTTAACTGTCAAAATCGCGTTCGCTGGTGAATCCAACAATTCGAAACCAGTTACTTCCACGTGACCAACCTTCGCAGATTGTCCGATTTCCAAAGTATCGATGCTAACATCAATGAAATCAGGCAAATCTTTGATCAAGCCACGAACACGCAAACGGTTCAATTTCTTCACCAATTTACCACCCGCACGAACACCAGGAGAGTTTCCTACTACACGAACAGGAATTTCCATGATCACAGGCTTTTTCTCATCAACTGCAACGAAATCGCAGTGAATGATCATATCAGATACAGGGTGGAATTGAATATCTTGCAAAATGGCATCGTAGTTTTTGCCATCCAATTCAATTTTCACTTTGTACACGTTAGGGGTGTACACCAAGTTTTTGAAATCCGCTTGGTAAACAGCAAAATTGATATTGCCGTCTGCCAAACCATACATGTTGCAAGGAACCTTGCCTTCAGCACGCAACACTTTCGCAGTGCGGGTACCTACTTCAGAGCGCAATTCGCCTTTTAGAAAAATGGTTTTCATTTTATATACTTATCTTTTAATGACTTACTTTAATTCAATCTTTGTTTGATGCGCAAATACCTGCTTAAACAAAGAACTGATACTTCCGTGCTCATGCACGTTTCTAATCGCCCTAGCAAACAAAGGAGCTACAGAAACAACTTTGATTTTATCTGAGTGGTGCTTCAATGGAATGGTATCTGTTACAACCAATTCTGTGAGTACCGAATTGTCGATGTTCTCATACGCTTTACCACTCAATACAGGGTGACAGCAAAGTGCACGAACTGATTTCGCCCCTTTATCCATCAACATCGCCGACGATTTGCACAAGGTTCCTCCGGTATCAATGATATCATCAATCAATACCACATCTTTACCCTCAACATCCCCAATCACAGTCATATTGGAAATTTCATTCGCCTTTTTACGCTCCTTGTCACAAATGATCATGCCCAAGTTCAAAATCTTAGCGACTTCACGAATACGATTTGATGCTCCTACATCTGGGGCAGCAATCACGATATTCTCTTGAGGCAATGTTTTGATATAAGGGGCAAAAATGATTGAACTTTCTAGGTGATCCACAGGCACATTGAAAAATCCTTGAATCTGTGGTGCGTGTAACTCCATGGTCATCACACGATTGGCTCCAGCGGTTTGCAAAAGATCTGCAACCAACTTTGAAGCAATCGACACCCTGGGTTTGTCCTTCCGATCCTGACGTGCAAATCCATAATAAGGAATTACCGCTGTGATGTAATTGGCACTGGCGCGCTTTGCAGCATCAATCGACATCAACAACTCCATCAAATTATCTGAATTTGGATACGTGCTCTGCACAATAAACACATCGCAGCCACGAACACTTTCATTAAAATTAGGTTGAAACTCACCGTCACTGAAACGTGAAACGGTCATGTCTCCCATCGACGATCCATAAAAATTACAGATGTCCTGGGTAAGGGTGGCAGACGCACTGCCTGCAAAGATTTTAACGGGGTGTATAAGTGATGTCATAATCGTTTTACTTTCTCTCTGGCTGTGCCCAATGCACACCGGATATCATCAAACCTTCAACTTGTTGCCCTACTAGGATTCGAACCTAGACGTACGGTACCAAAAACCGCTGTCCTGCCGTTAGACGATAGGGCAATTTTTTAGGACTGCAAATATAGGATATTTTTTTATCCTCTACTATAATTCAAAAAATTATTGAACCAATAATACCTCGGTAATGCGTTTTTCTCCCTGCGCCAATTGTACGTAATAATTACCACTTCTGAGTCCAACAACATCAAAATCAACAACATAAGTCCCGTGTCCATGCCATTCATCCTTCAGAATTCTCACCAACTGACCACTGGCGTCAAACACACTTAACTTCACATTACCCGACTCGGTAAAGTAAGAAATTTGGGTTTTGTCAACCGCAGGATTGGGGTAAATTTTGTTCAATGCAATCCTACTTACCAAGTCGATATAGTCTTCTACACGTGCTTTATTCGCCTTAAAAATGGGCAAGGTATTGAAGTCTTTCCCACCCATTGCCACCTTCACCTCCGCCGCAGGCAATTCAAACCAATCTGTTAGCACCGAAGCATACACTTGTCGAAAATCGTATTGCATAGGCAAATTGTCATTCACTGTAACCGTAGATGGTATGGTGGGGTTGGCCCCAATGACACCGTTCTGAACCGCTTTGCCAAAGACAAACATCGGCGCGGCAGCCCCGTGATCGGTACCATTACTTGCGTTACTCATCACGCGCCGACCGAATTCACTGAATGTCATACCCACCACACGGTCTTCCAATCCCAACAGTTTAATATCGTCTTGAAACGCCGCTATGGCATCGCCCAATTGCTGCATTAATGTTGCATGTCCACCAATCGTGTGATCAGCACTATCAACCTGTTCACTATGCGTATCAAAACCACCCAAACTCACCATGTATACGGGCGTCTTTAACCCACCGCTGATCAACTTGGCCACAATTTTTAACTGATCCGCCAATGGCTGACGTCCGCCCGTTGGGTATTTCGTTGATTTGTTCGATCCTTTGGCAGCAGCATTTTGAATCACCGTAGCATATTGGTTGGTTTGCTGCGCCATCAATCGCAAAAAGGCCAATTCGTTGCCGGCAGGCGTATTCGATGTTGGATCCGTGGTGCCATTCGCCAAATTGTAAAATGTTGTAGGATCAGTGATGGCCATACCCATGTTTACTTCCGGACCCATGAAAGCCAACGAAACCATCTGACCGATTTGTATCGCCAGCGGATCAGGCATCGCGGTGGTTGGATAACCTTTTGGATAACCCGTATACTTTCCGTCTAAATAACGCCCCATCCAACCTGTGGTCCAACTTTCATTGCTGTCCGATCCACTCATCCAAATGTCGGTAGACCGAAAATGTGAATAGTTGGGATTGGGGTAACCTACCGCCTGAATGGCGCTGAGCATACCATTGTTGTATAAATCGCGCATCCCTGACAACTTCGGATGCAACCCCGCAGCCGGTTTATCCCAAAACGGTAAAACTTTGTCTTCCGGAATCAAAATGTTATTTCGCGCTTTGCTCAAATTCGAATATTGATCGATGGGAATCAGCGTATTCAGTCCGTCATTACCTCCCGATAAATTTATAATAACCAACACTTTACCATCCGTTCCACGTCTACCCAAAGACTGCAATAGTGGAGAATCTTCAAATGTTTTTACCCCCATGCCATTCAATGTCAACGGCAAAACGGTTCCAGCGGCGGCGCTTGCTTTAAAAAAGGATCTGCGTTTCATGTTTTATGACAATTGGTATTCAGAGAGGTTCATGATCGACTTTAACAAATAGCGCAATTTCACCGTAGCCGTGGACAATGCCGTGGTGTAGTTTGGGTCGGATGGATCCGTTGCTGCACGATACTCATCGCTCCAATTGTAGTCAGGTATACCACCCGGCAACAATATTTCTTTCAAACTCGCCGTTTGTGTTGCGTTGATCGACATCGGTAACAAGTGCGATACACACGCTGCAATGAGGTCGTCGGCTTTTCCGGGATTCGTCAATTGTTTCGTAAATATCCAAGGATCAACCAACAGCGTATACGTACCCACCTTGTGGCCAATGAATAACAAGTAATCGGTAAATTGATTGCGCTTGGGCAGGGTGTCGCTGTTTATCCAACTGCGGTGAAACAAGGGTTTTTGATACCAAGCTGGCCAACCCGCCACGTTCGGTGGATCACCCAAGTTGAGTTGTGTAAGCTGACCAAAATTCATACCCATCTGATACATTTGGTAGAGCAAAAAATAATCTGAAGAACTGGGGAATTTCAATTCCATTTCCCTACAAAATCCTACTTGCTGTGTCAATGGATCTTTGATCACGCAAGCGCGATTCCAGGTATCAAAAAAGTGCTCGCTCATCAGCAAGGTTTTGAGTACTGCTTTGATGCTATATCCGCTGTCGCGAAATACTTTCGCCAGTGGCACAATGACATTGGTTTCCACGGTGTCATCAATTTCGTAGTACACGAAATACTCATACAGCTTTCTGCACAAAAACAAAGCTACCTCGTCTACCTTGAAAATCATGGTCAGAAGATCGTCGAGCTCTGTGTTTCCGGCGTTTATACCGGTCTGACCTTTGATCACTGTATTTCCATAAAACGAACTAAATTGTTTGTCCGAACTATCGTGATTCACACTCACAAATGCGGTGCTAAAGGGGTTGGTCAATGGATTGATGCTCCAGCCGGTCAGCACCCGAGCCATTGCTTTAACATCGTCTTCGGTGTATTTGCTGTTGGGGCCTTTTCCCAACGTAAACAGTTCCTGCAGTTCGCGAGCGTAATTCTCGTCGGGCGCCTTTTTTGTATTCAATCGACCATTGAGGTAGAACAACATGGCCGGATCAATGGTAATCGCCCTGGTCAAATCCTTCAAATTGCCCAACGCATGGGTATACAGCACTTTCGTGTATACGTAACAAGCCCTAGAATCAGGAATTTCAAGAAACTGCAAAGCAAAGTGATTGTGCCAAAACAAAACCATTTTCGCTTGAATATCTGGAGATTGTGTTACCATCTGTCCCCAAAACCAAGACTTTACACTCCCTTTCCGATAGGGTTCAACCGCAGGATCTAAGGCCGCATTTACCCAAGTAGACCCGTAAGGCACATTGGGGTCGTTCACCAAATTGCCATAATTGTTTATCGGAGGATTGGGTAGGGTGGTAGATACATTCAACAGAGCATCAACAACCTGCTCCAACGTTTTGCCTTTGTACAAATTGTAATCCGATACTTTCACACCAAACAAGGTTCTGCGCAAAAGATGCATGAGCTCATCTTTGGCAAACGTGCCTGTGTACGCTGATATTCCCGTGTTCGTTCTGCGCATTAGGGATTTCTTACCTGCCTCGTTCGACGATTGGGTTTTGGGCGATGCAGGTAGAATGGATTCAAAAAAGGCTTTACGGTCCATGTGTTTAACAAATGTAACCTTCAGACATCATTTAAGATACAATGGTTTACTTCTGCCCAATGAAAATGTCAATTTTTTGACGCGTTCACATAATTCATGCGCACTTGACCGTGGTGATAAACCACCCTTTCTCCGTTGGCGAGTTCCAAGCATGCTTGTCCAAGTTGATTGACCTCCTTGAGCATCGCACTGAAAGAGACGCCGGTTTTCACATCCAAAAACACTGCGGTTTCATTGCGTTTATACAGCAAATCGTCGTACTGCGTTGCATAAAACGAAGTACGATGCCAAGCGTCTAACAATGCGAGCAGGTTCGACATAACCACAGATTCGATATTGAAATGCTGTGCTAAATCAGCCGATGCAATTTGTACGAGAGAAGTAGCCGCAACCGCTTGCGGGAACTCTGTTTGATTCACATTCACACCTAAGCCCAAGAGCAAGTATTTCTTTGGTCCGATTTGCGTGGTTTCCATCAACATACCCCCCAATTTCACATCGCGATATAGGAGGTCATTGGGCCACTTGATATCCACTTTTTCACCAACCAACTTACCCACCGCGAGGGCCACCGATGCACTCAAAGCTTTGTTGACGGCAACAAAATCGAATTCTTTTTTCGGATCTAACGGAAATGCTACAGTAAATAACGCATTCATCCCACGTTGCGAGTTCCAGTCGCTGCCCCGCTGTCCTACACCCTGATGCTGAAAATGGGTATACAGGGCGATGGGTTTTCCGCCTGCGACCAAGCCCATGGCACCAGCGGCAATAAACCGTTGTATTTCTTGTTGGGTGGAATCACATTGAGGAATAAAAAAAACATGTCCGTCACCAACGGCTTGTATGAACTGAATGTCTAACAAAATGGCGTTCTTTGCAGCAAAGTAAGTGATTAGATGGCGAAAAAAATTCA
>JACCDG010354588.1_pt1 | contig 11077 bp, 10 predicted proteins | sample 7442471 | NCBI WGS metagenome assembly JACCDG01 (sample SAMN15323444, study PRJNA562643) | freshwater metagenome | isolation source: river surface water | place: USA:Blue River Watershed | collected 2017-08-17
GCGCAGGTCTTAGACATCTGCATGAGGCTAAGCATACCCTCATACATCCTGGCCCCTCCCCCTGAGCCCGAAACTATCACCATAGGAAGTTTTCGATTAGTAGCAGTTTCAATTGCGCGGGTAATCTTTTCTCCTACTACGGAACCCATAGAACCCATAATAAAACGCGAGTCGGTAACGGCAATAACAATTTTCTTTGCATTAAGCATGCCTTCTCCCGAAACTACCGCATCCTTTAACCCCGTAGCCTGCTGATCGGCGGATATTTTTTCCTTATAAGTCTTAGGACCCTTAAAATCAAGCGGGTCCGCAGATAGCATATCCCTGTCAAACTCCGCAAAGCTATCTTTGTCCAAAAGCATATTTATCCTCTCGTATGCGCCAAGAGAAAAATGGAATCCGCACTTAGGGCAGACCTTGAAATTCTCCTCGATAGCCTTATTATAAAGGGTCTCGGAACAGGCCTCGCACTTAGCCCATAGACCATCGGGAATCTCTTTTTTCTTTAACCTTACTATGGTATATTTAGGTTTACCGAAAAGCGCCATTTTTATTTATCCTCATGCCTGTTAACTACCAGCCCCGATAAAACTTTAGGGTAGAAATAAGTAGACTTGGGAGGCATCTTCTCGCCGCCAAGCGCGACAGAAATAATCTGCTCCATCCTTACCGGGTTAAGGAAAAAAGCCAGGGATAACTCATCGCGGTCAACGCAGGATATGACATAATCTGCATCCGCGCTGTACCTTAAGGCCTCGTGGTCATCAGTTTCATATTTCAAGATGCCTTTAAAAATAAGTCGGTTCAAGATGGAAACATCAAGCGCATTATAATCTTTAGACTTTCCGTCCGCGAATTTATCCAGCATCTTCACATTCTTCAGGCGAAGCAGCCAGAACTTCTTGTCCTTGTAAAACCCTATTACATGCTCGTTGAATCCGCATTTACCCATAAACTGAAAAAACTTGACCTTATCCTTTACCTCTTCTACGTCAAAATACTCTTTCAGGCTTGTAAGAAAATTCTTAAGGTCTATCCGGCTTTCAAGCCTTAACAGGCGATGAATCGGTAGTATGGAAAGCCCACGCTGGTCCGCGCTGGTAAAATAACTTAAGGTGTAATTAAACGATGAGTCCTTGAGAAAACATTTCCCGAGGCTCTCGCGCATCTCATCCCTATAGAGGCAGGAAACCTCATAGCGGTGATGCCCATCCGCGATAAAAGCCTCCTCATCTTTAATGCCTGCCTGGATGAAATTTATTATATCCGGGCTGCTTATTTCCCATATTTTATGGCAATCCCCCGCCTTATCCGTCAATTCTATGAAGGGCACCCTGCCTATAACATGCTGGTCAAAAACCCTCTGTATGATACGCTTGTTATCCTTTAACACGACAAATATAGGGCTTAAGTTTGCGTTCGTTGCCCTTAAGACATTAAGACGGTCGTCTTTTGCCTTCTGACGGGTGTTTTCGTGCGCAAAAACAGTAGAATCATTTTCCCCTAACCTTAAGAGAGCGATAAAGCCCAAGCGCATCTTCTTCTCGCCTTTTATGCTGTACTGGTTGCTGTAAAAATAAACGGCCTTCTCTTTTGCCTGGACAAGGACATTATCCTTTATCCAGCTCCTAAATAGCTCTCCTGTCTTTTTATATTTTTCTTGCGCCCCGGGATCTTTTCTCAATAAGATATTTATAAAATTATAAGGGCTGGCAGAAGAATAATGCTCCTGCTCCCCCGGAGAGATTACGTCGTAGGGAGGGCAAACCAAAGAAGATATGTCCTTAAACTCCTCTTGGTTAAAATACAAAGCCTTAAATGGGATGATTTCCGGCATAGGCTATATTTTATACCATAAAATTACGCACTATTAAATTAATTTTTATGGGGACAGCTTGAACACTCGTGTTTCGCGGAATAAGTCGACGGGCCCTTACTATTCTTATTAGGCTTCCGGTAGTCGGTGGAATAAAAACCCGTTCCCTTAAATATTACCCCCGAGCCTGTGCCGATTAACCTCTTAATCTTCTTTCCGCACTTAGGGCAGGATTTTAAAGGCTCTTCCGTTATTCTCTGGAATACTTCAAAAACCTTCTTGCAATTATCGCACTCATATTCGTATGTAGGCATTTCTTCTCCTTACCTGAAAGATTTTTTTATTTTGTCCGCGAACCTCTCCCTCGAATTCTCGCCTGAAGCGCGCGCGTAATCTTCGATTGCCTGGCGCTGCTGGCTATTGAGCCTGCGCGGTATCTCAACATTTACCTTAACTAACTCATCCCCCGTGTATTTAGCGTGCAGATCAACAATCCCCTTTCCTTTAAGCCTAAAAATACTCCCGCTTTGAGTCCCTGGCGGGATACGCATATCAACCTTTCCATTTAAGGTAGGCACTATTATCTCCCCGCCTAATATCGCCTTGCTTAAAGATACTTCCGCCTCGGTTATAATATCATTGCCGTGCCTCTTAAAAACAGCATGCGGCATGACTTCGATAATAACATAGAGATCGCCATGGCCTGCCTGACCTGCCTCGCCTTCACCGCGAATCCTTAAGTTTGACCCGTTATCCACCCCCGCGGGAATCTTGACCTTTATCTTGCGCGTAACCTTTGCCCTGCCCTCGCCGTTACACTGCGGGCAGGGAGACTGTATGATCGAACCCTCTCCCGCGCAACGCTGGCAAACCTGTTGTATATAAAAACCTCTTGCTGATGCCACTGACCTTCCCGAACCCTTGCATTGAGGACAAGTGATTTTCTTGGTCCCCGGCCTTGCCCCGGTGCCCGAACACGCAGAACATATTTCATAACGCGGCACCGTTATTGTCTTTTCAGCGCCAAAGGCTGCCTCTTCCAGGGAAATATCCACCGATATCTGCAGGTCCCTTCCCCTGCGTCTTGAGCCGCGCGAAGAACGGCCTGCGCCGCCGAAGAAATCATAGCCTAAATCGCTGAAGATCTCTTCAAACAACCCCCCCCCGAAACCGAAGTTGCCCATGCCCTCAAAGACACTGTTGAAATCCGCGCCCTTAAATATATCCTCTTGGGCATATTTCTGGTCAATACCGGCATGCCCATACTGGTCATAAAGAGCCCTCTTATTCGTATCGGATAGTACGGCATAAGCCTCGGAAATATCCTTGAACTTTTCTTCGGCCTCTTTCTTCTGCTCGTGCGGGACCCTGTCCGGATGATGCTTAAGCGCAAGATCGCGGTAAGCCTTTTTTATCTGATCCAGGCCTGCCGCCTTAGGGACCCCAAGGACCTCATAATAATCTTTTTTTGTAGGCATACGGGATATCAACGATTAAGTCGTGGGCGCTTTTTAAGATAGCGCGCCACGACTCTAATCATGCTAAATTTTTATAATTATTTTTTATTATCCTCTTCCTTGTATTCCGCGTCAATTATATCTTCTTCCTTCTTTCCTTCCTCTTTAGGTCCCTGGGCATTGGAATCCTGATCCCCGGGAGCCTGACCGCCCTGCTGCGACTGCGATTGCTGTTTCGCAGAGGCCTGTTTATATATCTCCTCTGCCAGCTTATGAGAGGATTTGGTCAAATCATCCATAGCCTTTTTAATCCTCTCGATATTTTTATCCTTTATAGCTGCCTTCAGGTCATTGATCTTCGCTTCAATATCGGCGCGTTCGGACTGGTTTACCTTATCCCCGTAGTCTTTAAGCGATTTCTCTGTAGCATAGACCAAGTTATCCGCCTGATTGACCACTTCGACTTCTTCCTTCTTCTTGGCGTCATCGGCGGCAAACTTCTCCGCATCGCGCACCATCTTATCAATCTCCTCTTTAGAGAGCTTTTTCGGAGCAGATATGCGCACGGACTGCTCTTTCCCGGTGCCAAGGTCTTTTGCGGAAACATGCACTATCCCGTTGGCGTCAATATCAAAAGAGACCTCGATCTGGGGAATCCCGCGCGGGGCAGCAGGAATACCAACCAGGTCAAACCTGCCCAATTCCACATTGTCGTTTGCCATGGGACGCTCACCCTGCAGGACGCGGATAGTAACAGCGGTCTGGTTATCCGCTGCGGTAGAGAATATCTGGCTCTTCCTGGTAGGAATAGTGGTATTCCTTTCGATGAGCTTGGTATTGACACCGCCTAATGTCTCAATCCCTAAAGAGAGAGGGGTTACATCAAGCAACAGCACATCCTTCATATCCCCTTTGATTATCGCAGCCTGAACAGCAGCGCCTAACGCAACGCACTCCATAGGGTCGACTCCGCGCTCGATCTTCTTACCCACGAAATCCTCTACAAATTTCTGGACGATAGGCATACGTGTAGGCCCGCCGACCATGATTATACGGTCGATCTCCCCGGAAGAAAGCTTAGCATCATTTAAAGCCTGCTCCATCGGATGCCTGCACCTGTCGATTATAGGACCGATTAAATCCTCCAGCTTTGCCCGGGTAATAGACATGGTAAGGTGCTTGGGCCCCGAAGAATCAGCGGTGATAAAGGGAAGGTTTATATCCGTGCTTACCGTCGAAGATAATTCTATCTTTGCCTTTTCTGCCGCTTCACGGACTCTTTGCACTGCCATCTTGTCATTCATCAGGTCAATCCCGGTTTCGCGTTTAAACTGACCGCAGATATACTCAAGCAACGCCTTATCCATATCTGTCCCGCCCAGCTGCGTATCTCCGGAAGTAGCCTTGACCTCAAAAACTCCCTGCGCCATCTCCATTATGGTAACATCGAGCGTACCGCCGCCTAAATCAAAAACCATTATCTTCTGCTCTTTCCCCGCCTTTTCCAAGCCATAAGCCAGGCAGGCAGCGGTAGGTTCATTGATAATACGCAGCACCTTAAGGCCCGCGATCTCCCCGGCATCCTTAGTAGCCTGCCTCTGGTTATCGTCAAAATAAGCAGGGCAGGTAATAACTACCTCTTCCACTTTGTCTCCAAGATAATTCTCGGCGTCCTGCTTGATCTTCTGCAGTATGAACGCAGAAATCTGCTGGGGAGTGTATTCATGGCCAAGGGCCTTGAACTTAAAGTCCGTACCCATTTTACGTTTTGCCGCCTGAATAGTATTCTCCGCGTTTATCGCCGCCTGTCTTCTTGCCGGCTCACCGACTAACCGCTGGCCGTCTTTCGTAAAAGCGACATAAGAAGGGAACGCCTTCCCTGAGGCAACTCCCGCCCCCTCTGCCGAAGGTATGATCACCGGCCTTCCCCCTTCCATAACTGCGGCTGCCGAATTAGAAGTACCCAAATCAATCCCGATTACTTTAGCCATAATTAACCTCCTTGTTTTTTAGAAACTTTTACTTTTGCGGTGCGTATAACCCTGTCGTTTAACAAATAACCCTTTTGCATCTCTTCCATAACCGTATGCTCGGGCAAGTCCTTGTCTTCTGCCTGCATCATGGCCTCATGGTAGTGAGGATCGAATAGTCTTCCCTCTGCCTCGATAGGCTTTACCCCGTAGGCCTTGAGCATTTCATATAAATGCGCCAGGATCATTTCCACTCCTTTTAAAAAGGCCTGCGGGTCCTGCTTCTGCGCTTCAGCCAGCCCTACCGACCTTTCTAAATCATCCAACACGTTAAGCAATTCTATGATAATGCCTTCATTGGCAAACTTTACAAATTCCTGTTTTTCCCGTTCTATGCGCTTACGCGTATTCTCAAAATCGGCCTGCAGCCTTAATATCTTATCCGCAAAATCAGATGCCTTTTGGGCATCTTCCTTGAGCTTGAGATATTCTGATTCCGGAACAAGAACCTGTTTTTCTTCTCTGCATTCAGTTTTGTTGTCTTTTTTGTTACTCTCTTTCCCCTGGTTCATCATTCGATATTCTCCAATAAATCGCTTAAAACATCCGAAATATAGGAAAGCGCGGGGATAATATGCTCATATTCCATACGCACCGGCCCTAAAACAGCTATCTTCCCCTGCGGTTTATTCTTTTTACGGTAACCGGAGACTACCAAAGAACAACTCTCCATATCCGGATGCCCGAGCTCATGGCCTATATAAACCTTAACCTTGCCCTCAAAATCCCTGTTTATGACCTCCAGGATGTTTTGCTTCTCCTCCAACGCCTTGATAATAAACATTATCTTCTGGGAATCCCTGAACTCGGGATGCTCCAGTATGCGGCTTAAACCTTTGTAAAAAAGTTTATCCTGCCAGTCTAAGAAAGAAACTATCCCCGCGTAATGCGTAATCTGGGCAATAACCTCGGTAGTCTCCTCAAGGGCCTCTTCTAACCTGTGCAGCCCCTTTTTATATTCCCGCATTATCCTGCCCTTTTCTTCATCAAGCAAATTTATCTGCATCCTCAAGAAATCAACGTAATAACGGTACCCCTTATCCGTAGGTATCCTGCCTCCCGAAGTATAAGGATGCGTAAGATAACCTTCCTCCTCCAGTTCCGAGAAGATGTTGCGTATTGTTGCGGGGCTTAAATCAAAAGAACCTGCTATATCCTCCGAGGCGACCGGCCCGGCCTTACGGATATGCCTGTTTATGGTCGCGTTCAAAACCGCCCTTCTTCTTGAATTATAATCTACATTCTTTACCATAGCCTTATTCCTTTTCAGGATTAAATATAGCTAGCGCAAAACTAAAAAGTAATTTTAACATATTTTCCGGCCTTGTAAAGCTATTTTTAGCGCTTTCCGGATAAGAGTGCTAATCTACAGGTAAAAAAAAATTAAAACTCTTTTTCTATGATCAGCTTGATCCCCTGTATATTTACTTTCTTTTCCTCCATAAGATAATGCACATATTCTAACCTTCTAACGTCCTTAAGAGAATATAGCCGGCTCTTCTTGCCTATCCTCCTAGGCCTTACTACCCCGGCTTTATCGAGTTGGCGCAATGTCCATACCGGTATATCCACCAACCTACTTACTACGCTGATAATATAAACCGGTTCATCCTGGCTAATCTGTATATCAAATAAAGGCATTGCCCACTCCCTTATTTAGAATTACACCTGTTAAGAATATAACATAATTCATAGCTATTGTCAAGTAAAATGATAAAAATAATTAGATAACCTAACAGGGAATACTTTTAATAACCCCTTTTAACCTTTCATACAATAATTTAGGCAAGGCAGCCGTAACCTTCATCCCCTTCTGCTGATAAGAAATATTTCTCACTCTCCCCTTGCTGTACAATAGGCTGACGATATCCATCCTGTCCGCCGGGATAAAGAGATTTAACTCCAGCATGTAATCCGAAAAAAAATCCCCGATCTTGCTAAGTAAACCATCTAAATTAATCCTCTTTTCAGCGGATATGCTAACAGTATGGGCAAAATCTCCTGAAATGGCCTTTAGCCGATCATGCTTGCTTAAGAGGTCGATCTTATTTAAAACAGTGATTATAGGCTTATTATCTGCCTTAAGTTCTTTAAGTACATTCAGAACCGCCTTGCTGTTTTCATACATATTATCCGAAGAAACATCCAAGACATGGATAAGTAAATCGGCGTTAATTACCTCCTCAAGCGTGGCCTTAAATGCCTCAATAAGGTTATGCGGGAGATCACGCAAGAACCCCACCGTATCAGAGAGGACAACTTCTTGACCATTAAGTAACCTTATCTTGCGGGACAACGGGTCAAGGGTAGTAAAAAGCCTGCTGGAAACTGCCTGGGAGGAATTTGAAAGCGCATTTAAAAGAGTGGATTTCCCCGCGCTCGTGTAGCCGACTAATGAAATTAATGGTATCCCCTCATTTCTCCTTTTCCTGCGCATCAGGTCACGATGGGAAGCCACCTTCTTAAGATCCTCTTTAAGCCTTGCTATCCTGTCTTTTATCCTTCTGCGGTCAACCTCAAGTTTCTTCTCCCCGGGCCCGCTCGTTCCGACTCCTCCGCCCTGCCGGGAAAGCATTATCCCCTTTCCTGCTAAACGCGGCATAAGGTATTCTAACTGCGCCAGCTCAATCTGCATCTTCCCTTCCGGACTTTTTGCTCGCCTGGCAAATATATCAAGGATAAGCTGCGTCCTGTCTATCGTCTTCTTGCCAAAGATATCTTCCAGGTTCCTCTGCTGCGTCCCAGAGAGATTACATCCGAAAATTATGACATCAGCCGACAGTTCCTGGGCAAGACAGGACAACTCCTGCGCCTTGCCTTTCCCGATAAAAAGATCCGGCGTTATCTTCCCGCAAAAACAAGCTATATTATCCAGCGCCTCAACCCCGCAGGAAAAAGCCAATTCCTCCAGCTCGATAGCAGCAAGCTCCGTGCTTATCCTGTTTTTATCTTCGTATAATTCTATAGTAACAAGAACGGCCTTTTCCATACCCCTTAGCCAAACGCTCTCCTAAAAATCTCCTTTGCAACGCTCTCTGGCTTATCACCCTTTTTAATGCTGATCCGAATTATTCCCTTATCCTTCCTGAACCAGGTCAACTGCCTCTTGGCATAACGCCTGGTATTAGCCTTTATTCTTTCCGAACATTCTTCAAGGCTGCACTGCCCCTTCAAATAGCTCAAGACCTCTTTCAGCCCTATCGCATAAAAAAGGGTCGTGGATATCTTTTGTTTTAAATAAGCCCTGACCTCTCTTACCAGCCCGCATCTAAACATACTGTCCACCCGCTCATTTATCCTCTTGTATAGCAAGGCCCTATCCATATCAAGGCAAAAGATCCTGACATCATGGGTATCCCTTAGGCCGCGCCTTTTCTTCTGCCAGAAAGAAATCGGTTTACCCGTTGCCTTAAAGACCTCGAGCGCGCGTATTATCCTCTTAGCATCATTAAAATGAATCCTGGCTGCGGATAAAGGGTCTGCTTTTTTAAGGAGGCTGTGCAGATAATTGCTGCCTTTCTCGCTGTATATCCTGTAAAGTTTCCTACGGATCAGCGGGTCAACTTTTGGGCCCTCGAATATCCCGTCTGCCAAGACAGACATATAAAGCCCGGTCCCTCCCGTAAAAACAGGCACCTTACCCCGGGAGATTATCTCCTGCGCCTTCTTAACGGCCTGGCTACGAAAAGAAAAAACATCGTATTTCTTATCAACTGGCACCACCGCGAATAAATGATGTCTTGCCATCTTTTTTAGTTTAACCTGAGGCTTAGAGGTGAGTATGCTAAACCCCTTATAGACCTGCATCGAGTCACAACAGATAACTTCGCCTTTTATCTTCTTGCAAAGGTAAGCAGCTATCTCAGACTTGCCTGTCGCGGTGGGCCCGACGATGAAAATAACTTTCTTCTTTAAAGAATGTCTATCCGGCATCAGGGACAGATTTTAACGGGATAACCCTGCCGGACGAGTTTCTTGCTGAATTGCTCCGCTTCCTGGCGCGTCAGGAATTTACCTACCCGCACAGGGTAAACCTCTCTTCCTGAAACAAACATCTTTTCCATATAAGCAGGTAAGCCTCCGGCAATAAGCTTGCGAGTAAGATTTCTGGCATTATTTATATTACTGAAAGAGCCAACCTGCACAGAAAAAGTTTCCTCGCGCTGATTAAAATAAAGGCTATCGGCCTTCCTTGATAAAACCTTAATCTTATTTAAAACCTCCTCTTTGAATTTGGTCTTTGGGTACTGCTCCAGAAACTGTTCATAAAGCGCCTTTGACTCTTTTATCTCTCCCCGCAGGTAGTAGACATCGGCTAGAGCGATCTTAGACTCTTCCTTAAACTTCTTATCCCCGTGATTATTTACAACGAAAGAAAAACTATCCTCCGCCTTCTTATATTCCATCTTCTTTAAATAACTTAACCCGAGGAAATAATAGAGTTCGGAGGAATATCTGTCCTGCGCAATAAGCGCTTCCGCTTGCCTGATGACCAAATCATAATCCGAACTTAAGAAATGCCTCTTAATATCTCCGATATCCAGGGCAAATGACAAAGCGGTATAAACACAGATTAAGATAGCCGTGCATAGGATAACCTTTGAATATAAATTATTTACGCGCATTATGATCCTTTGATATCCTGATTTGTTCATCCAAGGCCAAGGCATGCCTGCGCTCCTTTTCCGGCCTGGTCACGTCATCCTGCATCTTAAATGATTCGGTATGCGGCCTCGGAGAATACTTAAAGATGTATGCGGCGTTAAACCTAACTAAGCTGATAAGGCTAAGAGTCTGCCTGAAATCAGCCTCCGTCTCCGTAGGAAAACCCACGATTATATCCGTAGTAATTTTTCCTCCTTTAACAATCTTTCGGTATTTATCCAGTAAACCCAGAAAATCCTCCCTGGAATACCCTCTATTCATAAGGCTAAGAACCCTGCTCGAACCTGACTGGACCGGAAGGTGTATAGACTTCTCCACCTTATCGAGCGCGGCAATTGCCTTAAATAATCCCAAAGAGGCATCTTTCGGATGAGAAGTCATAAAATTAAGCTGTTTAAGCCCCTTAAACGCATTAACCATAGATAAAAGCTTGATAAAATCAACGTTCGCGTCCCGATAGGAATTTACATTCTGCCCTAAGAGCGTAATAGACGTTATGCCATCGTCAATAGCCTGGCTAACCTCCTTAAGTATGTTCTTATGGCTGCGGTGCCTAATGGGCCCGCGCACATAGGGAACAATGCAGTAGGCGCAGAAGTTAGAGCAGCCTTCGGAAATAATAACATAGGCGTGCCTTTTATCTTTATGGAAGCTGTTGCGATAAATAGCCTCCGGCCTTTCTACCCCTTCGGTCTCCCAGACTTTTCTTGAGAAAAGCGGAAGCCCCTTAAAAGGCCTTTTTACTTTTTTTCTATCAGACAGCAGTTTCCCGATTATCCCTGGGACCTTATCTATATCACCCGGGCCTGCGGAAAAATCCACATATTCAGACATGCCGAATATCTCCTGGCCGTAATTCTTAGCCATACAGCCTAAAATCCCTATTAGAGGAACCGCGCCTTTAGAAGCCCTGGCTCTTGAATGCCTCTTAAAGCACTCCCCCGCCAAAGAAATAACCCTATCTTCGGCATGCCTGCGCACGGAGCAGGTATTGAATAAAATGACATCCGCCTTGCGGTAGTCATCGGTAAACTTATACCCTTCCTTATCTAGCAGGCCCTGAATAACCTCCGTGTCTCTTTCATTCATCTGGCATCCGAAGGTGCGCA
>JACCDG010798456.1_pt1 | contig 11076 bp, 11 predicted proteins | sample 7442471 | NCBI WGS metagenome assembly JACCDG01 (sample SAMN15323444, study PRJNA562643) | freshwater metagenome | isolation source: river surface water | place: USA:Blue River Watershed | collected 2017-08-17
GGCGGCAACTTCCGCGCGCTGTTCGGCATCGAGAAGGACGGCGTCAACCTGCTGGCCGAGGACGGCTCGCACCCGAAGGGCGCCGAGATCACCACCGGCCACCCGCAGTTCGACCACGTCCTGCTGAAAAAGCTGGGCTGGTGGGACGAGCTGACCGACGCCGAGAAAACCGCTGCCGAAGGCAAGAACTGGAAGACCGATGCGTCGGGCGGCATGATCCGCGTGTTCATGAAGGGCCATGGCTGCCACCCGTTCGGCAACGCCAAGGCGCGCGCCGTGGTCTGGAACTTCCCGGACCCGATCCCGCAGCACCGCGAGCCGCTGTACGGCACCCGCCCGGACCTGATGGCCAAGTACCCGACGCACGACGACAAGAAGGCCTTCTGGCGTCTGCCCACGCTGTACAAGTCGGTGCAGGACAAGAACATCGCCGACAAGGTGCACGAGAAGTTCCCGCTGATCCTGACCTCGGGCCGTTTGGTCGAATACGAAGGCGGCGGCGAGGAAACCCGCTCAAACCCCTGGCTGGCCGAACTACAGCAGGAAGCTTACGTCGAGATCAACCCCAAGACGGCGGCCGATCGCGGCATCCGCAATGGCGACCGGGTCTGGCTGCTGGGCGCGACCGGTGCGAGGTTGAACGTGCAGGCGCTGGTGACCGAGCGCGTGGACACTGGCACGGTGTGGATGCCCTTCCACTTCTCTGGTCGTTGGCAGGGCGCAGACATGCTGGCCTACTACCCCCAGGGCGCGGCCCCGGTGGTGCGCGGTGAGGCCGTCAACACGGCCACCACGTACGGTTATGACAGCGTCACCATGATGCAAGAGACCAAGACCACGGTCTGCAACATCGAGAAGGCTTGAGGAGAACACGATGGCACGAATGAAATTCATCTGTGACGCCGAGCGCTGCATCGAGTGCAACGGCTGCGTCACCGCCTGCAAGAACGAACACGAGATTCCCTGGGGCGTGAACCGCCGCCGCGTGGTCACTTTGAACGACGGCGTTCCGGGTGAGAAGTCGATCTCTGTGTCCTGCATGCATTGCTCGGACGCCCCCTGCATGGCGGTTTGCCCGGTCAACTGCTTCTACAAAACCGAAGAAGGCGTGGTGCTGCACGACAAGGATGTGTGCATTGGCTGTGGCTACTGCTCCTATGCCTGCCCGTTTGGCGCACCGCAATTCCCAAGCCAGGGCACTTTTGGTGTGCGTGGCAAGATGGACAAGTGCACATTCTGCGCCGGCGGCCCGGAAGAGCACGGCAGCCAAGCGGAATTCGACAAGTACGGACGCAACCGCCTGGCCGAGGGCAAGCTTCCGGCTTGCGCCGAGATGTGCTCGACCAAGGCACTGCTGGCCGGCGACGGCGATGTGGTGTCCGACATCTTCCGTCAGCGCGTGGTGCAGCGCGGCAAAGGTGCCGAAGTCTGGGGCTGGGGCACCGCCTACGGCAACCAGGCCAAACAAGGAGCCTGACCATGCGCAAGACCCTGACCACCGTTTCTCTTCTCGCTGCCGCACTGGCACTGGCCGCCTGTGGCGAAAAACCGCAGGAAGTGACCGGCGCCCGCAGCGACAAGCCGGCGCAGGCCGGCACTGGCGTGGCGACTTTCACCGATGCGGGCTGGACGGCGGGCGACAAGGCCAGTTGGGCCAACCACCTCAAGGCCCGTGCCAACTACGGCATGAACGACCACCAGCGCGCCCCCAAGTGAGGAGACGATCATGCATCGCTTCATCCTGATCTGCGCCTGGCTGCTGGGCAGCACGGCCTGGGCGCAAAGCGCGCCGCCGGCCGATGCCGCCGTGGCCGGCGTCCAGAGCGCCAACATCTTCCAGATCGCGCCCGGTGCCGACGCCGATCCGAAGTACAAAGACCAGACCAATGGCGAGCGTGCCCAGGTGCAACCAGGCAACAATGCGCCCATGTGGCGCCAGGTTGGTCAGGGCGTGACCGGTTACAGCAGCCTGCCCAAGAGCCAGGCACCTGAAGCCGGCAACCTGATCCAGCCGTTTGTCCAGTACCCAGGCTCGCGCCTGACCAATGCCGGTGAGGCCTGGCGCCAGGTGCGCAACCGCTACCTGATTCCCTACGGTGGTGCGTTGCTGCTCATCGCGTTGGGCGCGGTGGCACTGTTTTACTGGCGCAAAGGCACTTTGGAACTGCATGGCGCTGAAACCGGTCGCAAGATCGAGCGTTTCACCCCGTTCGAGCGTTCAGCCCACTGGGCCAATGCGATCGCTTTTGTGGCCTTGGCCGTATCAGGGGTCGTCATGGCCTTTGGCAAGTTTTTCATCTTGCCGGTCATTGGCACAGCCTTGTTTGGCTGGCTGACCTACGCGCTCAAGAACATCCACAACTTTGCGGGTCCACTGTTTGCCGTGTCACTGGTGATCGTGTTCGTCACCTTTGTGCGCGATAACCTGCCGCGCGCCGAAGACATCACCTGGTTGCTGAAGGGCGGTGGTTTGCTGTCGTCGCAAGAAGTGCCTTCGCACCGTTTCAATGCGGGCGAGAAGGTGCTGTTCTGGGGTGGCGTGTTCTTCTTGGGTCTCGTGGTGGTGGCTTCGGGCCTGGTGCTCGACAAGCTGGTGCCGGGCCTCGTTTACGAGCGAAGCACCATGCAGATCAGCCACATGGTCCATGCCACGGCCACCGTGCTGATGATGGCCATGTTCATCGGCCACATCTACATGGGCACGATCGGCATGCGCGGTGCCTACAGCGCCATGCGCGACGGCTACGTGGACGAGACCTGGGCCAAGGAACACCACGAGCTTTGGTACAACGATATCCAGGCGGGCAAGATCCCGGCTCAGCGTTCTGAGCCGACCGTGCGCGCCACCAAGACGGCCACCACCGCCTGATTTGGAGAACCCCATGAAAAAGACCCTCCTGCTGATTGCCGCACTGAGTCTGAGTGGCGCAGTGCTGGCCAAACTGCCGGCCCCCAGCGATGAAGCCAAGGCCAAAGCCGCTGAGGCGGCGGCCAAGACAGCCCATGGCAATAAGGTGGCCGATTACCAGCTGTGTAAGTCGCGCGAAAAAGCGGCTGCCCACTATTACAAGACAACGGGCAAGGGCAAGCCGGTGTCCAAGATCGACACACCGGCCTGCGCCGATCCAGGGGCTTACAAGCCCGCCGATCAGGCGGCAGCTCCTGCAGCAGCCGCGCCGGCTGCTGCACCTGCCGCCAAACCGGTGGCCAAGCCCGCCGCCAAAGGCTGATCCGGTTCACACCGTTGTTCTGAAAATCCCCCGTCGACTTCGGCGGGGGATTTTTTGCGTTAGGCTCCACGCATGTCCGTTGCTGCAACCGAACTTTTCCGTAAACCCCGTCTGACCCAAGCGCAGGTGCCTCTGACGCGTCGGGTGATGGTTCGCAACGAATTTGGCGAAGTGCAGGACGCCGCCATCCCCGCTGAGCGGGCGCTGACCGTGTACCTGGACAAGCGCGAACTGGTGACCCTGATGACGCTGGGCGGCGAGCCCGAATTGCTGGTGCTGGGGTTTTTGCGCAACCAGCGCCTGATCGATTCGGTGGACCAGATCGAGTCGATCACCGTGGACTGGACCGTGGGCGAGGGTGAGGTGGGCGAGCCCGGCGTGGCCGCGGTCAAAACCCGTGAAGGCGCGCAGGTGCGGGTGGCGCGCAGCGCCGAACGTGTGGTCACCACCGGTTGCGGCCAGGGCAGTGTGTTTGGCGACCTGATGGCCCACATCGACGAAATCGCTCTGGCGGACGCGCGCATCACCCAAGGCCAGCTGTACGGCATCGTCAATGCCATCCGTCTGCAGGAGTCAACCTACAAATCGGCGGGCTCGGTGCACGGCTGCGCGCTGTTTCGCGGCGAAGAGATGCTGCTCTTTGTCGAAGACGTGGGCCGCCACAACGCGGTCGACACCATTGCTGGCTGGATGTGGATGAACGACATGGCCGGCGACGACAAGGTGTTCTACACCACCGGTCGGCTGACCAGCGAGATGGTCATCAAGTCGGCCCAGATGGGTATTCCGGTGGTGGTCTCGCGCAGCGGCATCACCCAGATGGGGCTGGACGTGGCGCTGCGGGTGGGCCTGTGCACCATTGGCCGTGCCACGAACAAGCGCTTTTTGTGCTTCAGCGCGCCCGAGCGGCTGGTGGCGCAACCCGAACTCGCTGCGGTCTGACACCCCTGGTCTGCGGGGTGTTGCACGGCTGCGCTAAGCTGAGGCCATGAACACACAAGGATGGATGCACGGCTTTCGGCTGGGTGCGCGCCAGCTCTGGCGCGATGTGCGCGCCGGCGAATTGCGCCTGCTGATGCTGTCGGTGGCCCTGGCGGTGGCTGCCCTCACGGCGGTGGGCTTTCTGGCCGACCGCATGCAGGCCGGTCTGTGGCGTGATGCGCGGCAACTGCTGGGGGGCGATGCCGTGGTGGTGAGCGACAAACCCACCCCCGAGGTGCTGGTGCTGGAAGCGGTGCGCCGGGGCTTGGTGACCAACACCCAGCTGGGTTTTCCCACCATGGCTCGGGTGCCCAGTGCCGAGGGCGACAGCCGCTTGGTGGCCTTGAAAGCTGTGTCGCCCGGTTACCCCTTGCGAGGCCGCCTGGAGGTGCGTCGCGCACCCGATGCAGCACAGGACAGCATTCCAGCGGTGGGGCAGGTCTGGGTCGACCCAGCCCTGCTCGATGCCCTGGATGTGCAGCTGGGGCAGGTGCTGGCCCTGGGCGAGCGGCAGCTGCGCATCACAGGGGTGATCGAGCGCGAGCCCGATCGGGGGGCCGGTTTCATGAACTTTGCGCCGCGGGTCATGGTGAATGCGGCCGATCTGGCGTCCACCGGACTGGTGCAGCCCGCCAGCAGGGTGAGCTGGCGCATGGCAGTGGCCGGCCCCGAGGCCGTGGCAAACGCTTATGCCACCTGGGCGCGTGCGCAAGCCGAGGGCGAAAATTTCCGTGGGGTTCAAGTCGAGTCGCTGGAGAGTGGCCGACCTGAAATGCGCCAGACGCTGGACCGGGCCAGCCAATTCCTGAATCTGGTGGCGTTGCTGGCGGCCTTGCTGTGTGCCGTGGCGGTGGCGCTGGCTGCACGCAGTTTTGCCGAGCGGCAGCTCGATGCCTGCGCCCTGCTGCGTGTGCTGGGGCAGAGTCAGCGCACGCTCACGCTGTCGTATGCCACCGAGTTTTTGGGTGCCGGTCTGGCAGCCAGCGCCGTGGGCGTGGGGGTGGGGTACGTGCTGCACGGGGTGTTTGTGGGCTTGCTGCAGGGCTTGGTGGACACGCAATTGCCGCCTGCCAGCGCCCAGCCGGCATTGCTGGGACTGGCCATGGGCCTGACCTTGTTGGTGGCCTTTGGTCTGCCGCCGGTGCTGCAACTGGCACGGGTGCCTGCGTTGCGCGTGCTGCGCCGCGATCTGGGCGGACTGCAATTGCGCTCTGGCCTGGTGCTGGGCATGGGCCTGGTGGGCTTTGCCGTGACCTTGCTCCTGGTCAGCCGTGACCCCAAGCTGGGCTTGATCACCGTGGGTGGCTTTGCGGCGGCGCTGGTGTTGTTTGCGGGTCTGGCGGCACTGGCCCTGTGGGTCTTGCGCCACTATGGACCCGGGGCACAGGCACCGCGCTGGTTGCGGCTGGCCACGCGCCAGGTGGCCGCCCGGCCAGTGTTTGCGGTGGTGCAGGTCAGCAGTCTGTCGGTGGGCTTGCTGGCGCTGGCCTTGCTGGTGCTGTTGCGCACCGACCTGGTGGCCAGCTGGCGCCAGGCCAGCCCTCAGGATGCGCCCGACCGTTTTGTTATCAACATCCAGCCCGACCAGGCGCAGGCCTTTTTGGCCCACCTGCAGGCGGTGGGTGTGCGCACGCCCGATTGGTACCCCATGGTGCGCGGGCGGTTGGTGGCGGTGAACGACAAAGAGGTGCGGTCCTCGGACTATGCGGGCGAACGCGCACGCCGTTTGGTGGACCGAGAGTTCAACCTGTCGTACAGCGCGCAGTTGCCAGCCCACAACCCCTTGCTGGCCGGGCGCTGGACGCAGGGCGAGCAAGATGGCGTGAGCGTGGAGCAGGGCATTGCCGAGACACTGGGCCTGAAGCTGGGCGACCGGCTGCGCTTTGACATGGGCGGGGTGACGCACGAGGCGCGCATCACTTCTTTGCGCAAGGTGGATTGGACCTCGATGCGCGCCAACTTCTTCGTGCTGTTCCCGTTGGCCGACATGCCGGGCTTGCCCATGACCTGGCTGGCGGCTTTTCGCACGCCTGAGGGAAACAGCCGCTTCGAGAGCACGCTGGTGCGCCAATTTCCCAACGTGACCAGTGTGGACATGCGGGCCTCGCTGGCACAGGTGCAGCGGGTGCTGGACCAGGTGATCCAGGCGGTCGAGTTTTTATTTGCCTTCACGCTGGCGGCGGGGGTCATGGTGTTGCTGGCGGCAGTGGGGGCCGGTCGGCAGGCGCGCGAGCGCGAATACGCCATCATGCGCGCGCTGGGGGCCAGCCGGGCCCTGCTGGCACAGGTGCAGCGCACCGAGTTGCTGGGTGTGGGTTTTCTGGCCGGCTTCATGGCCAGCACCATGGCGCTGGCGGTGGGCTGGGCGTTGGCCCGCTACGCCTTTGAATTCACCTGGACGCCGCTTTGGTGGGCGCCGCTGATCGGCGGTGGCGTGGGCGCCTTGCTGGCCTGGGCTGCGGGCAGCCTGAGCCTGGCGGGGGTGCTGCGTCAGCCGGTGGTGCAAACCTTGCGGCAAGTGACAGAGTGATGGCCCTGTGTCAGACGGGGTGAGTGGCAGGAAGGACAATCGGCACATGCAGATTCAAGAAAAACCCGCTTTCGACACCCCCTTCGAATGGATGGGCGGTGAGGCGAGGGTGCGCACCCTGGTCGACCGCTTTTACGACCTGATGGACCTGGAGCCGGCTTATCGCGAGTTGCGTGCCAGCCATGGCAGCACGCTCGATGAAGCGCGCGACAAACTGTTCTGGTTCCTGTGCGGTTGGCTGGGTGGGCCGCAGCATTACCAGGAGCGTTTCGGGCACCCGCGTCTGCGCATGCGCCACATGCCGTTTGCCATCGGGATTGCCGAGCGGGACCAGTGGCTGGCTTGCATGGACCAGGCCATGGCAGAAGTGGGAGTAGACCCGCAGCTGCATGAACGCTTGAACCAGAGTTTTTTCCAGACCGCCGACTGGATGCGCAACCGGGGCGGGTGAGACGCATGAAACTGAATTCCCTACAAGACCTCAAACAAGTTCAGAAGGCGCTCAAAGCCGAGCATGCCCGTGTGCAGGCTGAAGCCGCTGCGCGTGCCGCAGAGCAAAAAAAGCAGGAGGCTGAGCGCCACCTGTTTGCGCTGGCTGTGGGGGCGGTGCAACCGCTGCCCGACCGCAAGCAGGCGCGATTGCATTCGGTGCCTGCAGAGCCGGTGGCACGGCAGTTTCAGCAGGACGAGGCCGAGGCGCTGCGCGATTCTTTGTCGGATGGCTTTGACGTGGGCAGCCTGTTGGAGACCGATGAGGCTCTGAGTTTCAGACGCCCAGGCGTCGGCCCCGACGTGACACGCAAACTGCGCAAGGGCGATTGGACCCTCCAGCGCGAGATCGACCTGCATGGCCTGCGCAGCGATGAGGCGCGTGTGGCCTTGGCCGACTTCATTCGTGAGGCCCACCGGCAGGGGCTGCGTTGTGTGCGTGTGGTGCATGGCAAGGGCCTGGGTTCGCCGGGCAAGACGCCGGTGCTCAAGAACAAAGTGCACAGCTGGCTGGTACAAAAGAACCAGGTCATGGCCTTTGTGCAAGCCAAGCCAGCAGAAGGCGGCGCGGGGGCCTTGGTGGTGCTGTTGCGGCCAGCGGGCTGAGGCTTAGAGCAACCCCGCTTCCGCCATCGACAAGGTTTGCCCCTGGGCCACGATGATGTGGTCGAGCACACGCACATCGACCAGGGCCAGCGAGGCTTTCAGGTTCTGCGTCAGGGCTTCGTCGGCGCGGCTGGGGCGCACGGCCCCGCTGGGGTGGTTGTGGGCCAGCACGACGGCGCTGCTGCTGTGGTGCAGGGCGCGCAGCACCACCTCGCGCGGGTAGACGCTGGTCTGGGTGAGGGTGCCGCGAAACAACTCTTCGAGCGCTTGCAGGCGGTTCTGGCTGTCGAGGAACAGCACGGCAAAGACCTCGTGCGGCTTGTGCGCCAGATGCAACTGCAGGTAGTCCTTCACGGCTTGTGGCGAGTGCAGGGCCTCGGGTTCGCGCAGGCGCTCGGCCAGTGCGCGGCGTGCCAATTCGGCGATGGCCAGCAGCTCGGCCTGTTTGGCGGGCCCCAGCCCCTTAAAGGCCTGGAGCTGCTGGCGCGAGGCGTGCAGCAGGCCCGAGACACCGCCAAACTCCAGCAATTCCTCGGCCAGTGCGAGCACGTTTTTCCCGGCCATGCCGGTGCGCAGCAAGATCGCCAGCAGCTCTACATCGCTCAGGGCCTGGGGGCCGCGGGTGAGGAGTTTTTCGCGTGGGCGGGCCTGGGCCGGCAGGCTGTGGATGTCCATCGTGCTTCCTCCCTGGAAGGCGCCGGTCGCTTGCCCCGCCTGTTGCGGCGGGTGCTTTGCCGGGTTTTTACAATACACGCTTCGTTATCTGCCCGCCGCACCTGTGGCGGCAACCCGGAAAACCCTATGCCTACCGTTCAGCCCGGTTCCTTTTTGACCCTGCACTACCGCCTGGCCGGCCCGCAGGGGGACATCATCAACACCTTTTCTGACAAGCCTGCCACACTGTCACTGGGCTCGGGCGAGCTGACGCCGGCCGTGGAGCAGCGTTTGCTGGGGCTGGAGGAGGGCGCGCGCGTCACCATCGAGATGCCGGCTGGCGAAGCCTTTGGCGAGCGCAACCCCGACATGCGCCAATGGGTGGCGCGCAAGCTGCTCAACGAGCTGGGTGACCCCATGGAGCGCTACACCCTGGGCGACGTTGTCCAGTTCCCTACGCCCGATGGTCTGGGCAGCTACGCCGGCACCGCGCTGGAGGTGGCCGAAGACGGCGCGGTGCTGTTCGACTTCAACCACCCGTTGGCGGGCCAGCCGGTGACGCTCGAAGTGCATCTGATCGGGGTGTTGTGATGTCGCGTGACATCCTGTTGGCCGAACCGCGCGGTTTTTGCGCGGGTGTGGACCGGGCCATCGACATCGTTGAACATGCGTTGGCCAAGTTTGGCCGGCCCATCTATGTGCGCCACGAGATCGTGCACAACACTTATGTGGTTAATGACCTCAAGGCCAAAGGTGCCATCTTCATCGAGGATCTGGCCGAGGTGCCGCCAGGCGCCACGCTGATCTTCAGCGCCCATGGGGTGAGCCGTGCAGTGCAGCAAGAGGCTGAGCAGCGTGGCTTTCGCATCTTTGACGCCACTTGCCCGCTGGTGACCAAGGTCCATGTCGAAGTGGCCAAGCTGCACAAGGAAGGCTACGAGTTCATCATGATCGGCCACAAGGGCCATCCCGAGGTCGAGGGCACCATGGGTCAGCTCGACAGCGGCATCCATCTGGTGGAGGACGTGCAGGACGTGGCGCGTGTCCAGCCGGGCCAGACCCATCTGTTGGCTGTGGTCACGCAAACCACGCTCAGCGTGGACGATGCGGCCGATATCCTGGCGGCGGTCAAGGCGCGTTTTCCGCAGGTGCGAGAGCCAAAGCAGCAAGACATTTGTTACGCGACCCAAAACCGCCAGGACGCCGTCAAGCTGCTCAGCCCGCAGGTGGAGGTGGTGATCGTGGTGGGCAGCCCGACCAGCTCCAACAGCAACCGCCTGCGCGAACTGGCTGAGCGCCTGGGCACGCCCGCCTACATGGTGGACTCCGCCGCCGACCTGCAAGCCGTCTGGTTTGACGGCAAAGCCCGCGTGGGCTTGACCGCCGGTGCTTCCGCGCCCGATGTGTTGGTGCAGGCCGTCATCTCACGGCTGCGTGAACTCGGCGCGGTTTCGGTGCGTACCCTCGATGGTGTGCAGGAAACCATCAAATTTCCTTTGCCCAAGGGCCTCAAGCCCGAGTTGGGCTGATCCCTACAATTGCTCCATGCTCGATATCCTTCTCCTCCGCAAAGACCTGGACGCCGTGATCGCGCGTCTGCAGGCCCGCAAGAACCCCCAGCCCTTCCTCGATGTGGACGCTTTTCGCGCTCTGGAGTCCGAGCGCAAGACGCTGCAAACCCGCACCGAAGAACTGCAAGCCCAGCGCAACAGCCTGTCCAAGCAGATCGGCATGCTCAAGGGCAAGGGCCAGCATGCCGAAGCCGACGCGGTGATGGCCCAGGTGGCGGCCATCAAGAGCGAACTCGAAACCTCTGCCGCGCGGTTGGAAGTGATCCAGGCCGAACTGCAAGCCCTGTTGCTGGCTGTGCCCAACCTGCCGCACGAAAGCGTGCCGGTGGGCGCGGGCGAAGAGGGCAATGTGGTGGTGCGTAGCTGGGGCACGCCCAAGACCTTTGACTTCGAGGTCAAGGACCACGTTGAGATCGGCGAGAAGCTGGGCCTGGACTTTGACACCGGCATCAAGCTGTCGGGCTCGCGCTTCACTTTCATGCGCGGGCCGATCGCGCAACTGCACCGTGCGCTGGCCCAGTTCATGCTCGACACCCAAACGCGCGAGCATGGCTACACCGAGTGCTACACGCCTTACATCGTCAACGCCGACACGCTGCGCGGCACAGGCCAGCTGCCCAAGTTCGAAGCCGACCTGTTTGCAGCCAACAAAGGTGGCCAGGACGGCGGCGAAGACAAACAGGATCTGTACTTGATCCCTACCTCTGAAGTCACGCTGACCAACGTCGTGCGCGATGAGATCGTGGCCGAAGCCGAGTTGCCGATCAAGATGACGGCGCACACGCCGTGCTTTCGTTCTGAAGCGGGCAGTGCGGGGCGCGATACGCGCGGCATGATCCGCCAGCACCAGTTCGACAAAGTCGAGATGGTGCAGATCGTGCACCCCGACAAGAGCTACGAAGCGCTGGAGGAAATGACCGGCCACGCCGAAGCCATTTTGCAAAAGCTGGGCTTGCCCTATCGGGTGATGAGCCTGTGCACTGGCGACATGGGCTTTGGCGCCACCAAGACCTAC
>JACCDG011625290.1_pt1 | contig 11075 bp, 8 predicted proteins | sample 7442471 | NCBI WGS metagenome assembly JACCDG01 (sample SAMN15323444, study PRJNA562643) | freshwater metagenome | isolation source: river surface water | place: USA:Blue River Watershed | collected 2017-08-17
ATACGCAACCCCATAGGTATGGCCGGTGTACGCCTGGAAGGGAATTTCCATATTATCACCGGACAAATTTCAGCAGTTAAGAATATTTATAAATGTGTAGACAGAGCCAGTCTGAAAGTAGTGGATCTTAATCTGGAACCGCTGGCTTCTGCCGACGCTGTACTTAGTGATGAGGAAAAGGAAGCGGGTGTAGTGCTGGTAGATATTGGAGGTGGTACTACGGATATTGCTATTTTCTACGATGGTATCATCCGCCATACGGCTGTTATTCCGCTGGGTGGTAATATTATTACTGAAGATATAAAAGTAGGTTGCTCCATTATTACCAATCAGGCAGAATTACTGAAGGTGAAATTTGGATCGGCGCTAGCCAATGAGAACCAGGAGAACGAAGTTATTTCAATTCCTGGCTTACGTGGCCGTCCGCACAAAGAAATTTCTGTGAAGAATTTAGCCAGCATTATTCAGGCTCGTATGGAGGAAATATTGGCTTTTGTAATGTATGAGATTAAAAATTCCGGTTATGATAAAAAACTGGCTGCCGGCATAGTAGTTACCGGAGGGGGTTCTCAACTGAAACACCTGCCTCAGCTGGTAGAATATTTTACAGGCATGGATTGCCGCATTGGTACACCCAACGAACATGTGGCCAAAAGCTCAGAGAATGTTACCAACCCTATGTTTGCTACCGGTGTAGGTTTAGTGATGATGGGATTAAGTAAAATGGAAAAAGAGTTCTCTCGTCAGGCAGTTAATGCAATGGTAGAGGAAACTGTTTCGGCCAAACAGGAGAAAGAAAAGAAAGCTAAAACAGCTGTTCATTCTAAAGAAAAAAGAGGAAAATTCTTTGAGACTTTTACCTCCAAAGTGGCCGACTGGTTGAGGGATGATGTAGAGTAAGTTAAAAGATTTGAAGTGAGAAGTTAAAAGAGGGATAGTAGGGATGGAGGAAGAAGTAGTTAATGAAAAGCAATAAAAGAATTAAAATAAGAATGAAGAGCTAATAGAAAATATTTTGGACAGGTATAAGGAGTGTTAAAACCTTTACTTTCTAAAATCTTGTGTCTATTATCTTGTGTCTAAAATCTAAAATAAATACCATGATGCAATTTCAAATTCAACAGGAAACCGGCTCAATTATCAAAGTAATTGGAGTGGGTGGTGGTGGAAGCAATGCTGTGAACCACATGTTTCGCCAGGGAATTACCGGAGTTGACTTTATCATTTGCAATACCGATAATCAGGCGCTTGATGTTAGCCCTGTTCCGAATAAAATTCAGCTGGGTGCCAGCCTTACTAAAGGACTGGGTGCAGGCTCCATACCTGAGATGGGAAAAAATTCCGCCCTTGAAACCATTGATGAAATACGTAAGTACCTTTCCGATGGTACACAAATGGTATTCATTACTGCTGGCCTTGGTGGCGGAACCGGAACCGGTGCGGCTCCGATTATTGCCTCGGTAGCCCGCGAAATGGGTGTTCTGTCTGTGGGTATTGTAACTATACCTTTTGCTTTTGAAGGTAAAAAGCGTCGCCTGCAAGCCGAACAAGGGCTCGAAGAGATGAAAAAGTATGTAGATACTTTACTTGTAATCGGAAATGATAAGCTTAGGGAGATATACGGCAACCTCAAAATGAGCGAAGCTTTTGCACATGCCGATAACGTACTTACTAATGCAGCCCGTGCAATTGCCGAAATTATCAGCATTAATCTGCATGTGAATGTGGATTTTAATGATGTGAAAACAGTTATGAAAGATAGTGGAGTAGCCATTATGGGTTCGGCTACAGCCTCGGGCGAAAGACGCGCCCTTCGTGCTGTAGAAAATGCACTGAACTCGCCGCTGCTCAACGACAATAACATTCGTGGTGCCCGCCATGTACTGCTCAATATTATGAGTGGCAGTGATGATATTACCATGGATGAGTTCGGAGAAATTACTGACTACATTCAGGAAGAAAGCGGATATACTGCTGAACTGATAACCGGTTATGGTATTGATCAGTCGTTGGGAGATAGTGTGAGTGTAACCATTATTGCTACTGGTTTCCAAACCAATACCCCTACCGGCTTCGAACCTCCTAAAAAACAGGAAAAAGTAGTAACTGTACTAGATGAGCAAAAAACAGAAAGCCCCTCGCAGGTAAGCAATAACATAACGCCTGTACAAACCAGTATTACTGATGTTGTAGATGAGGTGAAAAATGAGGAGCCTTTTATTGTTGTAAAGAAAATTGAAACACCTCCAGTGCAACTCTTCACAGAAGAACAAGTTACAGAGCCTGTTTTTGATGCTATAGAAACAGAAACCAATATTGAGCTCGAAATTGCTGATGTGCAGGAGCCAGCCGCAGAAACAGAAGTGGTGGAAACAGAAGCCGAAGTATCAGAAGAAGTAAGTGTAACTCCAGTAGAAGAAATTAAATTGGAGATCAATGAAATAAAAATTATTTCAGAGAACACGACCATCACTGAAGCCCCTTCTGCGCAGGAAATGACTATGGAGGAGCTGGCAAAATTTGAACGGGAGGAGCGTATTCGTGCGGCACAGGAAAGAATTAAAAAACTGAAGGATATTTCCCTGAAATTGAAAACGCCGGAAGGATTACTGGAATTGGAAAAGGAACCATCCTTTCAGCGTAATGGAGTTAAGCTCAGCGACAGTACCCCTTCTTCTGAGTCAAACGTTTCGCGTTATACATTAGGTGAAGGCGATGATAAAAAACTGGAAATACGCCCTAATAATTCTTTCCTGCACGATAATGTAGATTAAGACTTAGGGTTTGATGTAAAGAAAACGCGGAGTATTTGCTCCGCGTTTTTTTATAATACAAATTGGTGACCTGGACAAAAGATCAAATACTGATGGCCATCATTTTTACATGAATGCGGGCGTTGTTACTTTGCAGTCATGACTTCACTGTTTAAAGATATAGTATTTGGCCCGATACAAAGCAGGAGACTCGGAAAATCATTGGGTATTAATACCCTTCCGCTGAACAACAAGATCTGTAATTTCAACTGTATCTATTGTGAGTGCGGCTGGACTGATTTAAAAAAAATAAGCAAGAAGTTCTTTCCCAAAGACTTGATAGTAAAAGCCATTGAAAATAAATTCAGTATCATTGGTGGGGAAATTGGTCAACTTGATAGCATAACTTTTGCCGGAAACGGGGAGCCCACCATGCATCCTGATTTTCCCGAGCTGATGGACTCGGTTATTGAATTAAGGAATCGCTACCTGCCCGGTGTCAGTATTGCTGTTTTGTCCAATGCCAGTCTTATTGGAAATAAGGAAGTAGTGGAAGCTCTGCTCCGGGCTGATCGTCGCATTATGAAATTAGATGCCGGAACTGATGAAGTGTTCAGAGCTATTGATCAGCCCCTGTCGCGTAAACCGCTCAGCTGGTATATTGATAAACTTTGTGTCCTAAAGGAAAAAGTGCATGTACAAACAATGTTTTTGCGGGGCGAATATAAAGGTGTACTGATAGATAATACTCAGCGCGATGAAATAAACTCATGGCTGGCCGCCCTGAAAAAAATAAAACCACTTGGGGTAATGATTTATAGTATAGATCGGCCAACACCAGTTCGTGGTATTCATAAAATCGAACGGGAGGAATTACTTAAAATTGGCGAAGAGGTAAAAGCCATCGGAATTCCTGTAGAAGTATACTGAAATTTTTCAGTTTAATCCCGTATAAGTACGGGAATACCTTCTTCATCAAATATTTTGAACAGGGTGTAAGGGTTAGAAGGGCCAGTATTTCCAAGAGTAGGAACATTGTTCACGAAGGGTTGAATAAAGTAAGGACGATTATATCCCTTGTTCTCCAGGTAATTTTTCATATTTAATAAATCAGCAGGATTTAGGAGGTCCTGATGATAGGTTGTTCTTATTTCAAAAGGAATATCTTTAGTTAGCAGTAATTCGAGTGTGGATTCGAATTTATTGAACAAGGAAGAGCGGGTGATGTCTTTAAACTTAAAGACTGGAGATTTGAAGTCAAGTGCCACATAATCCAGTAAATTTTGTTCCAGCAGTAAGGCAATTCGTTCCGGGTGCGAACCGTTGGTGTCTATTTTTACGAGAAATCCTTCCTGTTTTATTCTCCTGGCGACTTCAACTACAGAGGGATGCAATGTGCATTCGCCTCCACTGAATACTACTCCGTCTAGCAGACCCTTACGTGTAGCCAGAAAAGCCATTACTTCTTCTATGCTGACTTTACCTTTTCCGTATACAATATGCGGATTATAACAAAACAGACATTTCATATTACAGCCTGCAAACCAAAGTATGCAGGCTGTTTTTTCCGGATAGTCGAGCAGTGTAAATGGTGTAATGCTATATATAGGTTTGGTAGATGACATGCTCGCTGAAATGAATACGTTGTTTGTGTTCGCCTTTTTTTCCGATGTTGAAACTTTCAACCGGACGATGATAACCCATTACACGGGTGTATACTAAGCATTTGGTGCGTTTTTCCTGGTTAGGAAGAATCAACGCTTTAGTTGTCTCTGTTTTCATGATAGGTGGGATTTTGATTGTTATTTTTGCTCAATAATTCTTCATCGCATTTTGGGCAGTATTCGTGTTCGCCGTTTAAATACCCGTGTTTCGGACAAATACTGAATACCGGAGTTACGGTAATGTAGGGCAAACGAAAATTGGATAGTACCTTTTTAACCAGGTTACGACAGGCTTCTGGTGAGCTGATTTTTTCACGCATATATAGGTGCAGTACGGTTCCACCTGTATACCGACATTGCAATTCGTCCTGCAACATCAACGCTTCAAAAGGGTCATCAGTATAATTAACTGGCAACTGTGAGCTGTTGGTGTAATAAATGTTATCACCCGATCCGGCTTGTATCATATTCGGGAATCGTTTTTTGTCTTCTTTTGCAAATCGGTAAGTAGTTCCTTCAGCGGGTGTGGCTTCCAGATTATAAAGATTACCGGTTTCTTCCTGAAACTGCGTCATTCTTTTTCGTATGTGATCCAGTACCTGTAAAGCCAGTTCGTTCCCTTTAGCCGAAACAATATCCAGTTCATCTCCCGAGAAATTGCGAATCATTTCATTAATACCATTTACTCCAATAGTGGAAAAATGATTACGGAAATGTGGGAGGTATCTTTTGGTGTAAGGATACAAACCACGGTCATACATTTCTTGAATGAACATTCTTTTTTTCTCTAAGGTAGATTTGGCTATACCGAGTAAGAAATCTAGACGCATATAAAGCGCTTTTATATTACCCTGGTAGAGGTAGCCCAGACGCGCCATGTTTATGGTCACTACGCCAATGCTCCCGGTCATTTCGGCACTGCCAAACAATCCATTGCCTCTTTTCAGAAGTTCACGCAAATCTAATTGCAGGCGGCAACACATACTACGTACGGCATTGGGTTTATAGGCTTGTTCATTTATTATTTTGTTCCCCTGTTCGTCTTTGATGTACTGGCTTCCAATAAAGTTCTGAAAGTAGGAAGAGCCTATTTTGGCTGTGTTGGCAAACAGCAGATCGGTATTTTCTCCATGCCAGTCAAAATCTTCGGTAATATTTACGGTGGGTATAGGGAAAGTAAAGGGTTGTCCGTTGGCATCACCTTCTGTCATTACAGTGTAATAAGCTTTGTTAATCAGGTTCATTTCTTCCTGAAAGTGTCTGTAACAAAGCGCATCAGGGGTACTCACCCCGCGTTGTTTTGATCTGGTCAGTAATGCCTCGTCGTTTTTTAATATCTCAAATAAATGTCTGTTATTACGGGTTGGAATTTGTTGTTTAAGGTCTTCAGGTACTACCCAGTCTATGGTAATATTGGTAAAAGGCGATTGTCCCCAGCGGGCTGGTACATTCAGGTTGTATATAAAACTGCGAATGGCTTTTAGCACATCGGTATAGGATAAATTATCCTTAAATACATATGGAGCCAAGTAAGTATCAAAAGAACTGAAAGCCTGAGCACCTGCCCATTCACTTTGCAGAATACCCAGAAAATTGGCCATTTGTCCTAATGCTTCACGAAAGTGTGAAGGAGGCTTGCTTTCGACTCTGCCGCGTATACCATTAAAGCCATCGTTTAATAATACGCGCAAACTCCAGCCAGCGCAGTATCCGGTTAAACAATCCAGGTCGTGAATATGAATGTCGCCATTGCGGTGTGCACTGCCTTCTTCCTTGCTGTATACTTTGTCTAACCAGTAATTAGCAATAATTTTTCCTGCCACGTTGTTTACCATGCCCGCATTGGAGTAGGAGGTATTGGCATTAGCATTGATCCTCCAGTCGGTTTGATTAATGTATTCCTCTATAGTTTGCGTGCTGTTCACATAGGTGGTGTCTTCAGTCAGTCCGTTAACCTGTTCGCGCTGCATTTTACGGGTATGTCTGTATAACATAAACGAACGCATCACATCGAAATAATTGTGCTGGAACAGGGTCTTTTCTATGATATCCTGAATTTCTTCTACCGCCCAGGTGTCTTTTTCCTGGAGGTGAAATTGCACAAAATCAAACATTGCATCATCGGCCTCCCTGCCTACACTGATAAAACCTTTTCGGATGGCTTCCTGAATTTTATAGGCCTGAAAAGGGGCATATTCACCATTGCGTTTAATCACATATTTCTCCATATATAAATAGTTTAGAATGTTTTCGGGTTTCAAATTTCACTTAAAGTATTTTAAAAAAGAACTATTTCTTGGGCAGCAGACAGGAAACTATTCATTGCTTTTTTAACATTTTAACTTTTATCATAAACGTATTTTCAAAAGAAATAAATAGAATGACTGTCATCATAAAGAATTGAATGAATAACAAAAGGCATCACGGAGGAATCAATAATAATCCTTGAACCTAGGTTTGCAATTACAAAATTCAATTGAATAACTGATTGACACAATAAACTTATTGGGTAAAATGCAATGCAGCCAAATGGGTGATTTTATGAATCATGATTAACCCAGATAATGCAAGTCATTTGACTAAAAAAAACCTCCTTCAACATTGGCTGGGTTGAGAAGATTTTATTAGTTGTCGTAAATCACTATGAATGAAAAACCCGGATCATCACCGGGCTTAAAACATAAGTAGTAATATTCAGGCTTTTAGCAAACGTTGCTTCTCCCTTCTTGTTTTTTCCTGAAGTAACAGGTGTAGCTCCCGGCTCATTTGCCCGGAGATCCCCGAATTTTCTTCGGCTCTTCGGATCAGATAGGGAATAACTGATTCTACCGGACCATAAGGAAGGTATTTGGTTACATTATAACCTTGAGCTGCAAGGTTCATGCTGATATGATCACTCATGCCATATAGCTGCGAAAAATATATATGCGGATGATCAGGGGGTAGTTTGCGTTTATTCATTTCCTCAACAAGGAAAAGCGTACTTTCTTCATTATGTGTTCCTGCACAGAGAAAGATCAGGTTAATATGATCCAGACAAACTTCTATGGCCCTGTTAAAATCTTTATCGGTAGCCTCTTTGCATGCGTGTATAGGGCTTTTTATTCCGGCTTCTTCTGCTCTTCTATTTTCCTTTTCTATATAGGCCCCTCTTACCAGTTTAATGCCTAGTTTTATTTTAGCCTTGATTGCGAAATGGAGAAGATAATTTAAGTAATCCATACGGTCGTGCCGGTACATTTGAAGGGTAGTCAATACAACAGCTTGTTCATGATTGAAGTGCAGCATATATTTTTCGGCTAACTGGTCAATGGCTGTTTGAAGCCAGCTTTCTTCGGCATCAATATATACAGGAATATTTTTGTTTTTCGCTTCTGTAAATAAAAGATTCAGGCGTTCGTTAAAGAGCTTCCATTGTGTTTCTTCCTCCGTGGTGAAGGCCAGCTTCCTCCCGTATTTTTCAAGCAATGCGGGTTTGCATAAACCACTTAACTTTACTGAGGTATAAGGTACTGAAAGGGTTTGAGAGGCATACAATAGGATTTTCAATAATTCATTTAGGGTATTATCAAAACCTTCTTCTGTTTCACCTCCTTCAACCGAATAATCAAGAATTGTTTTTACATTGGCCGCCGAAAGTTTTTCTACTACCTTTCCGCTTTCCTTCAGATTTTCACCTCCGCAAAACTGAGCAAAAATAGTGGCTTTTAGCACTTGTTTAACCGGAAGACCAGTTTTCATAGCGAAGGGAAGCAGCTTACTGAATAGGTTTACTAATCTGTGATTATTCATCAGTTTAAACAGCAGTACTGATTTTCTGAGATTCTTGTCTGATTTCAGATGGAAGGCTGTCCGAGTATCGGCAAGTATTCTGTTATGTATAATGATGTCCATGATATAGGATTGTCTTACGAGTGTTGAGAATCTTTTTTTTCGGGTTGAACACTTTTATGAAGCAGAGTTTTATTCACGATAATGAGATGCCTGCCTTTAAAACTGATAATAAGGTCATCTTCCAGGCGCTGAATCATTTTGTATACGTAATTTTTTGTTGTGCCGATTAGATTAGCAACATCAGTAGTGCTCAGGATGTCAGGGATTATTTTGTAAATATTCCGTTCACTGAATCCGTAGAGGAGACGAAGAAATTTTTGATCAACGTGTTTTATGTTAATATCTGTAATTCTCGATTCTATTTTATCAGATTTTTCTGAAAGAAAGTGCAGGATGTCAGATAATAATAATTGATCCGAAGCTACTAGTGCAAGAAAATCCTGCGTGGGTATGAAATGGAGTTCGCAGCGATCTGCAGTAATATACCAGTGCGACCGTATATCTTGTGTAAAGGCGGTATCCAAACCCATAAAATCTCCTGCAAAACCCAGCCACGACATAAAGCCTCCTTCTTTGTTTTTTTTATATACTCTGACAATACCTTTTTTTAGAAAATAAACTCCTGGAACTCCCTGATGTTCTGGATAGAATATGTTTTTTTTTTCCATGTTTATCAGGGCGTATTGGCGGAATAACTCGTGAATATTGGATCTGAACTGCATACTTTTTCAAAGTAAACACATTTGAAAGCTCTTTAATATGATTACAATCATGTTGTATAATTTCCAAAAGCCCTGAAATCCTATGGTAAATAGGGAATATGATGAAAATCCATTTATATGATTGAGGTCATTTTTGCACTGACATGATGAGAGTAATTTTACACCAGGATTTTAAATAAATTTTGTTATGGCAAATTTTAAAACATTTCTGAAAGCAGGACACCCACCAACATTACTGTCTGCATTTCTTTACTTCGATTTTTGTTTCGCTATCTGGGTATTAAACGGGGCGATGGCACCTTTTATCAGTGAGCAATTTAACCTGAGTCCGGCACAAAAAGGTTTTATGATTTCAGTCCCTATACTAGCCGGTGCTATTATGCGCTTCCCACTGGGTATACTGGCCCAGTATATTGGGCGAAAAAATGCTGCACTGACGGAGATGAGTCTCATATTTGTGGCCATGCTCTACGGCTATTATATGGTAGATACGTATTCTGATGTATTAAAAATGGGAGTGTTGCTGGGTATAGCTGGTGCCAGTTTTGGTGTAGCGTTGTCATTAGGTTCGGGTTGGTTCCCACCCAAATACAAAGGACTTGCTATGGGCATAGCCGGTGCTGGGAATAGTGGAACCGTATTAGCCATGTTGTTTGCACCACCCCTTGCTGTTAAGTATGGCTGGCAGACAGTATATGGTTTTGCAGCATTCTTTATGCTCATACCTATTCTGGTCATGATCATTTTTGCCAAAGAACCACCAGATCGTGAGCACCAGAGTTTAAAAGAACACCTGAGTTGTTTATTTGAAAAGGACGGATGGACATTCAATCTTATTTACATCATTACTTTTGGAGGGTTTATAGGATTGTCTAATTTCCTGCCTACCTATTATTTTGATCAGTTTGGAGTTACCAAAGTACAAGCTGGGCAGCTTACCATGCTTGCTGCTTTAATGGGTAGCGCAGTACGTGTTGTGGGAGGTGCAGTATCCGATCGCTGGGGCGGAATCAATACGCTCACGGCTATTTTTGGCGTGGTTATTCTGGGTATGTTATTATGCAGTTTCCAGGCGTCTATTGTAAGTACCACACTGCTTTTTATGCTTTGTTTTGCTGCACTGGGTGCTGGAAATGGGGCTCTGTTTCAACTAGTACCTTTGCGTTGGCCATTAACAACTGCTGTTGCAGGGAGTATGATAGGAGAAATTGGGGCGCTTGGGGGAAGCTTTATACCTAACGCCATGGGAATTGCAAAACAAACTACTGGGTCGTATGCAGGAGGCTTTATAGCCTTTGCTGCACTGGCAGTTTTGGCTTTTGTGGTTTTAAGAATAGCGCAACGGAAATGGACAAAATCCTGGGTGGAAAAGGGTGGTCGCGCTAAAGTGAAAACGCAGGATTTGGAGTTTGAAATACGCGAACATGTGCCCGGACTTGTTGTTGCAACCGGAAAAACCAGTGTCGACGGAAAAGAAGTCGCTTACAGAAATATTGTTTTTCCTATTGGGAATTCAGAATTAGCTGAGAAGGCTCGTACGCAGGCGGCTTATCTGGCCAATTTAACTGGATCTAAATTGGTGTTATTGTATGTTAATGAGAAATTTCACAGTACAGGGATGCTTGCTTCCGATTCGCCGGAATGGTCATCTATACGTGAAGCCTGGATTAATGAAGGAAAGGAAATGCTGATTAACGAAGCGAAAAAATTAAAGGAACTTAATGTTAGTAATATTGAGGCAGTATTCGGTAATGGCGATGTTGCATCGGAGATAATAAGTGTGGCCAAAGAACGAAATGCTGAACTCATTATTCTGGCTAGTCACATTGTTTCGCCCATTGGCAAATTATTGATGGGCAGCCGTACTCACGAAGTGTTTAAGGAAACGCCCTGCCCTATTTTGCGAATAGTAAGATAATATAAATTCAAAATCAAAAAGTATGTCAACATGGTTAAAAAAATGGGATCCCGAAGATGAAGTTTTTTGGGAATCCGAAGGAAAAAGAATAGCGTGGAGAACTTTATGGATCACCACCTTCACGCTCATTCTTTCATTTGCCACCTGGTTTATGTTGAGTGCCATTGCTGTAAAATTGCCCGGC
>JACCDG011927708.1_pt1 | contig 11075 bp, 13 predicted proteins | sample 7442471 | NCBI WGS metagenome assembly JACCDG01 (sample SAMN15323444, study PRJNA562643) | freshwater metagenome | isolation source: river surface water | place: USA:Blue River Watershed | collected 2017-08-17
GAGGATTGGTTGCTGATGGTAACCCTGGTACGAGTACCATCAATATGCTTTTGAACGATATCAATTCTTTGAGTAGTGAAGTTAATGTAGTAAATGAACCAAATACGGCGGGTTCAGCGGTTTTGGATTATGCTGTATATGGACGTTTGGTATCGACTTCGACTCAGTATTTTTGTGTAGATTCCAAGGGTAAGACAAATCAAACAGCCTTGACCAATAACACCGCATCCTGCCCATAATCGTTAATATTTTGTTTATTGTGATACAATTCAGTTATGAAATATAATAAATTACAAAATAAAGGCTTCTCTCTAATAGAATTGATGGTTTCGATTGCTATTATTGCAATTTTGACCGCACTCATCATCGTAAACATTGCTTCATCTAGAGCAAAAGCCCGCGATGCAAAGAGGATATCGGATATAGCCCAGATACAGCTGGCTTTGGAACAGTATTTTACGAAGAATGGTTATTATCCGAAATCGGTTGACAATTATGTGAATGATATATACTCAGAGTATATATCAACTCAACCAAAAGATCCGCTATCAAATTCTACTGCCGATTATGTTTATGCTCCAGATCCAGGTAAGAACTATTATGATTATATATTGAAAATTAGATTGGAGAATCCTTATAAAGAAGGATTGGTTGGTAATCTTTTGGGTTATAATTGCAATCCAGAAGTATATGTTGAGAATGAAAAAGGTTACATTTACTGCGTAAGCTCAAAATAATATAAATGGATATAATTATCCTAGTACTCTTATTCATCTTTGGAACCATTATTGGTAGCTTCTTGAATGTTGTAATATTGAGATTCAATACAGGGAAGGGTATCAACGGTCGCTCATCCTGTATGTCTTGTGGCAAAAAGCTTGTTTGGTACGAGCTTTTCCCAGTATTTAGTTACATCTTTCTTGGTGGTCGTTGTGGTAAATGCAAAACAAAAATTTCTTGGCAATATCCTCTGGTTGAGGGTCTGACTGGATTTTTATTTGTATTGATTTATATGACCGTTGTACCAGTGACACCGATGGAATTTTTCCAAACTGCGTTGTATCTCATAGTCACCTGTGTTTTGGTTGTTATATCAGTTTACGATATCAAGCATAAAATAATTCCAGATCCATTTGTTTTTTCGTTTATTGCTTTGGCATTTTTGAGCATGTTCATTGGCAATTTGACTTGGTTTTCAATACCAAGTTGGAGTCATTTACTGGCAGGACCGTTGCTGGCATTGCCATTTGCTCTTATTTGGTATGTATCCAAGGGAACATGGATGGGTTTTGGTGATGCAAAGCTTGTTCTTGGTATTGGATGGCTTTTGGGACTTGGTGCTGGTGCAAACTCGATAGTTTTGGCATTTTGGATTGCAGCTATCATCTCGATTACCTGGCTACTTATAACCAAGCACTCGATAAAGCCTAGAACCGAGATACCTTTTGGTCCCTATCTCATAATAGGTATGTATGTTGTTTTGTTGTACAAGGTTCAAGTTATTGATTTCGGTTTATTAAAGGAGATGGTCTTTTCTTTGTTTTAGGATAGTAAGCTATAATAGATATGATGAACAACCGTTTTGACAATCCCAGAAAGGGCGAAAATTTCAAATCAAAATTGTCAGGTTTTACTTTGATAGAACTTTTGATAACTATATCCATATTCGTTTTTATGACTGCTTTGGTTATGGCAAGATACAATGATTTCTACTCAGGTACTCTTTTCAAAAATTTGGCTTATGATATTGCGATTACCATTAGGGAAGCACAGAGCTATGGAATCAGTGTTAAATATAACGAGAGTGGTAGCTCATTTGACAAGGCATACGGAGCATATTTTCCGCAGGGCACTGGTGGTGTAGATTTTGCTTTGGCTTCATATAGTAAAAGTGATAATTATTTACTAAGAGTTGCAGAAAAGAGCTATAAACTTAAACATGGCGCGACTTTTAATCAGTTACTAATAAGTGCAAACGATAGGGATTATACCCCAGCTAGCAATGTAGGAATAATCTTTCAAAGGCCAAATCCAGAAGCAATAATCTGTGTGACAGTTGACACTGTCTATACCTGCAATACATACAAGTTTGTTAAAATAGAAATGAAAGCTGCTAACGGTGTAATCAAGACTGTTAAAGTCAATAGTTCTGGGCAGATAGCGATTGAAGAATAGATAACAATATGAATTGTAATAATTTGCAAAATAATAAAGGGTTTACGCTTTTGGAAATGATTGTATCAATGGGTATTTTCACTATTGTTGCTGTTATTGCGGTTGGTTCTTTGGTGCGCATTTCTTCTTTGAATAGACAAGCACAATCTCTCCAGGCGGCAACTAACAATATAAATTACATACTTGAATCCATGTCTCGTGAGATGAGAGTTGGATCTGCTTATCATTGTACTAACGCTATCGTCTATAATCAGGGAAGTGCAGGTCTAACTTTCAACTTATGTGATGGAAATGGTGATAAAGGAATACTGTTCAAATCTTCCAATGTTGATAATAATGGGTGTAACTTAGTTTACGGATATTGGTTTAAACAAGATCCAATTACTAGTTATTGGTCTATAAGTAAATCTCAACAAACTGAAGATTGTGATTCAGCTGTTACAAGGGAGTCCGCGTTACCATTGGTAGATGATAATAATGTAACAATAACTGACGTAGATTATGACAATCAACCCGGTAGCAATGGATATTCTCGTTTTTCGATTCAGTTAACAGGCTTTGCTGGCAAGAAAGATAATGAAAAGGTTGAATTTAGTATTAGAACAATGATTTCTCAGAGAATAAAAGATTAAAATGATAATTTCAAAAAGACAAAATAACAAGGCATTTACCCTCATTGAAACATTGGTAGCTATTACCATACTTATGATTGCTATAGCGGGTCCGCTCACGGTTGCAAGTAAAGGTTTCACTTCGGCTTTGGATGCAAAAAATCAGTCAGTTGCTATAAACTTGGCACAAGAGGGTTTGGAATATATCAATAATGTAAAAGATAATAAGGCTTGGGGAAATTGGATACCTGGAACGGATTTTGAAAGTGTTGTCTTTCAGGAATATTCCGGATGCCGAGTCAATAGTCAATGTACTTTTACTACTTTACCTGCTGTATATCCTGGATTTGAGAGGCGATATTATTTTTTAATTCAGAACCCTACAGATGAGGTGTTAGTAAGAGTAAACGTAACATGGAACACTGGCACGCTAAATGGTTCAATTACTTTGGACCAAACTTTGACAAACTATGAGAGATAAAATATTTATCAATAATAAAAATAATGGTTACACTTTGCTATTTTCGATAATAGTTGCTTCAGTCGTTTTGTCCATTGCGGCATTTATCCTGTCTGTCAGTCGCAAACAATTTATCCTATCATCTGTAAGTCGAGACTCTACCGTTGCAATATATGCAGCCGATAGTGCAATGCAGTGTGTAATTGGGGCGGTCTGGAATGATAATGTGGGTACTTCAACCGGCGCTTCGGTATCCTGTAATAATAGAATCGTTTCGGGGTCATATCAGATTGTTGAGGGATCTGTTGATCCCTCACACAATATGCTGAACGGTACTGTTGATGGTACGCTATACGAAATACGCACTCTCGTAACTCCGCTTGGTTTTGATTTTAATAATGATGATAATGATAGTTGTGCACTCGTAAATATAACTGATGGCTATGATGCTGTAACACGTAATCATAAAATAGTCATAGAATCTAGAGGTTATAACGATCAATTTAGTGCTCCGTGTACACCAGGAAATAGAAATCCACGTACTGTAGAAAGAGCAATTCGTCTTATTTATTTGAATTAAATTTTCTCAACTTTGTGGTATTCTTAGTTCATGCCTAAGGATAAAAATGAGTTAGAAAAACGCATAAAATTGCTCAAAGATACGATAGAACACCATCGTCGACTTTATCATACCCTAGATCAGCCGGAGATCTCAGATGAAGCATACGATTCTTTAGTTAGGGAACTAGCATTACTAAAAAATGAGCATCCAGACTTGGTTGACGGTGATAGTCTTGATCGGGTGGGTGGAGAGCCTTTGCAGGAATTTGTAAAGATTAAACACAAAAATAAACAATGGTCTTTTGATGATGTTTTTGATTTTGAAGAGCTTAAAAAATGGGATGAAAAAGTTCATAACTTCATGGAGAAAGGTGGAATAGCAGAAGAGAAAGTTCAATATTGTTGCGAATTGAAAATAGATGGTCTAAAGGTTATTTTGACATACAAAAATGGAATTTTGGTCAACTCTGCTACCCGTGGAGATGGAGAAGTGGGTGAGGATGTAACCTCAAATGTAAAGACTATTTCTAGTATTCCTTTGAGGTTAAGTGGTGGTAATACAGACATTATTGCGGTTGGCGAAGTCTGGATAGGTACAAAAGAGCTAGAAAAAATTAATAAAGAAAGACAAGTCAGTGGTGAGCCTCTCTACGCCAATTCTCGTAACCTTGCCGCTGGTTCGCTTCGTCAACTTGATCCAAAAATAACCGCTTCACGCAAGCTCGAATCTTTCATTTATGATATAGAGGAGTTGAGTGGAGGTGTGTTTGAGTCTCAAGATGATGAACTTCAAAAACTGGCGGAGTTGGGCTTCCAAGTAAATCCACACCATGAAGTTTTCGATAGTATCGATGACATTCAAAAATTTTATGAAAAATGGACCAAAAAAAGACACAGTTTGGATTATGGACTTGATGGAATTGTTATAAAAATAAATTCAAAAAAGATTCAGGATGTATTGGGATACACAGGTAAGTCACCTCGTTGGGGAGTGGCATACAAGTTTCCAGCAGAGCAGGTGACGACAACTTTGGAGGATATCAATTTTCAAGTAGGAAGAACGGGGGTGATTACACCAGTAGCTATCCTAAAGCCGGTGTTTGTCGCTGGTTCTACTGTAGCAAGGGCAACATTGCATAATGAAGATGAGATTAAGAGATTGGATTTGCGAATTGGTGATACTGTAGTTATCCAAAAGGCAGGTGATGTAATACCGGATATAGTAAAAGTCGTAACCGAGATGAGAACTGGTAAAGAAAAGCCGTTTGTCTGGCCAAGTCATATTCCAGCTTGCGGAGGTGATGGCAAAATAGAACGAATAGCCGGTGAATCCGCATGGAGATGCGTTTCGAAGGATTCTTATGAGCAACAAAAGAGGAAATTCCACTATTTTACTTCTAGGAAATGTTTCAATGTAGATGGTCTGGGTCCACAGATCTTAAACCAGCTCATTGATGCTGGTCTCATCTCGACATTTGATGATATTTTTAGGATTAGACGTGAAGATCTTTTGAATTTGCCTAGATTTGCAGAAAAATCCGCTGACAATCTCATTTTGGCAATCCAAAAATCTAGACAAATAATTTTACCTCGATTTATCTCCGCTCTCTCAATACCTCAAGTTGGTGAAGAAACAGCTTACGATGTGTCACGACATTTTGGTGGTGATATTGAGAAAATAATGCGTGCAGATGTTGCTGATTTCCTCGCTATATATGGTGTTGGTGAAGTTGTGGCAAGATCTATGTTTGATTGGTTCAATGAAAGTCAGAATATAAAATTGGTCAAAAATTTATTGAAGTATGTTTCAATAGTTAAAGAAGAAAAGGGTGCGACACTCAAATTTGAGGGCAAAAGCTTTGTCTTTACTGGTTCGCTCCAGACTTTGGATCGTGATAAAGCTCAAGAATTGGTAAGGAAGAATGGTGGTGAAGTTTCTAGCTCTGTTTCCAAGAAAACCTCGTATGTTGTTGCGGGTGATGAGGCGGGATCAAAACTAGATAAAGCTAGGGCCCTTGGGGTCAAAATTATTTCTGAAAAGGAATTTTTGGATATGGTCCATTTTGCTAACAGCCGATAAAATGCTAGAATCCAAAAATGATAAAAATAGAAGAATTGGAACATCTGGCCAATTTGGCGAGGATTCATTTATCAGATAATGATAAAAAGTCCTTACTCAAGGAGTTTGACGGCATACTTACTTATGTTGATCAATTAAAAAAAGTTGATGTCTCTCTAGATGCGGAAGGTAGAGTTGGGGCGGTCAAGAATGTGATGAGAGAGGATATTACATCTCATGGGGATGAATCTCACCCCGATGAATATCGAGACGCAGTTTTGGCGGAAGCTCCAGACAGAGTTGGTGATTTTGTTGCTGTAAAAAAGATAATTGAACAATAATTTTTTATGAAAATTAATCTCAAAGATCTAACAATAAAAAAAGCGCACGAAGCAATGGTGAAGGGTGATTTTACTGCTGTTGAACTTACTCAAGCATATTTGGATGAAATAAAAAGAACGAATACAGATATCAATGCATATTTGGAAGTTTATGGTGATGCTCTTGAAAATGCAAAAAAAGCTGATGCAATAATAAAATCTGGCAAGGCTGGTCTATTGACGGGTATACCATGTGCAATAAAAGACAACATTTTGATTATGGGTAAAATAGCTAGCTCATCATCAAAAATTTTGGAGAACTACCATGCTACTTATGATGCAACTGTTATTTCAAAGCTCAAGAATGAAGGAGTTGTTTTTATTGGCCGGACAAATATGGACGAATTTGCAATGGGTGGTTCGACAGAGAACTCTGCATATGGAGTCACCAAGAATCCTCTTGATTTAGAACGTGTGGCTGGTGGATCCTCTGGAGGTTCGGCTGCATCGGTCGCCATGAACGGTGCCTTGTTTGCACTTGGTTCTGATACGGGAGGATCGATCAGACAACCGGCGAGTTTTTGTGGGGTTGTTGGGTTGAAGCCTAGTTATGGTCGAGTCTCGCGCTACGGTGTAATGGCCATGGGTTCTTCATTGGATCAGATTGGTCCTATTACAAAGAATGTTGAGGATACAGAGATTGTTTATCGTGTAATAGCTGGTAAAGATCCCAAAGACGGAACAACTATTGATATAGATACTTACAAACAAAGAGTAGAAAAAGAAAAGCTGGTTATCGGCGTGCCACGACACTTTCTTACAGGTGATGGTATAAGTGCGGATACACTCAAAGCCTTCGAAAGTGCTCTGGATAAGTACAAAAAAGCTGGTTATACGATAAAGGAAGTGAGTCTGCCAAACATCTCTTATGCGCTCATGGTCTACTACGTCCTTATGCCCGCAGAAGTGTCATCTAATATGGCAAGATATGATGGTATGAGATTTGGTTTACATGTCGGTGGCAAAAATGGCATAGATGATTATTTTCAAACAAGGAGAAAGGGGTTCGGCAGGGAGGTCATCCGACGTATCTTGCTCGGAACTTACGTTTTATCTTCTGGATACTATGATGCGTATTACAACCGAGCCAATGCAGTGAGAAGAATGATTACTGATGATTTCGAGAAAGCATTTGAGACAGTGGATATCATAGCGACTCCGACAACACCATCGACAGCTTTCAAAATAGGTGAGAAAAATAATGATCCTGTGTCTATGTATTTGGAAGATATCTTTACGGTGACCGCAAATTTGACTGGTATGCCGGCTATTTCTATACCATCTGGAGTTTCTAGAGTTGGCAAGGTAGATCTCCCGGTAGGGATTCAGCTAACTGCGCGACTTGGTCAAGAAGATGTATTGTTTGAAGCGGGTAAGGATCTTGAAAATGCTGGGCAATAATTTTAAATAAAGAGTTCAAAGTATGAATTCACAAGGGGTATGCGTAGGTGGTTGATTGCGATATAATGTAACAATGGAAGTTGAAAATATTCAATTAACTCAATACTCTCCAGATTTGTTTGCGTGGCTGTCAGTCGCATTTGGCTGGCTTAATGATCTCGTACCAGGTTCAGTGGATCTAATAAAAAATCTTTTTGGAGTTTTGGTGGGTCTATCACTAGCTCTGTCGTTGGCTTTTTTTATAGGCATTATCTATTGTGTCGAAAAACTCAAGGTAATTAGAAAAAAGGAGGAAGAAATATACGAGGCAAAGGTTCAAGAGGGTTTTGAAACAACTAAAACAGGTGATACAGCCTTGGCTCAACGCTGGAAAAGTGCAACAAATCATATCAATTCAGACAATCCAAATGACTGGAAGCAGGCAATATTGGAGGCAGATATTATTTTGGATGATTTGTTGGATCGGCTGGGCTATCGAGGTGAAAGTATTGGTGAAAAACTAAAAAGAGTTGCAAAAGGAGACATGGCTTCTTTGAACGAAGCTTGGGAAGCTCACAAAGTCAGAAATCAGATTGCTCATGAAGGATCTAGTTTCACCTTGAATCATCATGAAGCAAAAAATATAATTGCCATGTACAGGAAGGTGTTCGAGGAGTTTTATTACATCTAGGACGGAGCTCTAGATAAACTGAGCTTACGCTAACTGTATAGAAACATTGCTAAGTTTGAGTACTAATCACTTGTTGCGGGGGTCGGATTCGAACCGACGATCTTCAGGTTATGAGCCTGACGAGCTACCGGGCTGCTCTACCCCGCGATATTGAGGTTAAATATATCCCTAATGCTCCGTTTAGAGCACTATGTCTTAACCGCTAATATTGTGCCATAAACGGAATATTAATGCAATGGCAGATTTGCACAGTTTGCCTTTTTCGTTTATTGTATGGGGGTGATGTTGAGATAGGGTAATTATGTCGGCGTAGCTCAGGTAGTTAGAGCGTGGGACTCATAAGCCCAAGGTCGAAGGTGCAAGTCCTTCCGCCGACACATTATAAATAATTATCAGTTGCATCAAAAGATGCTTGTATTTACATGCCAATTTTAAGGAAAGTAAATAGAGATTTTTTTAAGAAATGGAATGAGGATATGGCTTATGTACTTGGATTTTTTGCTGCGGATGGATATATTACTAAAAATAAAAGGGGAGGATGTTTTTGGAGCATACAGATAACTGATCTTGATTTATTGAATAAAATCAAAAATGCCGTAGAGTCCAATCATAAAATAGGCGTAAGATTTCCCAAAAACAGTGATAAGAAATTGTATCGTTTACAGATAGGGAGTAAGGAGATGTGTGATGATCTGAAAAGTTTAGGATTTACGAGTAATAAAACCTACAATATGGTTATTCCAAATGTTCCAGCTGATTTGCTAAGAGATTTTGTGCGAGGATATTTTGATGGTGATGGAAATGTCTGGTCTGGTTTCACTCATAAAAATAGGGCAAAAACAACATTATCACTTAGGGTAACATTTACTTCTTGTTCCAGACTATTTATACTAGAACTTCGACGTAGATTGAGATTGCATATGATACTGAAGGGGGTATTTAGTAAAGGAAAAGGTAATTTTTATCGATTGGTTTATAGTGTAAATGACTCTTTGAAATTATATGATTTCATGTATAATCATCTTGTATCTAAAAATAGCCTTTTTCTTGAGAGGAAAAAAGTTGTTTTTAATAAATATATAAAATTGCGGTCGTAGCTCAATTGGTTAGTAGCACTCCCCTGTCACGGGAGAGGTTGCGGGTTCGAGTCCCGTCGACCGCGCAAAAAAATGTAGTATAATTAGCTCATGAAAATTGAAGAAAGTTTGGATACAATTAAAGATTTTACAAAAGAGAGTACAGAGAACAATTTGGATAAATTAGATGGTTTATTGAAGAAATATGAATTAGATAATATCCACAGCGATTTTATCGAAAAGTTGATTTTTTTGTTCATTGCGGCTTTGGGAATAATTACCGCTGTCGCATGGGATCAGGTTTTAAAGTTGATCGCTCAGGAATTGTTCGACAAGGTAGGGGATGTTTGGTCAAAAGTTATTTATGCTATTTTTGTTACTGCTATAACTGTGTTGGTCTCGATTATCGTAAATAAGGTTTACATGAAAAGACGCAACAAAATCGGTCGCAAAAGTTTCGTAGAAATTTTGAGGTTAATAATTAGAAGTGAGAAACGGTAAGGTGTTGAACTATTTGCAGTTCTGATTTTGAACAGTATTAAACTCAAAAGAATTATCTGTAAATGATTGAAAATATTTCATAAATAGACTATTGTTATTGGACGTTCGCGTTTTTTGAAAGGTTAATATTTTGCCGATGTGGCTGTTTTGGTAGGTATGACGCGTTGGGTCATATAAACGAACAGTTACAACAATAGTAGTTTGCCGATGTAGCTCAGTTGGTAGAGCACGCCATTGGTGGGTCGTAGACTCCCGCCCATTATAACGGTAACGTAATAATGAATCCCGAATAACGGTTAAAGTCCTCTCCGATCAAAAGTGATCGATGGATAAGACCGTGGCATATCGTTTGATAGGCCCGAACGACTGACAAGGGTCTCCTAAATTAGGAGAAAGATACAGTCTAGTCCTCCCGTAAGGTGAGGTGTAAACGAATGGCGAGGTCTCCGGTTCAATCCCGGACATCGGCTCCAATAGGAAAGGGGGCGAAATGCCCCCTTGTTCACGATCGGCCAGCACTCGGATTGAGTGCGTCGATTGGTGGTATATCCAATGTTCGTTCTTCCGCTATTTCGATATCATCCGGAGTACCACCGTATTTGATCAAAGAAAGTTGAAAACCTTCTTCGCGTCCATCGGCTGCTTTTTTGAGCACGGTAAGTGCCAAGTTGACCAGCTCTCTTTTGTTGAGACAGAGTCTTCTGGCAAAACTTTCGAACTCGTCCGCTTCTTTGTCCGTCATTTGTATCTCGTAAATTACCATATATGTTAAACAGCTGATTGTCCTCAATAATTGTTAACTAATTATTGTAGTTTGTCAATGGTATATCGGGTGGGTCATATAAATGCTATTCTATGAAATAAGCTATAAGCCAAAGTAGCTCAGTTGGTAGAGCATCGCTTTCGTAAAGCGAGGGTCCCCGGTTCGATCCCGGGCTTTGGCTCCAAAGAATAGAAGGATAAAAATTGATCGATTATTAGTGAATATAAAAGAGGCCCCGACCTAGGTTGGTCGGGGCGACTACGGGGACCTCGGGAGAATTTTTTGTTTTCCTCCTTTCTTCTCCCACAAATTCTCTGGTGATTGAACCAACGAACTCTACTGGGCTACGGCTGGGCTACGGCGGTTTCTTGATCATGGTTCGGGGTTGCCTTCGTTGCCGATTCAGGTGATGCCCTGA
>JACCDG010526953.1_pt1 | contig 11074 bp, 11 predicted proteins | sample 7442471 | NCBI WGS metagenome assembly JACCDG01 (sample SAMN15323444, study PRJNA562643) | freshwater metagenome | isolation source: river surface water | place: USA:Blue River Watershed | collected 2017-08-17
CAAGTTCGTAATGCAAAACTAAGGATACTCTCTCTTTAGAAAGGAAGGGGAGTCTGAGTTCTTTAAAAAGAGAAAGGGAACTTGGTAGTGTGCTGATTAAGGCATCATACGATCCGATTTGCTTCAAAAGCTCTTCCAATGCTACAGCCGTGCGCTCATTCAATGTTCCTTTTTCCTGAGGAATAGCAAGAGAGAGACAGTTTGTCAGGGTAAAAGAACGACCCTGGACTGTGAGGATCGTGGCATAGATTTTTTCAGGGGTAAAATGAACACCAACAATTTTTTTATGAAAGAGATAATAAGTACCAATTTTTTCGGGGAAAAAGAGATTTTTAAGCATCATGCGGATGTCCTCTTCTTAGTAAATCGTTCTCTGCCAGAGGAAGTTCTTTTTTCTTGGTTTGTAGCTGGCGATTCTTCCAGAGTTGTTTGTTCGGGGACAGGTTGCTCTAGAGTAGGAGGCGATTGGTCTTCTTGTGATTCAGGCTGCTCGGTAGTGCCTCCTTTATATCTTCCGCGTCGTTGTGAGCTTTTTCGTTGCTCTGCTTTTATACGCCCTGCTGCTTTTTTTGCTTTTTTACTCATAGATTTTTTGGTGGTAGAAAGTTCGTCGACAGCATCTTTTAAAGCTGGGTCCATAGCTAAGAAACCTTCCATTTCTGCGTGTTCATTAGTTGCTCCTTCAAAGAATGATCTATAGATAGGATCGCGGCGTTGGCTGTCTGGATACATTTGATCGACAAGGTGAGCGCAATCTTCTGATTTATTGAGCGTATAATAGCGTGCGGTATCACCTTGCTTAAGAGTAAGAATGCGAGGAGAAATAAAAATAAGAATTTTACTTTCAGTGGTAGTTTTTTGTTTATTTTTAAAGAACCAACCAAGAAGAGGGATGTCTCCGAGGATAGGCAGTTTAGTTTCTACGTCTGACACGGATGTTTTTACGATACCACCAAGTACCACGATTTGCCGATCACGCACAGAAACATTGGTGACGACCTGTTGTGTAAAGGTGTTACCGATAGCGAGGTTGCTTGGATCGGAGAAATCGGTGAGATTGACGTTAATAGACATTTGCACACTGTTATCAAGGCTAATTTGAGGAGTAATTTGTACAGTCAGGTTAGCAGGTAAGGTGTCATAACTTGCTGTTGGACCTTGGCTACTGATAACGCTACCCGTTTGAATTTGACGAGACGTTCCTACTGATACTTGAGCAGCATAATTATTGGTTGCAAGGAGGAAGGGGTTAGCAATAATGCTTGTCTCTGTATACGACTTAAGGATTTGGAAGATGCCCCATACGCCCGCTGTTGCATTACCTACCGTCAAATAGGTTGCGCCGTTTGCGGTACTTCCATTGTTGGCAAGGCCAATAAGACTTCCTAAGAGAGATCCTGTGGTTGAGTTGATAATAGGTGCTGAAGGTCCATTAGATGTTGGAAATCCAGAAGTCTGGAAGTTTACGTTATTGAGAGGACTTCCAGATGTTTTATTGTGAATTTGTGCCCCTAGATTTTTTGCGTCTGTACCACTGATGTTTACAATTAGAACTTCAATGGCCACTTCAGGCTGGATAACATCGAGTTGTTCAATAAGGGCTACAAGTTTTTTGTAATCTCGTTCTTCAGCTTTTATAACAAGACGATTTCCTGTTGTTTCTGGTGTGATATTAACGGGTCCAAAATATTCGTTACCGTCTCGCACGCCACCATAGGTAGCTGCAGTATTGCCCTGACCAAAATTTATAACATTTGTAAGAATAGAGGCTAAGGCCGTGGCATTCAAATATTGTACTTCATAAATGTAGAGCGGCGAGTAGGGCATATTAAGATCTACGTCGATGTACTTAGAAATAAAGTCTTCAATTTTGGCAAGTGCTTTTGTGGGTCCAAGAAGAATGAGTGAGTTGGTACGAGGCTCTACAATAATGCGAGCGTTGGCAGGAAAGTAGATAGAATCAGGTTGGGCGCGTTGTCCTAAAAAGCGAGCAATACCCTGAGGATTTTCAGTTTTGGTTAGGTCTTGATAAAGGGTTGCCACATCTTGCGCATCAGCTTTGCGAAGCTTTAAAACAGACATTGCTTCAGGCATTTCTTTATCAAATTCTTGCACAATTTTCATAAGCGAACGGATGTTTACGCTTTTATCAGTGACGATAATTGCGTTCAAATCGGGGAAGGTATCAACCTTTGCTGAAGGGCTTGCAAGTTGCGAAACCACTACTTGGATAGTAGAGAGTGGAGAATTTTTTACAAAAAAGACATAGCGGACTTTAAGGTTATTATCTGGTAGTGCATCAACTTTAGTATTAAAGAAGGTAGGGAGTGCTTCGGTGTTTGCATTGGTAATAGTGGTAATGCGATAGAAGCCTTTTACTTGTGTTTCAACAACGGAAAGTCCTGCGACATCAAGGAACTTTAAAAAGAGATCCCATGCCTCTTCGCGGGTTAATGGCTTATTTGTTTTGAAGGTAATTTTATTACCTTTTAAGATAGCGCCGTTAGAAGGAGGGGGTGTAAAATCGTCATCAATAAGGAATTTAATATTATAAAGTTCTTCTATGTAGCGGACGAGATTCTCAAGTGTTGCATCTTCAAAATAAAAACGGACAAGTTGGTCTTTTTCTTGTTCTTCCTTAAGAGCTTTGGCTTTTTTAGCTTTTTCCTCTTTTGTTTCTTTAGCAGAAAGTTTTTTTGTTACGGGGGCCGATGTTGTTGCTCCGGATTTTACTGTTGATGGCTGAGTTTTTTGAACCTTAGGTGTAGCTGGGAAAGATGAGTGAGCGGGCGTAGCAAAAGGGTCTTCCTTCTCTTCTTCTTGAGTAAGAGAAGGAGTTGGAGCATTCAAGGCCTTAGTATCTACAGGCGGAGGTGTAGGAAGAGAGGTAAATATGATGCTTGATTGAGAAGAAGATGTGTTCGTCGAAGTTTTGGGTACAGGTTGAGCGGTGGGAGCTTTTTGGGGTTCAAAAGCATTCATCAACGAACGGCTTTCAGGTGGTGTGGTATCCTCGGCGTTCATGTATGCGGGAAGCAACATGAAAAAACTCAGGTATCGAAAGAGTTTGATATTCATAGTTTACGATTCGTTCGAAAGTGAAACATCTTTTACTTTGTCTTTTTTAGCTTCAGACAGCATCTGTCTTTGCTCTATTAAAATGTCTTGTGCAGTAGGGGCAAAGGTGTAGCGATCTTTTAGCAATTGAATGCGTTCTTCTTCAAGTTCTTCGGGGCTTGGTCCCATGATAATACCTACCTTTGGTACCTGTGCTTCATATTCTTCTTGCGATTCAAGAAGAGGATTTTTGAGATCAGTGAGCGTGTAAGAAAATGTCTTTGGGTTGCCATCTCGTTCAAATCCGACGGTGAATGAGTCGCCATTTTTGAGTTGTAAAACCTTCTGATAAATTTCAAAACGCGAGTCAGTGGTTGCTGTTGAAATACCTGCTATTGCTGTAATGATATCGTGTGAGTCAAAACCTAAAGTTTCTACTAGCGATCCTGATGAAACCTTTCCAATTCGGCAGCCGTAGCTTTTTCCTTTTTTATAAACAGTTGTTAAATCAAAGAGATCAATACAACGAGAAAGATCGGGAACCAACTCTACAAATGAAACTGGGTCAAGCTCATATGAGTGGGTATCAATTTTTCGTACTAACTCACCCCATTGATCTTTGGCATCGTCTGCTGCTGCTTGATTAAAGACATCTTTTTCACTTAAGTAGAGCGTTTCAAATTGGCCATTAGAGCGAACAAGTACTGCTTTATTATGTAAGATGCGAATAAGTTGAGCATCTTCTATAGAGTCGCCTACTTTGTAATTTTCTTCTTTCTTGGTTGCATTGTCTTCGATGACAACCATGTTTTTGCTTTCGTCATTTACAATCATAATACCTTTAAGGCTGACAGCCAGGGGAGGCAAAAAAGGGGTGATAGGATCTTCTGGAACTTGTACTTCAGTAGGGGATGGAGGTACCGGAATAGGGCTTGTATAAGAAGGTTCTGAAGGAGCAATGATTTTCTCGTGGTAAGTGTCAAACAGATCATTCTCATAAATTTTATCAATAATAACAGGTTCAGAAGCTGTTTCAGTCACAGGTTTTGGCTTACTGTTTTTTTTGCTGCTTTCAATTTTTTTAGGGAGAGTTTGTTGAGTAAAGAGTATGAAGCCCGTGCACACAAGCAGAAGAACCAAGAGTGATGTGTTTAAAATCCAAAACGGATGCCTCATACAAACGTCCTTTTAAAAGGGCCCGCTAAAAGGGCCAATGAATGAAACAATACCTTTGGACTGTTTGCCTTGTCAAGTTTGGCCCGGCCTAAAAAACTACTTACGGAGCTGGAACTGTTGAGAGAATTTTCCGTATGACCGTGTCAGGGGAAATATCCTCTGCTTCTGCTTGATACGAAAGTAAAAGTCTATGACGCAAGATAGCAGGAGCAACAGCTTTGATATCATCTGGGATGACAAAGTGGCGTGATTTTAAAAATGCATATGCCTGGGCTGCTTGCTGTAAAGCGAGTGTGGCGCGCGGAGAGACTCCATATTGAATAAGAGGAGCAACCTCTTGTAGTTCATAAGCCTTAGGATCACGTGTTGCAAAGACGAGATCGACGATATAATTTTTTATTTTTTCATCGACGTACACTTGTTTAACCAGCTCTTGCGCTTCGAAAATATCTTTTTTGGAAAGAATAGGATTGATTGAGTCAAGGTCCATCTTCTTATAAAGGATTTCTCGTTCTTGAGTTTTGTTTGGATATTTTACCAAAAGTTTGAAGATAAAACGGTCGACCTGTGCTTCAGGAAGGCGGTAGGTTCCTTCTTGTTCAATAGGATTTTGAGTTGCAAAAACAAGGAATGGCATATCAAGTAAGAAGGTCTCAGATCCGATAGTGACTTGGTGTTCTTGCATCGCTTCAAGAAGAGCTGCCTGTACCTTGGCAGGAGCCCGGTTAATTTCGTCAGCAAGAACAAGGTTAGCAAAAATAGGACCTTTTTTAGTGACGAACTCTTGTGTCTTTGGGTTATACACAAGCGTTCCTATAAGATCAGCTGGTAAGAGATCGGGGGTAAATTGAATACGGGCAAAGTGGAGACTAAGAGCTTTATTTACCGCTTTGATCATAGTTGTTTTTGCAACGCCGGGTACACCTTCTAAAAGGATGTGGCCGTTACACAAGATGGCTAGTTCTATAAAGGTGATGATTTCTTCTTGCCCTACAATGATTTTAGAAACTTCACTTGAAAGAAGATGAAAGAGGGCGCTCTTTTCTTTAATTGAATCGATGACTTGAGCATCAAAAGCGTTTTTCTGCATATTCACTCCTCTAGTTTAAAGATAAGGTAATCTCTTTTAAAAAGTAGTGTAACTAAGGATTTTTATTCACGCAAATTGCTCAAAGAGAGGGGTTCAAAAGGGTTTAAAGAAAAAGGAGTAGATCTAAATCTGTTAGATCGTAGTATACCTATGTTAAACTCAGTGGCGCTCAGCATCAAAATAACGTAAGGAATATTCATGATTTTATCTGGTAAAGAAATTAAACGGCAGTTAGGGAAAGGAATTTTTATAGATCCTTTTGAAGAGTCTCATGTAGGGCCTAATAGTTATAACTTGCGGCTTCACGAAGATTTGTTGGTCTATGAACATGCGCAACTTGATATGAAAACACCTAATCCAGTTACAAAACTTATTATCCCTGATGAAGGGCTACTTCTTGAAAAAGGAAAACTTTATTTGGGAAGAACTGTGGAATATACCAAGACTATAACCTATGTGCCCATGCTTGAAGGGCGCTCTTCTATTGGGAGGCTTGGTCTTTTTATTCATGTGACAGCAGGGTTTGGAGATGTAGGGTTTGCAGGGTATTGGACGCTTGAGATGTTCTGTATTCAGCCGATTCGTATTTATAAGGGCGTGCAAATTTGCCAAATTTTTTACCACACCATTGAAGGGGAATACGACCATTATGCAAGTAATAAATACCAGAATAATACAGGTGTACAGGCAAGTCTGCTTTATAAAGATTTTGAAAAAGACTAAAAACTAACAAAGAATGCAGGAGAGGGTTGTAGAGTATGGAAAGCCATAAACGTTGTAGCTTTTTAGTAAGTTTCTTGATTGTGTTCTGTTTTTATATAAAAACAGCACGTTGTGCCAGTCCGGATCTAGAAGATGGGTACACTTTTTTGTGGAGTGATGTTTTAAGTGGTACTCCAGAAGAAAGAGCACTATGTAATAGCGCTCGGAAAGACGTTATCGCATCGTATGGAGGAAGAGAGGTTGCCGACATGTATGATGCCGATCCCCTTGAAAAAAAAGTAGATTATAGATGCGTTCTACATTTCTATACCCCCGAAAAAACATTGGCAGGAATTGTGTGGACAGTTCAGATAGAGGGGTGGGTTCGTATTTTCCCCTTTGCTTTACAAAAGGAGCACAATGATGCTCTTGTTCAGGGCATGATAAGTCAGGCTCTTGTACGTTTTCCCAGTTCTTCCATGGTGCTTATAGTTGCTAATCAGAAACTTGAATCTATGAAATATATTCAAGGACTAGGATTCTATAAAGTTCCTACACATTTTAGAAATCGAGTACATAAACCTATTTTTGGTACCACGACAGAGTTTAAAAGATATAGAGAGGCAAAGGTTGAGATATTTACAGGGAGCAATAAATGAAGGGAATAGGGGGGCTATGTCTATTTGTGTGTATGACGTGTCTATGGAGTAATGCGGCAGAGGAAACAGGAGTTATTTCTTTTACATGGAGCAATAAATTATCTATGAGCAATGAAGAGGAAGAGTCGTTTATAAGCCTTACTCAGAAGGTGTATAGTAACGGAAATGTAGCAACGGGCCGAGACGAGATACTTGCCAGATTGGCAGCTTTTAAAAAGGCAAGCGGCGAGCGCAGCGTTCTTCATCTTTATAATCCTCTTAATGAGCTAGTTGGGTTTTTACACGTTCAAGAGGGAAGATCCTCGTTACACCTTGCTGTATGGACTTTATATTCTGACAAAGGTTTGGTTTTTAAGTACTTAATACGCGAAGCTCAACGAGAACTGAGTGGTAAAAAATTAGAGATAACCGTATTTAATACTTCTCAAAACCGTAAACTACTTGCCCTACTGAATTTTAAGAAGGAGGAATCAGGTATACGTCCTGATGGGGGTTCTTTTTGTAGATTTATTTGGGATGGGTATAGGGATGAAAGTTATTCATATAGCAAATGAGAGTTAAGATATACGATGACGAGCTGTTTTTAGTGCTCGCAAACTTATAGCAATACAGTTTTGATGTGCGTCTGCTTTTTCTTTTCCTACTAATTCAGTGAAGTCTTCATTTGTAAGGGAAATTATTTCTTGCATTGATTTTTCTTTTGCATGATTGATTATAACGGAAAGTATGCCGCAGGTGGCCAAACATCCCCTTGCTGATTGTCGAGAACACCCTTTAAAAAATCCATCCTTAAAGATCATTTCTAAAGAGATATTATTTTGTTTTTGCTCAGCAGTAGGGAGTGGTGATGGGGCGCTAGCCCTTGATAAAGAAAGCTGTTCATATGGAGAAAGAGGGGGCGAGGGCGGAAAGGGAAAATTTTTTAAATGGAGATCATTACTTGTAGCATGATCATGTTCTTTACAAAGTACATCACTTGCGTATGTAGCTAAGGGGAAAAGACTACCTCCATAGATAAAAATAAGAGCCTTGAACATGATTATCTCTCCTTTTTCTTAGAGATATACCCAAAATTTAGGAGCAGTATAGGGAAGAGTTTGGCAATAGTCGATGTGGTTGTCATTTTATTCAGATGACATTAGGGAACAATCATTATTACTGGCTTCATTAAATTCATCAGTTAGATTTCTGCGCACATGCTTGTTTTTATTGCGTTCGTCAGCTTCTTCATTGTCGTTATGATTTCTTTTTTTGGGAGCAGGTTTTTTTGGGGCAGGGGGACAGACGAGACGGTCTTGTATATTGAGCATGGCAAAGAGAGCAAAAGAAGCGTCAGGGTTTTGTGCGCTAAATACGGATGAAGGAAAAAGTAAGAGACCACCAAATACACATATTTTTTTCATAATTACACCCTTTAAGGAAAGAATTTGGTTAAAGAAAAAATTGGAAAGAAAATAAATTGTAGCATTAAAAATTGATTTTTTCTTCTTTCGCGCACCCTAGAATTGTCATAAATGATTTTGCATAAAAAAAGAGATTCCAGTAAAACCCAGAACCTCTTTTTTTGAAGAAAAAACGTGAACTATTTTGTCTTTTCTACAGATCTCTTACATCAAAAGGGTTTCTGCATTCAGGGCAGCGAGCATCGTGTTTTGCAGCTTCTTTTATACAAGTAGTGTGATATACATGTCCGCAAGGCAGCGCAGTTACATGACAGCGGTTTTCAGGTTTTTTAAGATCGATCAATCTATCGCCTTTTTGTGCAAGAGGAACTAAGCAAATAGAACACTCTTTCATCATAAATTCAGATCGTTTAATGCGTTCTTGTTCTTGTGCCACTGTTTCAACAGGGACACTGTGCGTAGGTTGTGGTTGTGTGCGCCCTCGCGCTTTAGCATCTTCTAGCGCTTGTTCTTGAGCAGCAAAAAGTGCATCAGCTTTTTCTTGTTGTTCTTTTCGTTTACGTTCTGTTTCACGTGTTTGTGCATCTTGTGCGGCACGTCGTTGGGCTTCTGCCTGTTCTATTCGCGCCAATTCTTGCCGTTGTGCTTCGCGTACTCTTTCTTGTCGTTCTTGGTCTTCTCGATTTCGTTGATTGCGTATCTCTTGTTCTGCTAACCGTAAGGCTTCCGCTTTACTTCGAGCTTCTTGTTCATCTTTTTTACGTTTTTCTCGGTCAAGACGATCTAGTTCTCGTTGTTGTGCCTCGCGGGCTGTCCGTATAGTAGCTTCTTCTGGGTCGCGACGCCTGCGGTGTTCGCGTGCTATGCGCTCTTCTTCTTGATGCTGTGCTTCACGGGCCTCGTTGGCTCGCTGGGTTTGCTCTTGTTGTTCGCGGTATTGTTGCGCTCGTAACTCATCTTGCGCAGCTTTTTGTGCATAGTAATGATCCTGTGTAGTTTGTTGACGTGTTGTTGTTCGTGCTTCCCCTTCACGTTTCAGTTTTTCAACTTCGTCTCTCAATCTTTGTTTTTCTAGAGAATCGCTTATTAAGTCGATGGTTCTTGCAACATTTTCTGCGCCACGTTTCTCTTTTTCGCACCCCCGGCAAATAATAAGATGATCATAAGGGTAATGTTCAGTGTGGTAGCGATGCCCGCAAGGTCTTGATTTAAAGGTTTGACTTTCCTTTTCTAAGATGGGGTGATCGCAGCCGGCACAAAGATAGGGAGCATGATACCAGTTCCAGAGACCAGTTGCTCCTGCTACCACTACAAGGGCTGTTCCCCCAACCCACAGTATTGATTTGGTAACCTCATCTAGTTCGGGACGAGTGGTGTTGGGAGCAAGAGCGAGTAATAAGACGAGGGCGGACGTTTTTCTTTTCATGAAGCTTCCTCACATATGTATGAGTCAATAGATATTTTTACTATTCAAACACCGGTATTTTATAAGAGTTTTATTCCTCCTTAGAGCGTAGGATTTTATTGCGGCCAAGTATACGCCCAATACGTCTGTGTAGAAAGTTTTTTCTGCTTGATAAACGCCAAAAAACGTGCGTATACTTTGTGGCATTTTTAAACCCTTTTAAAAGGAGCTTGTCAGCTATGGAATGTGCGTACAGAAAACTATCGTTTCTCTCACTTTACCTTATTGTTTTTTGCGCGCAGGTAGAAGGTCGTGAAATACGAAAGATAACACCACCAAATCTTGCAGCGGATCATTTAGGAAAAAAAATTTTGTGCCATCGCCCGATGCGTCGTGGTGTGCCTAAGATGGAAGTAGAACAGATAGGAAGCAAAACAGTCATTCATAATTTTGGTCATGGTGGAAGTGGGTGAACTCTCGGGCCTGGTTGCGCGCAGTACGTGGTAGGGTTGTTAGAACAAACATTGCCTGGTAATGCACTTCCTGGAGGAACTTTCGTTACTATTATTGGTGCCGGAGCATTAGGACTTTATACGGCCTATGAATTAGTACAAAAAGGATGTGTGGTTACGGTGGTTGCTGCATCATTTGACAATCTAACCTCTCATAATGCAGGCGGTTTGTTAGCGCCTGTTTCTATGGATAATGCCCCAGAATTGCAACCAGTGATTGATAAAATTGGCATAGATGCATATCTCTTTTACAAGGCTATTGCGCAACGTCAGCCAGGGTTTCCTTTCCAAAAAGGGGCAGTTATTGTTCCTACTTACTTTAGAACACGCGAAGAATCTGGCTTAGAGCCCTATGTTGGAAAAGTGATGCAGCCAGCAAAAGAGGTAACGCTCGATTTTGGAACAGGTATTACACAAGACATGATGAGTTATGATGATGGTATTTTTATTGACACTGCTATCATGATGGAGTCTTTGACTACATATCTCAAACAACAGGGTGTTACCTTTATAAAGCAACGAGTAGGTAGCTTTGAAGAACTTGCTGACACCTACATTTTCAATTGCACCGGACTTTGCTTAAGTGAACTTTATAAAGATGACCAAATGGTACCAGTGCAAGGGCATCTAATCATGCTTACTGATCAAAATCCACAAGATTTACAGTATATGGCGCTTACCTATGGTGAATATTTTATTGATGAAAGTGGCAATACAGGAAAGCGTTCATTCTATATGTTCCCTAAACAACTTGCTGGTACTGGGGTTAACGATGTCGGTGTTATTGGTGGGACTTTTATTGAGGGAGCAACACCCAGTACGCCAAACCTTGCAGAATTTGATCGGATGATCCAAGGAGCAAAGGATTTTTACGGCATTAAATAGTTTTTACTATAAGTGATACATAGACAGTCCCTGCTCAGAGCATTTCTGGCAGGGGTTTTTTACTTGTTCCCTTCCCAACTCTTGATAAAGTTATGAACGAAGAGCTGTAAAAACACAGAAAGGAAATAAATGAAAAATATATTGGTATGCGGTGCATTAGTAGCAACCTTTTTTATGCAAGGAGC
>JACCDG011212011.1_pt1 | contig 11073 bp, 14 predicted proteins | sample 7442471 | NCBI WGS metagenome assembly JACCDG01 (sample SAMN15323444, study PRJNA562643) | freshwater metagenome | isolation source: river surface water | place: USA:Blue River Watershed | collected 2017-08-17
GTCTTGGTCCTCTCTCTCTGAGATCCGGTCGGAGGGCGCTGTGTGGTGTCCGAGGGCGTCGTGAGCGTCCACGCTGAGACCAAGCAGCACATTGAGCGGCTGAAGGCTGAGGCCGGCGACGAGTGGGACACGGGCCGGGCGGTTCGTGCGGCGTTGGCGTTGAGTCTGGCCGAGGAGATCGACGCCGGGGACACCGGTCGGGGGCAGCCTCGGACGTCGGGGTTGTCGAAGGAGTTGCGGGCCACGCTCGACGAGCTCGAGCCGAAGGGGGTCGTTGATGACGGCGACCCTGACCCGCCCTGGACCGACGATGTGTCTTCCACGGTTCTCTACCCCGAGGGATCCGACAAGGGCGACGTTGGGTCCGCAGGTCGCCGAGATAAGCCGGCGGCTCGGTCAGCCGTTGATGCCGTGGCAACAACTGGTCGTCGACGTCGCTCTCGAGCTTCTTCCTGACGGGTCGTTCGCGTACGACACGGTTGTCCTGACTGTTCCTCGCCAGTCGGGCAAGACGTGGCTTGTGATCGCGAAGACGGTATGGCGGTTGTGCATCCTCGCGAAGTCGCACGGCCCGCAAACCTCGACGTACACAGCTCAGAAGCGGCAGGCGGCTCGGAAGCGGATGGAGCGGACGTTTGCTCCGGCGTTGCGTCGGTCGAAGTCGTTCGTGGAGGTCACGAACCCTCGTGCCCGTCCCCGGCGGGTGAACGAGTGGCGGTTGTCGCTGAACAACGGGTCTGAGTGCATCCAGATCAAAGACTCGTTCTGGCAGATCGAAGCCCTGTCCGAGGATGCCGGGCATGGTGACACGCTCGACGACGGCACGATCGACGAGGCCCGCTTCCAGGTCGACGACCGCACCGAGGCGGCGATGGCCCCGGCGATGTCAACGAGGCGCGACCCTCAGAAGTGGATCATCTCGACGGCCGGCGGTGCGGACTCGCCGTACCTGTACCGCAAGGTCACGGCAGGTCGGGCGGCGTGCGAAACCGGCGAGCACGGCACCACAGCGTTCTTCGATTGGTCGTCGCCTGACGACGCGGACCCGGGCGACCCGGAAACGTGGCGGGGGTGTTCCCCGGCGTTGGGGCACACCATCACCGAACGGTTCTTGCAGTCCGAGTGGGACAAAGCCCAGCGCGAAGGCCCCGAAGCGATCGACACGTTCTGTCAGGAGTACCTCAACCGCTGGATGGAAATCCCGGTTCTTGACGACGACGACGCCGGCTGGATCCTCCCGAGGCGTGAGTACCTCGCCGGTGCCGACCCTGACTCCCGCATCCTTGCTGACCCGTCCCTCGCGATCGCTGTTTCACCGGACCGCCAGTGGGCTGCTCTCGCCGCTGCTGGCGCGTCGAACCAGGGCGGGGTGCATGGTGGGGTTCTCCGTTACGCCGAAGGCACATCGTGGATCGTTGACGAGGTGAAGCAGTGGGGCGCGTCGGTGTCCCTCGCGAAGGACTCACCGGCAATGTCGCTTCTCGCTGACCTCGAGCAGGCCGGCATCGAAGTGCACCAGTTCAGCACCCAGGAACAGGGGCAAGCGTTCGGGGTGCTGTTCGACCTCGTGTCCGTCGGCGATTTCTGGCATCCCGAACAGCCACACCTTGACCTGTCCGTGAAGTGCGCGGAGCTCCGGTTGACGGAGGGCGGTGTGTCGGTGTTGTCGCCGAAGCGTTCGACGGTGGACATCTCGCCGCTTGTCGCGGTGACGCTCGCCGTATCGAAGCACCTACAGCCCGACTCTGAGCCGGCGCCCCGATTGGAGTGGCTGTGATCATTCGCATCATCACCACCGTCATCGGTGCCGCCGCCATGCTCGCCTGTCTCGCCCTCGTCAACCCGTGGCTAGCCGGCGCGACCGTCGCCGCCGCCGTCGCGGCGTGGGGCCTGCTGAGTGATTCGGAGGCCCAGTGAACCTGCTGTCTCGCCTCCGTAACCGTGCCGACGCGTCGCTGTCGCTCGAACAGTGGGCTGAGTCTTTCAAGTTCAACGGGAACACCTACCCGCTCGGCTTTCAGTACACGATGAAGGGCTCACCGCAGCAGGAAATCGAGAACTCCTTCGAGTCGTACGTGGCGAACATCCACACCCGCCACGGCACCGTCGCCGCTGCGGTTGCGGCGCGGTCACTGCTCGTCTCTCAGATCCAGTTCAAGTTCCGGCGGCTCGCTGACGGACCCGAAGGCGCGCTGATCGGCACGCAGGCACTGCTGCCGTTGGAACGGTTCGACGCCCCGTTCACCCGTGAACGTGTCCTCGCCCGCGCCGAGTTGCATGTCTCCTACGCCGGGAACGCCTACTTCTACAGGCCCCCCGGCGGACGGGTGCGCCTGTTGAACCCCGACTGTGTTCGGCTGGTCATCGCGTCGCATTACGACCCTGAGTCCCCGGCGTTCCAGTTGGACGCCGAGCTTGTCGCGTACCTCTACACCCCGGACCCGGCCCGGAAGCAGAACGTCCAGGTTCTCGCGCCGAACGAGGTCGCCCAGTGGGCACCGGAGCCGCACCCGGTGAACCCGTGGATCGGTCAGTCGTGGGTCACGTCGGTGATGTCCGAAGTACTCGGCGACGGCCAACTCACGGCGCATCAGCGGAACTTCTACGCGAACGCCGCGACCCCGAACATGGTGATCACGCTCCCCGCGTCGAACGACCAAGCCGCGGTGGACCGGTTCATGGCCCGTCACAAGGAAGCGAACACGGGGCCGTCGAAGGCCGGCAAGACCATGCTGGTCACCGACGGCGCCGACGTGAAAGTGGTCGGCTCCCAGTTGCAGCAACTGGAACTCAAAGACTCGCAGGGTGGTCACGAGTCGCGCATCGCGTCCCGGTCCCGTGTCCCTGCGACCGTCCTCGGGATCCGGGAAGGGCTCGGCGGTTCCGCGTTGTCGACAGGGAACTACCCCGCGGCCCGACGCATGTGGGCTGACGGATGGTTCTCACCGACCGCTCAGGGGCTGTGCTCAGCCGTGTCACCTCTGATCGACGTGCCGGCAGACCTCGAAGTGACCCACGACCCGTCCCGGGTCATGTTCCTCCAAGAGGACCGCAAGGACGAAGCCGAGATCGCGTCGAACGAAGCGACCACAATCCGCACCCTCGTAGACGCCGGGTTCGACCCGCTGTCCGTCGTGGAAGCGGTGCGCGCTGGTGACTGGTCGCACCTGAAGCACTCGGGCCTCATGTCGGTCCAACTCCTTCCCCCCGGTACGTCAAGTCAAGGAGCCGCAGCGTGAGCGAGTTCGCCATCGAGTACGCGTCGCGTGTCCTCGCCGATGACATCGACGTGCGCGACACCGCCGAAGGCCGCACCGTCTACGGCACCGTCGTCCCCTACGGGCGTGTCGCAACCGTGAACGACGGCGCCGGCCCCTACCGCGAGATGTTCGCCCCCGGAGCGTTCTCCCGGTCCATCGCCCAACGCGCCGCCAAGGTCAAGCTGTTGGTGAACCACGACGGCCGCAAGCTCCCCGTCGGTGTCGCCACGAAGCTCGAGGAACGCGACGACTCGCTGTACGGAGAGTTCCTCGTCTCCCGGGCGCAGATGCACCTCATCGACGACGTGTCCGACGGGATCCTCGACTCGTTCTCCGTCGGGTTCCGCGGCATCGACGCCAAGAAGGTCGACGGCGTCGTGATCCGCACCGAAGCCGCCCTACGTGAGGTGTCGCTGGTCGGGTTCCCCGCCTACGCCGACGCGCTTATCGGCGGTGTCCGCATGTCCGACGACCTGCGCGAGCAGTTCGACCGGTACCTATCCGAGTTCTTCGCCCTCGCCGACCCCGGCACGGGCACCGACGGCCCGCCCAACCAGGGCACGCCAACGGCAGCAGTACGAGCCGCGCAACTGCGCGCGCTCGACCTCATCACCTTGAAAGGACGGTCCTGATGGATCGCACCGAAATTCTCGCCGGGGTCGACTTCGTCCGCGGCGTCATGGAGTACCACCGTGACCGGCTCGCTGCCGGACACACCGAGACCGACGCCGAGGCCGCCGCCTGGGACGAAGGCCACCGCTACATCGAGGAGCAGTCCGCCCTCGTCCGACGGATCGACGAGCGCGACCAGCAGCTCGCCCGCGCCGCCGAGTTCCTGACCACCCACCCCACCACGGTCGCTGGTGACGGCACCCTCCACGTGCCGAACCTCAACACCCGCACCGGTGAGGACCCGTTCGACCTGTCGACCATGTCGCGGTTCACATCCGCTTCGGACCTCCGCGGCCGCGCCCTGACCGCCGTCGAGAAGATGCCCCACGCCGACGACAAGGCTCGCTCTGCTGCTGTCGACACCCTCGAGCGTTTCGACGACTCGCGTGGTTCGGTCGCCGAGCGGTACCTGCTCACCGGTTCGGAGGCGTACCGGTCCGGTTTCGCGAAGGCGATCGCCGGCCGCACCCACGCACTGACCCCCGATGAGTCCGCCGCCCTCGACCGTGCCGCGTCGCTCACCGATGGTTCCGGCGGGTACGCGGTTCCGTTCCTGCTCGACCCTTCGGTGACGCTGACGTCCAACGGGACGAACAACCCGTTCCGTCAGATCAGCCGGATCGTGCGCGGAACGTCCGACGTGTGGAACGGTGTGAACTCGGCTGGTATCTCGGCCGGGTGGGTCGCCGAGGGTGTGGAGAACACCGACAACGCTCCGACCCTGACCGCCCCCGCGATCACGGCGCACAAGGCGTCCGCGTTCGTGCCGTACTCCATCGAGATCGACCAGGACTGGCAGCAGATGCAATCTGAGATGTCGATGATGCTGATGGACGCCAAGGACGTCCTCGAGGGCGCCGCGTTCGCGACGGGCTCCGGTACCGGTCAGCCCGTCGGCATCGTGACCGCCCTCGTGGCGTCGTCGCCGTCGGTCATCACCGCGTCGGCCGGATCCAACGTGTTCGCCAAGGCCGACCTCTACAACCTGATCGAGGCGGTACCGCCCCGGTTCCGTGGCAACGGTGCGTGGGTCTGCAACCTCGCGATCACGAACGACATCCGGGCGTTCGGCTCGACGTACGACGCGTTCACTGTCGACCTCACCGCAGGTGGCGTCGCTCAGCTCCTGGGCCGCCCCCTGTACGAGTCGTCCGACATGGACGGCACCTACGGCTCCGGCGAGAACTATGTCCTCGTGTACGGCGACTGGTCCAACTACGTGATCTTTGACCGGATCGGCATGTCGGTCGAGCTCATCCCCCACGTGTTCGGAACCACGAACAACTACCCGACCGGTCAGCGCGGCCTGTACGCGCACTGGCGTGTCGGCGCCGACTCGCGCAACGACGCCGCGTTCTCGGTCCTGAACATCACCTGATCCGCCAGCCCCGCCCGGGTCACATGACCCGGGCGGGCTTCCCCGTTCAACATCGAGCCCTAGGAGGGCAAGCCATGTCCCACCCCCAGAAGGTCATGACCACGGAGACCCTGACCGGTACCCGTGTCATCACGACCGCCGAGTGCAAGACCTACGGCATCATGTCGTTCGACCCGGGCGGCGCCGGCCGCGCGATCACGCTCCCAACGATCGCGGACACGATCGGCCAGAACCTCGTCATCGCGAACACCGCCGACGCCGCGGAAGTGCTCACCATCTCCGACTCCGTCGGCACGGTGTGCACCCCCACCCAGGCCGAGTCCGCTGTCCTGTGGAACGACGGTGTCCGCTGGCGTGGAATCGCCGGCGCGAACTCGTGACGGTCGTCGTCGCCCGGGAGTCCCTGGTGGCTCCTGGGCACCGCGCCATCCCGAAGGGCTCGCTTCTGGATTCGTCCGACCCGGTCGTCAAGGCCAACCCGGACCTGTTCGAGTCGCCCGACACCGCCGTCAAGGCCAAGCCTGAGGCGAAGCCAACCAAGTAGCGCCTGACCGGGGCCGGTTCACCGTCGTTCTGGCCCCGGCTCAGAGCCTCCCAACGAACCACACACCCAACACGACCACCAGTACGGCACCGGCCACGTACACGGCCGGCAGCCACCCCGGCAGCGGGTACGGGCGTTTCCCGCAGTTCGGGCAGCGCGTCGCGTCCGCGTCGATCGAAGTGCGGCACTGCTGACAGATCTGGTTCATGGACCACGAAGCGTAGAGGGAGGGTGAGCGTGAGCGTCCTGAAGAACACCCAATACACGCTCACGTCCCCCACGTTCGTCGGTTCGGACGGCGAAACCCCCACAGACTGCGCGTCAACCCCGACCGCCGCAGTGACCCGCGACGACGGGACCTCGCTCACTGCCGCCGTGGTTACCGCCGCGGCGGGTGACGGCGCCTACACCGCAGCGATCACGACGACGCACACGTCCCAGCTCGACCGGCTCACCGTCACATGGACCGGGACCGCAGTGTCCATCGTCCAGATCTACACCCAGCGGCTCGAGGTCGCGGGCGGCTGGTACGTGACGGTCCCGGAGGTGCAGGCCGAACCGGACCTGTCCACCGCGACGGTGGCGGTGATCCGCCGCAAGCGCGACGAGTTCGAGTCGCTGGCCGAGAACTTCTGCGGGGTGGCGTTCGTGCCCCGCTACGAACGTGAAACGCTGGCCGGCGACGGCACCGCGAACCTGTTGCTGAAGTGGCCGCTCCCCCGCGAGCTCCTGTCGGTCACCGTCGATGGCGTCGCCGAGGATGTCGCTGATTACACGGTTGACCCGGTGTACGGCCTGGTGAAGCTGTCCGGCACGATCCCCCGCTCATCCGACAACGCCCGCAACGTCGTCGTCACCTACACCCACGGTCACGACTTCCCACCCCCCGACCTCAAAGAGGCGTGCCTCGCGTACCTGCGGTCCAAGATCACGGTCCGTTCCGCGGGGATCCCGAACAACGCGATGGACGGCTCCGACCAAACCCGCAACTGGACCTACTCGGCGCCCGGTGAGGACAAGCCCACCGGGATACCGTCGGTTGACGAGGTGCTCGTCAGGTTGTCCGAGCGGATCCCCGGTGTTGCATGAGCGCAACATCGTCGATCCGGGCCGACGCGAAACAGCGCCTCTACGACCTGCTGCGCCTCGCGCTGTCCGGGGTGCAGGTGTCCTACTCCGAGCCCTACCAGTTCGAAGCCCGGTCGGTGTGGTTGGGTGAGACCGCGGGGACGATGGCCCCCGCCCAGTTGAGCGCCGGCCGCAAACGCCGCAGCGACGAGTTCACGATCTCCGTGCACTGCCTCGCGTACGGGGGAGGCCAGGGCGACGGCGCCGCGATGGACGGCGTCGTCTCCACCCTGTTCGCCGAGGTCGAAGGCGTCCTCGCCGACTCTCCGACCCTCGCCGTCGACGGGTCCGGGCTGCCCGGCTTGAACCACGCCTACCTGACCGAGGTGACCGGCCCGAACCCCGGCCCGTTCGTCATCGCCGAGCAGGCCGCCGGGTTCGGCTCGGAGATCATCGCCCGCGTCTACTGCAACGCCCGCCTCACCTAGGAGCACCAATGGACGTCACCTACATCGGACCTCACGCCGCGGTCGAGGTCGAGACCCGCCCGCGTGTGTTCACCGTCGTGAAGCAGGGCGAAACGATCAGCGTCACCGACGCCCTCGCGAAGGGTTCGGGCGACCTCGGTGGCCTGCTCGACCAGCCCGACAACTGGGTCGAGGCCAAGAAGACCCCGCCCAAGAAGACCGACTAACCACCCCCACCCCCGAACACCAAGCGCAGCCGCCTGCGAGGGCGGCTGTTTCGCGTCCAAGGAGCAACCGTGCCACTCGAGACCCAGGCTGGAATGAAGGACGAGGTCACCTACGGCACGGCCGTGGTCGTCGACCGGTTCATGGAGTACAACTCCGAGGCGATCAAGGCGAACGTCACCCGCATCGAATACAACGGTCTGCGTACCGGTCAGCGGGTGCAGCGCACCGACCGGTTCGTCACCGTCAACAAGGGCGCCGCCGGCCCGGTGAAGTTCAACCCGCTGAGTGTCGGGTTCGGGTTCTGGCTCAAGCACATGTTGGGCACCGTCGCGACCGGCTCGACGTCCGACTCGGTGACCCCGCACACCGGGACCATCGGGTCGCTGCTCGGCGACTGCTTCACGTTCCAGGTCAACCGGTACGACGCGGTGTCCGCGGCGAACCGGGCCTTCACATGGGAGGGCGGCAAGATCGCCTCCTGGGAGCTCGCCTGTGACGTCGACGGGTTGCTCGAGTGCACCCTGAACATGGACTTCGAGGACCAGAAGACGAACACCGCGCTGGCGTCGGCGTCGTACCCGTCGGGCGGTGAGCTGTTCTCCTTCGCTGGTGGCGCGGTGACGGTCGCGGGGACGTCGACCCCGGTGACTGGGTTCAAGGTGGCGTGCGACAACGGCCTGAAGTTGGACCGCCACAAGCTGCGGGCGTCGACGCTGAAGCAGCAGCCCATCGAGAACACCCAGCGGATGATCACCTGGGAGATGGAGGCGGACTTCGATTCGCTCACCGATTACAACCGGTTCGTCTCGACGACGTCAGCGGGAGCGGTCGCGACGATCGTCGCGACGTTCACCGCGCCCACGTTGGTCGGCGTGTCGGCGTATCCGACGATCGTGGTCACGATCGACGGCGCCCGGTTCGATTCGTCGGATCCCGCCGTCAGCGGCCCGGAGATGATCATGAACAAGCTGTCCGGCCGCGGTCTGTTCGACGGCACCGACTCCGCGGTCACGATCGTCTACACCACCGCCGACACCACGCCCTGATGGCACGCGACGTCGCCGACCTGGTCCGCAAGTTCGAGCGTTCCGCGAACGCGGTGCCGCCGACACTGAAGGACACGATCGGTTCGGCGTCGCTCCGCACCAAGAACATCTACCTCGCAGCGGCCGTCCGCGCTGGGCTGACGCCTGGGAAGAAGTTGAACGTCGGCAGGCGGGGTGCGACGTGGGGTGTCGGGTACGACATGCAGACCGCGTCGTCCGGGTCGGTGGCGTCGATCGTCCGGTTCAAAGGTCCGGTGCACCTGGTGAACAACGACACCCGCCCTCACCGCATCCTGACCGCCGCCGGTAGGGCCGGGCAGCGCGAGGAGGCCCGGCAGGTCATCCAGGCGTTGACCGGCACCCGGATCCGCCGGTCACGACGCGCCAACGGGCCGCGGGCCCTCGGGCTGCCGACAGGGCCGGTGGCGTCGGTGAAGCACCCGGGCACCAAGGGCAAGAACTTCTTTCGGCCGGCGGACGACTTCGCCCGCACCGAAGTGAAGCGAATCACTGGGGACGCACGACAGGAGATCCTGTTGCGCGGAGGTTTCGGGAGGAACTGACCGTGGCAGAAACAAGGGCGCGCAAGGCGAGGGCGGCGGCGATGACACCCGCCCAGCGGGCCGCATCAGCGATCCGCAAGGGCGAATGCGACGCCGACCTTGCTGACGTGTTGAACGCGCTCATGGAACGCGTGTCAACCGGTGAGGTCGCGTTGCGGTGGAGGCTCGACCTCGACGACCTCCACGTCACCGAGGAAGACCTCACCCTTGGTGAGGCCGACATGTTGGAACGTCTGCTCGGTTGCACGTGGGGGGAGGTCAACCCGCTGAAGTCGGCGGAGCACGCCGCCGCGCTCATCCGCGTGTGCCTCGTGTCCCGCACCGGTCTCACCACGGAGGAAGCCTCCGAGCAGACCAAGGGGTACCCAGTGAAACGGGTCGTCGATGCGATCACCCAGTACGCCGAGACCGACCCCCCAAAAGCCTAAGCGCGGTCGCTGACTACTACCGCGCCCACCCGATCTGGCCGCCCACGGTGACCCGGGAACAACGGGTGCATGACCTCGACGAGATGAGGAGGGACTGATGGCGCTGTCCGAACGCCTCGCGCTCCTCATCGACATCAACGGCGCGTCCGCCGTCGCCGAGCTGAACAAGGTCGGCGCCGCCGCGGACCGCGAGTTGGGCAAAGCGGAGGACCGCACCCAGCGGATGGGCACCAAGTTCCAGACGGTCGGCATCGGGATGATGGCGACCGCGGCGACGATCGGCGCCGGCCTGTACGCCGCCGGCAAAGGCGCCGCCGAGCTCGAGCAGTCCGTCGGTGGCACCGAGGCGGTGTTTGAGTCGTCGTCGGGTGTGATCGACACGTGGGCGAAGGGTGCGGACACCGCGGCGGGTTTGTCGGAGCAGGCGGCCCGGCGGCTCACCACCCAGATCGGCGGTGCGCTTCAGGGGCTCGGGTTCGCGCAGGACGAGGCCGCGTCGAAGTCGATCGAGTTGACGCAGATCGGCGCGGACCTCGCCGCCACCTACGGGGGGACCACGACTGACGCGGTGCAGGCGCTTGGGTCGGCGTTGCGTGGCGAGTTCGACCCGATGGAACAGTTCAACGTGTTCCTGAAGCAGTCCGAGATCGATGCCAAAGCCGTCGAACTGGGTCTTGCTGCGAACACGAACGAGGTCGACAAGAACGCCCGGGCGCAGGCCACGTTGGCGATGATCACCGAGCAGTCCTCCGCGGCGCAAGGCCAGTTCGGCAGGGAGTCGAACACGGCGTCGGGCCAGATGGCGATCATGGAAGCGCAGACCCAGAACGCCAAGGACGCTCTTGGTGCCGGGATGCTCCCGGTGATGTCGAAGGTCGCGTCGGTGGTCGGCACGGGTGCATCGAAGTTCCTCGAGTTGGACCAGTCGATGGGCGGGACGTTGTCGACCGGGCTCGCCGTGGGTGTTGGGATCCTCGGTGTCGGCGGGGCGATCTCGACCACTGTCGGGTGGGTCATCAAGATGAAGTCCGGATTCGCTGACGCCGCGTCGAGTGCCAAAGACTTCGTGTCGGGGCTCCGCACGGTCCCCGGTGCCATTCAGGCGATCAGCTTCACCGGCGCGGCGGTCGGTTTGGCGTTGTTCACGCAGCGCATGGCAGAGAACCGCGAGGAGGCCGACAAGTGGGCGTCCGGGCAGGCCGGCGGTGGGACGATCCCCGAACAGATCGCCGAGGTCGAGGAAGCCCTACGTAAGGCCAGGGAGGAGTCAGAGAAGTACGCGTCGGTTGATGTGCTCGGCGCTCACCTGTGGGGGTCGAACGAGGGCCGCGAGAAAGCGGACCAGGTCGACGCGTTGCAACGCAAGCTGGACGCGCTCAAGGCGACCGAGGCTGACGCGGCGAACGCGGCGGACCTGAA
>JACCDG010509401.1_pt1 | contig 11072 bp, 12 predicted proteins | sample 7442471 | NCBI WGS metagenome assembly JACCDG01 (sample SAMN15323444, study PRJNA562643) | freshwater metagenome | isolation source: river surface water | place: USA:Blue River Watershed | collected 2017-08-17
CTTTGCGCCAGATCATAGTATAATAGTCCTATTAACAGGAGAAACTCATGGCAGTCAAAAACTTCAACGCAGAACAAACCAAAAAACTCAACCAAGTCATCAACGAAGGTTGTCAGGTCATGCACGAAATTGAAACACTAACTGGTGGACTCAATGACACAGTCAAAGCCATTGCCGAAGAGTTAGAGATCAAACCCAATGTTCTCAAAAAAGCCATCCGTCTGGCGCACAAGGCCGAATTTGGCCGCGAGCAACAGGATCATGAGTTGCTCGAGCAAATCTTGACCACGGTGGGCAAAACTCTGTAATGTCTCGAGTTGCATACACATTTGTAGATCGAGAAACAAATGAGACAGCAGATGTTATTGAGTTTGATCTCTTAGACAATCCCGGCGTACGAGCTTGGCAATATGCAGTGATGCTGAACCGTCCAGAAAGATTTGCATTTCTGGCGTCACCTATACAAATTCCTAAACCGTTGTCAACTGATATCTCTGGCAAGTATCAATTGTTAAAAGACATCGTGTCAAAACTTGCGGATACAGATTTTACATATCCTGAGATACTACCAGAAAATTTTGATCAGGTGGATCAGGAACTCATGAATAGACTTCACAGACATTTTACAAACAGTTGTCTTGATCTATGGGATCCTAGATATCCAAGGAAAAATACAACAGATTTAGACCATTTGTTGCAGAATTTAAATTCTGTTATACATGAGTTGGAACAGTATCTTCCAACCAAGATCAAGACCACACATGGAAGGGCCACTACTGAACTATGGGCCATTTGTAGTGGACTTGAATTGAGTTATGATATTTTTCCTCTCAGGCAATATCACAGTTATGAACCAGCAGATTTGATCATAGATGGACACATATTAGGAAAAACTTTATTGGAAAGTTTTACCTGTCTCGACAACCCAACAAGTTGGGATACTCGTGGTCATATGAGAACCAACGGGGGTGCGATTATGATGTTGGAACCCTTTAGACAGGAAATTTATGCCAGTCAAGATTTTGTGGATTGGTTGACACAACATGGCACAGACAAAAATCGAAGCTTTGCAGACTTTCCTTTGGGATATTTTGTTTCAGGACACAAACAAAAATTAAAACAACTAATCAAGACTTTGCACAAATATTCTGTCAAGGTTCACATACAGCTATAAATATTTTAAGAGTCGTTCACTTTACGGACATGAATCATGGCCAACCAGCCATAACTGGAGAAAAATTTGAGTTATATTGACGCACTTTTTGATCGTGAACACGATCGCATACATGTAGTTGAACGCAGAGACGGTGAACGCCGTTATCAAGAATACGCGGCCAACTATGTGTTCTACTACGATGATCCCCGCGGCAAGTTTACCAGCATCTATGGCACGCCTGTGTCAAGATTCAGCACCCGCAACAACAAAGAGTTCCGTAAAGAGATACGCATACAGAGTGGCAAACAACTGTATGAGTCGGATATCAATCCCATATTCCGTTGTCTTGAAGAAAACTATCTGGGTCAAGACGCACCCAAGCTCAACGTAGCATTTTTCGACATCGAGGTAGATTTTGATTCGGATCGTGGATTCAGCCCGCCCGAAGATCCATTTAATCCTATCACTGCTATCAGCGTATACTTGGGGTGGGTTGGAAGACTGATCACACTTGTGGTCCCACCACGGCACATGAGCTGGGCGACAGCGCAGGAGATTTGTGCCGAGTTTGAGGATACCTTGTTGTTTGAGCGTGAAGAAGACATGCTGAACACATTCTTGGATTTGATCGAAGACGCCGATGCACTGTCGGGCTGGAATTCAGAAGGCTATGATATTCCTTACACTGTTAATCGTGTGACTCGTGTGCTGTCCAAAGATGACACACGTAGATTCTGCTTGTGGAATCAGTATCCTAAGGGCAGGACCTTTGAACGTTTTGGCAATGAAAGTCAGACCTATGACTTGATTGGTCGTGTGCATATGGACTATATGCAACTTTACAGGAAATATACCTACGAAGAACGCCATTCATACAGTCTTGATGCCATCCTTGAATACGAAGGACTCGAAGGCAAGACCAAGTTCGAAGGCACCTTGGATGCATTATATAATCAAAACTTCAAGAAGTTCATTGAGTATAATCGACAAGACGTAAATGGTCTTGCACAATTAGACAAGAAGCTGAAATTTTTGGACTTGGCCAATACCTTGGCGCATGAGAACACTGTGTTGCTACAGACTACCATGGGTGCCGTGGCCGTGACCGAACAGGCCATCATCAACGAAGCTCACGAACGTGGCTTAGTAGTGCCCAACCGCAAAGAACGTTACAGTGACGAGGACACCCAGGCTGCTGGTGCTTACGTGGCCTATCCCCGCAAAGGCATACACGAGTATGTGGGAAGCATAGACATCAACAGTCTTTATCCATCGGCTATCCGAGCACTTAACATGGGACCCGAGACCATTGTAGGGCAACTGAGACCTGTGATGACTGAACGCTATATCAGTGAAAAGATGCGGTCGGGTTCGAGCTTTGCCGCGGCTTGGGAAGGCCTGTTTGGCAGTTTGGAATATACCGCTGTGATGGAACAGGAACGTGGCACAGAGATCACCATAGACTGGCAAGATGGCGAAGAGTCTGTTCACAGTGCCTATGATGTATGGCGTATGATCTTTGACAGCAATCAGCCCTGGATGATCACTGCCAACGGCACTATCTTTACCTACGAACGTGAGGCAGTGATTCCAGGGTTGTTAAAACGCTGGTATGCTGAACGCAAAGACATGCAGGCCCGGTTAAAAGAGTGCACCACGCCCGAAGATGAGGAATACTGGGACAAACGTCAGCTCGTCAAGAAGATCAACTTGAATAGCCTGTATGGTGCAATCTTGAATCCAGGCTGTAGATTTTTTGACAAGCGTATTGGACAATCAACCACACTCACAGGGCGAGCCATTGCTCGACACATGGATGCCTATGTCAATGAATGTATCACTGGCACTTATGACCACGTGGGCGAGGCCATCATTTATGGTGACACAGATTCCTGTTACTTCACAGCATATCCTGTGCTGAAACCCGAAATCGAGGCTGGCCGCATGACCTGGAACAGAGAGATTGCTGTGCAACTCTACAACAGCATTGCTGATCAGGTCAATGAAAGTTTTCCAGGATTCATGGAACAGGCATTCCATTGTCCTAGAGACATGGGTTCGGTCATAAAAGGTGGTCGAGAGATCGTGGCTTCCAAGGGCTTGTTCATTACCAAGAAGCGTTATGCTGTCATGTATTACGACAAAGAAAACAAGCGTGTGGACACACACGGAGAACCCGGTCGAGTCAAGGCCATGGGCCTGGATCTCAAGCGCAGTGATACTCCCAAAGTGATCCAGGACTTTCTCAGCGAGATTCTCAATGATGTGCTGACAGGTCAAACTCGTGAGCAAGTTATTGAAAAGATCCGTGAGTTCAAATATCAGTTCAAGGACAGACCAGGTTGGGAAAAAGGTAGCCCCAAGCGTGTGAACAATCTAACCAAGTATGCCAAGGAAGAAGAGCGACTAGGTAAGGCCAACATGCCTGGACATGTGCGTGCCGCAATCAACTGGAACAATCTGCGAAAAATGAATTCGGACAAGTATAGCATGCAGATTGTGGATGGTATGAAGACCATTGTGTGCAAACTTAAAAGCAATCCACTTGGCTGGACTTCAATCGGGTATCCCACAGATGAAACCAACTTGCCTGCTTGGTTCAAAGAACTGCCCTTTGATGACACAGAAATGGAACAGACCGTGGTAGATCAAAAGATTGACAACTTGTTGGGCGTGCTGGGCTGGGATTTGGGCAGTGCCACCAACACTGACAACACTTTCCAAACCTTGTTTGAGTGGTGATATGAAGCTGAGTGATCTTGTAAATTATCGAACACAGTTAAATGCATTGTCGGCTGATCCTGTCAAGTCATCTGCTGATAAAGAAATCGAACAAGTGACTTATCTGGTAGATTCGCGGGCCATACAAATCGGCGAATTTGCAAAAAGTTTACAACAAAAAAGACAAGCTATACAATCGGCCTTTGATGCATTTGAAACCGATTTAGATACTCTCAAGACTCGTATCGACGAATTGATATATGCCACAGAAAAACCCTGGTTTGCAGAAAGTTACAGACTGTATGAACAGGAAATGGTCAATGAAACCAATGAGTATATTTTAAACAGGCAGGCCAACATCAGTGATGAAACTGAACAATTTTATAGGACCAGACTGGTTCGTTACAATAGTTGGAAACATCCTGCCATGATAATACGTCCAGGACGTGAAACATTTGTAAACGAGCTTTTGGGATCTGATCCATTGTATTTGGTTGACCAAGATCATGATCTTTTGGTGCCGGCTATGAACTTGTTCAATGAGCAATATCAGCAGAGATTGAGACTCTATACCATCAACGAACATCAGGACATGCCCATACTGGCAAAATTGCCCGATCAACAGTTTGGTTTGATTTTTGCTTATAACTTTTTTAATTTTAGACCATTTGAAATTATCAAAAGATACTTTTCAGAAATCTATCAAAAACTCAGACCTGGTGGAGTGCTGGTCATCACATTCAATGACTGTGATCGAGACAAAGGGGTCATATTGGTTGAACAACATTTTTGTTGCTACACTCCTGGGTATCTAGTTCGTGAATTGGCTCAGAGCATAGGCTATGAAGTAGAGTTTAGTTGGAACGACGGCGGCCCCACTACATGGTTGGAGTTGAGAAAACCTGGTGAATTTGAAAGTTTGCGCGGTGGCCAGGCCTTGGCAAAAATTATACCAAAATAGTTGCAAAATCTAAATAACCCCTGTAAAATAAACAAAAGGAGAATTACATGAGAGATCATTTACTAGACTTAGTAGAACATACACTAAAACTGGGTGTCATTGACCTGGTCAAGATTACCGGCGACGATAAAAGCACTGTGATCAACGGCATTGCCGAAGATCGCAGCGTGGTAGTGGAAGGTGCATTTGCCAGCCCTGTGGCCGACTTCATTGGCAACTTTGGCATGCCTAATCTGACCAAACTCAACATCTTGTTAAACTTGTCAGAATATCAAAAGGATGCCAAGCTCAGCCTCACACGCAAAGACACAGGTGCACCCGATGGTATCAACTTCGAAAATGCCACCGGCGACTTCAAGAACAACTACAGATTCATGGCAAGTGAGATCGTCAACGAGAAACTAAAAACTGTAAAATTCAAAGGTGTAAACTGGCACATTGAATTTGTGCCCACGGTGGCGGCAATACAGAGACTCAAGATGCAAGCACAGGCCAATGCTGAAGAACTCAACTTTACTGCCAAGACCAATGGCGGTGACTTGATGTTTAGTTTCGGTGATCATAGCACACACTCAGGCAACTTTGTGTTCCACCCGGGTGTCGCAGGCACACTCAAACGTGCTTGGGCTTGGCCAATCAAGACTGTGATCAGTATTTTAGATTTGACTGGTGACAAGACATTCCGTATCAGCGATGATGGTGCTGCCATGATCACTGTAGATTCGGGTCTTGCTGTTTACAACTACATACTGCCAGCACAGAGCAAGTGACCCAAGATAACTTGACCGCCAAGCAGTCGGACTATGCGGTTTTCCTTCCGGCCATATCAGGATTCTATGCCACGTTCATAGGCAAGCAAAGAGATCCTGTAAACGGTCCTTATGTGGATCCTGCCAGGATGCCTGCTGGTATCCAAGACATGGAACAGATGAACTGGTTAAATTCTACCAAGGGCTTGTTTCCATACCGCTGGAGCCTGTATTCGGGCGGACATGCCAACTTGGATCTCAACAAGCAGGACTGGTCTGAAGACATGGTTCGTAATCGTGAACCCGGCACCCTTATGTTGGGCGATTCAGGTGGATTCCAGATTGCCAAGGGCCTATGGGAAGGTGACTGGAAAGCCAACTCAGGTTGCCCTAAGGCACAGAAAAAACGTGAAGCAGTGCTGAAATGGTTGGATGGCGTGGCCGACTATGGCATGATCTTGGATATTCCAACCTGGGTCATACACGACAAGAAGGCTTCGGCTGCTTGTCAGATCACTACGCTGGAAGAAGCTGTGGAGGCTACCAAGTTCAACAACGATTATTTCATGAAACACAGAAAGGGTAAACGCAACGGTGGTGCCCGGTTCTTGAACGTGCTACAAGGTGCCAACCATGCCGACGCAGATCGTTGGTATGACATCATGAAACACTACTGTGATCCCGCTGTGTATCCCGACACACATTTCGATGGGTGGGCCATGGGCGGGCAAAACATGTGTGATGTGCATCTTGTATTAAAACGACTTGTTGCCTTGCGTCATGATGGACTTTTACGAGAAGGTGTTCATGACTGGATGCACTTCTTGGGCACGTCAAAGTTGGAGTGGGCAGTGTTGCTCACCGATATTCAACGTGCTGTTCGCCGATACGTGAATCCAAGTTTTACCATCAGCTTTGATTGTGCCAGTCCGTTTCTGGCCACAGCCAATGGACAAGTGTATCATCACATTGATCTGCCACACAATGACAAGTGGTGTTATAGGATGAGTCCCATCGTAGATGACAAAAAGTATGCCACTGACACACGCCAGTTTGGACCAGCTGTGTTGGCTGATGGACTTATCAATCACTTTGATGAAAGCCCAATCAGTCGCCAACTGACCATGAAAGACATCTGCATCTACAAGCCGGGCGATCTCAACAAGGTTGGCAAAGAAGGTAAGACGTCATGGGATAGCTTCAGTTATGCTCTACTCATGGGTCATAATGTTTGGATGCACATTGAAGCGGTGCAACGTGCCAATCGCGAATATGATATGGGCAAGTTTCCAGCCATGATGTGGAACGAAAATGGCGATCATGCTCGATTCAAGGACATTGTGGATGCCATATTTGCCACAGACAATCGTGAGGAGGCCGAAGCCATAATCGAACACTACGATCGCTACTGGATGGACATCGTGGGCACACGTGGCTTCAAAGGCAAAAAGGCCAAGAACGCACACAGCCAATTCAATGCCCTGTTTGAAACGGTGGACGAGGCATCAGATGATGAACCAGAATTTGATCAATCAAAACTAGATGCGCTCGAATCACAATGAGAGAAAATTTCTGTTCGGCACCTTGGTCCAGTCTGAGTTTTGACCCCGATGGTCAAGTCAAACTGTGTTGTATCAGCAGACAGCGTGTGGTGCTGGACCAGTTTGGCCAGGCACGCACCAACACAGACTTTGTGGCCATCAGACAAGATTTTATCAAAGATCAACAGAGCCCTAACTGTGATACATGTTGGGACAGAGAGCGAAAAGAATCACAATGGGAAAGCCGACGAAGCATTTATCAATATGATTACTTTCATGACCTAGCTGATGCTGAACAGTTCCGTCTGGAACATCTGGATCTACGTTGGAGCAATACTTGTAATTTGAACTGTGTGTATTGTCATCCTACTTACAGCAGCAAATGGGCCGAGTTACAAGGAATCAAAACACCATATAGAATTTTCCCCACAGTGACCGATCAAGATCTTGCCAATCTACGTGTTTTACAATTGGCCGGTGGTGAACCTTTTTTGATCAAAGAAAATTTGGAAATTTTGGATCGAATCAGCAGACTCAATCCCGATGTAGAAGTTGAGATCACGACCAATCTCACACAGATTGCAAACAATCCCATCTACAGAACTCTTAGAAAACTGGATCATGTGAGATTCGTGGTGAGTTTTGAATCTACTGGCCCCAGGTTTGAATACATCAGAAACGGAGCCAACTGGCAAACATTCCAAAGAAATTTGGCAGTATTGAAAACAGATTTCGATCACATACAATTCAACATGGTTTATTTTCCTCTCAGTAGCATAGACATCGTCAATGCCATGATCATAGCACTAGAACATACTGCACCGGAAAATATCTTCGTGGTTGATCAGATTGGAGGACACGGATTTGACATGTTGAGCCAACATGCTGTACAATATATAAAGCAATCAAATTTGGATCAATCTATTGGACTACCCGAAGTTTTACAACAAAGATTTCTAAACCACGTGAACAAAATCACAACGCAAAAAGATACCACTACATTACCACAATATGATCGATTTGATCGCCTGACCAATCAGGACCATCGATCGATTTTTACCGAGTTATATCAATGAACCGAGACGGACACGAAGCAGTTAGCTTCTTTGTAGGAACCGAAGTAGAGCACTCCCCTGCCTACGGCGAAAGAACCTTGTTTGTGGTTGGCATACAAGACTCCATCACCGTCATGACAGAAGCACATAGGCATGCCTGCCCGCACATTTATTTTGGTGCCAATCAAAGTTTTCCTAAATTAGATGTCAACGACGGCAACGGTTGGCAACCATGGGAACGCATGATCTCTGATTGTTTGGACCATGCATTTACCTGCACCCTGGACTTAGACGTGAGCTGTGCCGAGGGCCTGCTGGAAAGTGGCTTGGTAGAGCGTCATAACTTTATTCCTATGTTAAGTGTCAAACTGCCTTATATCAGACAACTGGGCTACAATGCCACGCTGAAACTGGACGACCGAGATTTCCGTGCAACCAATCCCGGAGTGTGGTGTCATAGTTTACATGCTTTACAACGGAGGTCAGTGTTCACTGACTGGTCTAAATACACCCAAGATGAAGTCATTGAATAGATCCTGATGCTGGATATAATCACGTCAAAAAATTTTTGTGCTTTGCCATTCCATCATGTGCAAGTGCAAACCAACGGTGATTTCAATGTGTGTTGCAAACACAAGATGTCGAATCAAATGAATATCAACACTGCCACTGTTGAAGAATGGCGCAAATCTGATTATATGAATCAAGTGCAACAGAGTTTCTTGCAAGATCGGCGCCATCCAGGATGCGCAACTTGCTGGCACACTGAAGATCAGGGTTTTACAAGCATGCGGCAAAGAATGGCCAAAGAATTTGAAATCCTTAAAATTGATCTTGATCAACAATCTCTGACAAATGTTGAAATTGACCTGACCAATTTGTGTAATTTAAAATGTTTGATGTGCAACGAATCGGAAAGCAGTGCGGTATTGGCCGAAAATATCCAACTTGGGATTAACAAACACAATCAAAAAGATTTTCAATGGTCAGAACAAGCACTTGAAAATTTACAAGAACTGTTGGCATGTAGACCTAAAGTGGTAAACATTCGTGGCGGCGAACCGTTATATGTAAAACAACTACTGGAAATCATTGAAAACATACCAGAAGATGTAGCACGCACGATGGTGTTGCATATCACAACCAATGGCACTGTTTGGACTGAGCGTTGGCACCGGGCCCTGATCAAATTCAAATTGGTTCGTTTCATGTTCAGTGTAGACGCTGTGGGCGATCTCTATGAATACATGCGTTTTCCTGGTCTTTGGACAACAACTTCATCCAACATTGACCATATATTAAAACTGCCAAATGTCAAAGGTCTGGTTCATTGCGTGATTCAAAATTTGAATGTAGCCAGCATTGGACCATTGATCGATTGGTGTCAGCAAAGATCATTGTGGTTGGACATCGCTTTGTTGGACATTCCTGATTATCTGCACCTGACCAATTTGCCCGAACCTCACAAAGATTCGGCAATCAAACATCTTGAACAGGTACTACAAAAATATCCGCACGAATCGTTCACTGCCATGATCGACAACAGTTTGCGTATGCTCAAACTCAGAGAATTTGACAGTCAAAGCTGGCAAGCATTCAAAACAAACGTAATCATGCGAGATCGTTTACGTGGCAATAGTTTTGAACGCTTTTTTCCTGATCACTCGGTGATATAATATTTTACAACCATCAAAAAAACAGTTATAATTTCATTACAAAGTAAGGGTCTAGAAATGAACATTAATCAACAAGCTGAAGAACTGATCTATCGTGCCATGAACCTGCAAGAGTTTGAAGTCCTAGTAGATGAGAACGACATGATCCTCAACGGCACAGTCAAATACGACATCCGGCATAGACCTGGCACTCCATACAGGATCACAGTGCCGGCCATGAGCCAGGCCGAAGCAGACGCACGTGTGGCCGATTGGATACAGGAAATGAGGAATGCACTATGATACGCTGGTTATGGAGTCGTATGATGAAGTGGGGTTGGGATTTCAATCGTGACCTACGCGAGGATGATGATGTTGTACCTTTGGCTATTAGAGGTCGGAAACGTAGACTTGGTCGGGATGACATGATTTTAGTCTCTGACGACGAAATCGATCTCACTGATCCTATTCGCTTCAGTGTGCAGACTGTATCGGGTGGCACCTTGATCGAAACACGCTGGCATGATGAAAAGAAGGATGAGTATGTGCGTAAACTGCACATTGTGACAGAAAATGAAAACTTGGCCGAAGCCATTGGCAAAATTGTAACCATGGAGTTGTTGAAACGATGATCAAAAGCATCATGTCTTATGGCAAATACATCACAGTCACAGGTGGGCTACCACCAACCAGCAACTATGTCAACAACTTCAGTGGTGCTCAAGGACTAGGTAATGTGCGATTCAATACTGTGGCGCAGGCCTTGGAAATGTGGGATGGTAACATGTGGGTGCAGTTGGCTTCGTCCTATGCTTCTGTAGGACTGAATACAGAAGCCGAGGAGTTGTTGGACTGGGCCAAACGCAAGCGTGATCAGGAACTACACATTGAACAATTGGCCGCTCAACACCCAGGCATTCGAGACCTTAAGGAAAAGTTAGATATTATGTTAGCACTAGTAGACAAGGACACAGTATGATACAAGAACAGAGAGAACAAATAGAACGCATCCGTGAACACGCAGAACGCAAGATCTGGGTCACATTCAGGCGTGAAGGCATACATCGCTATCCAGCGGCCGCTACGGATCCCCGATTAAATACACCCGGAGAGTATGATGTATCGTTTCTTGCTAACGCTCATAGGCACATGTTTCATTTCCGGGTGTGGATCGATGTATTCCACAATGACCGAGACATTGAATTCATCCAGTTCAAACGCTGGCTTGAAAACC
>JACCDG010701476.1_pt1 | contig 11072 bp, 16 predicted proteins | sample 7442471 | NCBI WGS metagenome assembly JACCDG01 (sample SAMN15323444, study PRJNA562643) | freshwater metagenome | isolation source: river surface water | place: USA:Blue River Watershed | collected 2017-08-17
ACAACTCCGTACTAACATCGTTGGTACAGGTCAGGTTGAAGTTGGTTACTACGGCTATGGCTCAGCAGTTACTTTGACTGCTGGCGGTGCGTTCACACTTAACCAGAACGCGTAAGTAACACCTTAATCATGGCGGGGGGGTTGCTCCCGATCTCCCCGCCAGCAGTTTAGAGAGGACGAAATGCCAAGTATCATCACAGCAACACAGTTGAGAACCGTGCTTGGTGTTTCGTCTGCTCTTTACAATGACGCGTATCTTGATGACATCATCGATACATCTGAGGCAGTTATCTTGCCTTTGCTTACAACTTTTGCAGCACCAATCGAAAAGGTTTCGCTGACTGATAATGTCGCAACCTTCACGACAGTAGGAATCCATGAGTTTACCGAAGGACAATCAGTTGTCATCGCAGGATGCGGAACTCCATTTAACGGCACACGAACAGTCAATGCTGATGTCGATGCATACACATTTACAGCAAACATCACTAATGCCGATGTACTTGAACGAAACGTCATTCCTAGCGGATCCGCAACACTTACGGGCGCTTCAACTTATGTTGGGGTCGCAGCTGTTGAATCAGCAATTATCGTAGTATCAGTTGAAGTATTCCAATCACGTACTGCTCCAGGCGGTCAGATTGAAGGCGTAGATTTTGCTCCGTCTCCTTATCGTATGGGACGCAGCTTGTTTAATCGTGTGGTCGGATTACTAGGGCCATACATCGATGTTGAAACGATGGCTCAATAATGCCGAGCACAATTCTTTCAGCGGTTCGTACTCCTCTTGCTACTGCATTATCTGGCGTTGCTGCAAACGTATTTAGTTACGTTCCAGAACAGATCCCAGCACCTGCGGTCGTAGTCGTTCCGGATTCTCCGTACATGGAGTTTGAGACTATTGGCAAGAGCACCTTTCGTTGCAAGTTAAATTACACAATAACCTGCTGCGTTGCTTACAACAGCAACCCGGCTTCGCTTGATAACATCGAGCAACTCATCACAAGTGTTGTGGCGGTTATACCTGCTGGATATGATGTCCAAGTGGTTGATCGACCAACAGTTACAACAGTAGGCGCTAGCAACTTGCTGGTCGCAGATATAAGGGTGTCCACCTGGTACACCCAAACACCATAAGGAGAACCAATAATGCCAACAACAGTCATTACGGGTCGCGACCTCGTTCTAACCATCGCAACAGTTAATTACGATGCGCAGACAACTAGCGTCACACTCGTGAACAGCCCAACAATCGATGTCTATCAGACACTAGATGGCAAGGCGTACAAGCACACAGACGATCAATGGACTCTTAACATCGAGTTACTTGCTGACTGGGGTGCTGCATCATCACTATTCGAAGCAATGTGGACTGCTGCTGAAACAGCACCAAACACAACTCTTGCAGTATCACTAACAGCTGCAACAGGCGCAGTATTCGCTTGCAACGTTCTACCAGTATTTCCAACAGTCGGTGGAGCTGCTCCAGGAGCGCAGACCGATACTTGGGCGCTTACAGTAGTCGGCACACCTGCCGAAACGTTCTAAACATCTAACAAACGGGAGCAAAGATGAAACTACCAATAACAATTACATATAACTCAGGCGACTCTGCAACATACGTTGCACAGCCACCAGAGTGGGCAAAGTGGGAACGTGAGACCAAGAATACAATTTCTCAGGCTAATGACAAGATTGGCATTTGGGATTTGTTGTTTTTGGCTTATCATGCTTATAAGCGAGAAAACGCTGGAAAGCCTGTTAAGTCTTACGATATTTGGTCTGAAACAGTCGCTGATGTAACAGTCGGAGACGATAGCCCAAAAGCCACAAGCCCGGAAGCGTAGGCAGGATCCTCGTATCTCTAGCAATAGAGACGGGGATTCCAATGCAGTACTGGGATAACGCAGAGGATGTTCTTACTGCGATAGAGATTTTGAAGGAGCGAAACGATGGCTGATGAAGTCTCAATCGCTTATGATAAATCAGATTTACGCGGTATTGCCAGGGCTTTTAAAGGCATGTCAGATGAAGCCGTCGAAGCTGCTAAAACGGAAAGTTCTAATCTTGCTGAGTATGCTGCTGGACAGATTAAGGTCGCAGCAGCGTCTCGCACGGTTTCAGGTACTGCTGCTCGCCGTATTGCTGATGGAGTTAAGGTAAGCAAGACTTCAAAACTTGGTGAGTTTAGTTATGGTTTTGCACGTCAAAGATTTAGCGGTGGAGGTTCAACTTTAGATTTGCTTTATGGTATGGAGTTTGGATCTAATCGCTTTAAGCAGTTCCCAAGGCGAACACCAAACAAGGGCAGAGGTAACTCAGGTTACTTTATTTACCCAACCCTGCGACAGATCCAACCGGATCTAGTTCGTAAGTGGGAGGAAGCATTTAGTCAGATTTTGAAGGAGTGGGATTAATGGCAGGTAATAGAACCCTTAAACTTTCAATCCTTGCTGACGTTGATGATCTCAATAAGAAGTTAAAGGCTGCTAATGCGGATGTAGAAACATCATCTGACAAGATTAGCAAATTTGGTAAAGCAGCAGCAGCAGGATTTGCTATTGCTGGCGCAGCTGCTGTTAAGTTTGGAATTGACTTTGCTAAGGCTGCTGCCGAGGATCAAGCAGCCCAAGAGAAGTTAGACGCAACTATTCGTGCAACAACGGCTGCCACGGATGCACAAGTTGCAGCGGTAGGCGATTGGATCACTAAGACCTCAGTTGCCATTGGTATTACGGACGATCAATTACGTCCTGCATTCTCTCGTTTAGTTCGCAGCACAAAGGACACAGAGGAAGCCCAGCGTTTACTTAACCTTGCCATGGATCTTAGTTCAGCAACTGGGAAGCCACTAGAAGCAACGACTAATGCCCTCGCTAAGGCATATGATGGAAATTATGCAGCTCTCAATAAACTAGGCTTAGGCATTGATGCAAGTGCTATTAAGGCAAAAGACTTTGATGGCATAACCGCAAACCTTGCAGCTACTTTTGGATCATTTGCTGAGAACGAAGCAGAGACTGCTGCTATGAAGTTTGAGCGTATCAAGATCGCAACTGACGAAGCCAAGGAATCAATCGGTGCTGCGCTTTTGCCTGTCATTGAGGAATTGTCTACATTCCTTTTAGAAACTTTTGTCCCTAACCTAGAATCATTTATCAATGGTTTAACTGGTGAAGGAAGCCTTACCGAAGCAAGTGAAAACGCAACAGAAGGCGCTTACAAGTTTGGTCAAGAAGTCCGAAAAGTCTTAAAAACAATTATTAACTTCAAAGAGGAGTTATTGATTCTTGGTGGAATCATTGCCACTATCTTTGTAGCATCTAAGATTGCTGCTGGAGTAACTGCAACGATTGCCTTGATTAAGGGTCTTACAGCAGCTTATGCTGCATTGCGAAACACAGCCCTTGCAGCTGCTATTGCTGCCCGATTTGCTGCTAACCCGTTATTAGGATTGGCAAGCGCAGCAGCCATTGCTGGAACCATTCTTGCAGCAACTAGAATTTTTGATAATGAGGATAATAGAACATCTGCTCCATCGACTGGATCTATTCCATTTGCTGAAGGATTTGCACCAACTCAGGGCGGTACTTATGTCGCTCCTAAAACTTCATCCGGTTTGACAACTCCTAACGTTACGGTTCCAACCATTCCAGGAGTTACGACTGCTGTTAAATCTGCTCAAACTGCTTCAAATTATGCCTATGGCACATCTGGAGTTAATACAACTACATTGGCTGGAATTATGGCTGCTTCTGGGCCAACTTACAATATCAATGTAACTGGAGCGATTGACAAGGAAGGCGTTGCCCGTCAGATTGTCCAGATTCTCAACGAATCAGCTGCTAGAGGTACCGGTGGCGGTGCAGGAATTAATCAGATCGCATGACCGCATGGACACCCGATTGGGCAGTATCGATAAATGGCGCTGGAGATGTCACTAACGTAACTCTTGCCAATTTAACAATTACCTCAGGTCGTCAAGATATCTATTCGCAGCCTTATGCCGGTTATTGCAATATCGAACTGATTAACCTGGATGAGTCGGCAATTAACATTGATGTCAATGACGCAGTAGTTATTAAAGTCAAGGACTCAACTGGCACTTATGTAAACTTGTTTGGTGGCGATGTTACCGACATCGACGTTGAAGTAACATCATCCGGCACAGGTGGCATTAACGAGCGAATCAAAATCGTAGCCCTTGGCGCACTTGCCAAACTGCCTAATATTCTGACCAATGGCGTATTAAGCAAAGACTTTGACGGCAACCAAATTTACAGCATTCTTGCACCATTGTTGTTTTCAAACTGGAGTGCAGTACCAGCAGCTCTGACTTGGGCTAATTACAATCCAACAACAACTTGGGCTAATGCTGGTAATACTGGACTTGGCACTATTGACCAACCAGGCGATTATGAACTTACTGCCAGATCATCAAGCCCGACAGACGTGTATTCACTTGTTAGCGGACTTGCAACTTCTGGACTCGGCTACCTCTGGGAGGACGCATCTGGTCGCATTAACTATGCCGACAGTACTCACCGCAGCCAATACCTAGCTGCTAACGGCTATGTCGAGGTTACTGGCAACCATGCCCTAGCCAACGGTATTCGTACATCAAAGCGCATTGGCGACCTACGCAACAAGGTCACAATTAAGTACAAGGCTAACGCTACCGAGACGGCTACTGACGCAGCTTCTATTGCTCTTTATGGAGAGCAAGGGCAGATAATCGATACATCGATTGAAGCCCAAGCTGATGCTCAAACCCAAGCAGAGTTTTACCTATCTTTGCGCGCTTACCCACAGGATCAATTTAGATCAATCACTTTTCCATTGACCAGCCCTGAGATTGATAACTCAGACCGAGACAACCTTCTCAATGTGTTTATGGGTGAGGCGTTAGATATTACTGACCTACCTTCAAACATGGTCGATGGACGCTTTCAGGGCTTTGTAGAAGGCTGGACGTTTAACACTGGATATAATCGCCTAGACTTGACACTAATCTTATCTCCGGTGGCTTACAGCCTCCAAGCGATGAGATGGAATCAAGTACCAGCCCCTGAGACTTGGAACACAATAGACCCAACCCTACAATGGATTAACGCTACAATAGTAGCCTGATATAAGGAGCAAAATGGCAACTACAACCAATTATTCGTGGACTACCCCGGATGACACCGCACTTGTTAAAGATGGTGCAGCTGCGATCCGTTCATTGGGTAGTGCCATTGATACAACCACTTTTAACAATGCCAGTGCAGCAACTCAAAAATCAACCTTAACAACAAAGGGTGACATTTATGTAGCAACCGCAGCATCTACTCCTGCACGTTTGGGCGTTGGTGCAAATGACACAGTCCTTATGGCAGATTCAACGACTGCAACTGGCTTAAAATGGGGAACAGTTGCGGGCGGCGGAATGACTGCTATAGCAACTGGCTCATTGAGTGGATCAACAGTTAGCCTCACATCAATTAACCAATCTTACAAAGATTTAATCCTAGTATTAAGAAACTTTTCAATGAGTTCTAATGGTGTTCCTAGAATCGGTTTTAATGGTTTAGGTTCTGGAACAGCCGCAGGTTCTAATTTTGTTTATTACGGAACAAGTCCGACTGCCACCTATACTTATATCGATCCATTTGCAAATCGTGCAATTGCTGCTTATGTAACAAACGGCGGTGTTTATGCAAGATTTAATGATTACACAACTACCTCTTATAAAACCTATTACGCTTCGGGCTCAGGAATTGACCTTGCCACCGATGATGTTACATACGGTGTTTCTTTTGGATATTTGAAATCAACTTCCGCAGTGAGTTCAATTGAAATAATGGCAAGCGCAGGATCATTTGATAATGGCACATACATACTTTACGGAGTTTCATAATGACTAATTTGATTACTATTCACAATGTTGAAACAGGCGAAGTTGAAACTCGCCCAATGCACGCTGAAGAATTGGCAAAATGGGAAAATGATCAAGCAGCGGAAGCTGCTCGCATTGAAGCACTAACTGCTAAGGCAGAAGCAAAAGCAGCACTATTGGAAAAGTTGGGCATTACCGAGGATGAGGCTCGCCTCCTACTTGGATGAAACCAAAACTATCTAAGTCGGTTGTTCAGTTAAGAGAACAGGCAGACGATGCTTATCCTGACAGAGACCGTCGTAGTGACGGAACAATCGGAGACGCAAAACACGCAACCCGAAAGAGCGATCATAACCCTGATCCTATTACAGGGTACGTCCGCGCTATCGATCTCGATGCTGATTTCAATGGACAAGCCTCTACGGCTGCTTACGTTGCCGATCAGATACGAATTGCAGCCAAGTCAGATAAACGCATTAGTTATGTCATCTTTAATCACAAGATTGCAAGCGCTCGAAGCCTCTGGCGCTGGCGCAAGTACACGGGAGTCAATCCACACACAAAGCACATCCACGTCAGTTTTACAAAGGCTGGCGACACGGATTCGAAGTTTTTTAACATCCCGTTACTAGGAGGAACAGATGACACAAGATCTAAAGAAGATGTTAGCAAGTTGGGGCAGAGCGTTTCTAACAGCTGCTCTTGCACTTGTCGCTGCCGGGGAAACTGACCCTAAGAACATCGCTTACGCTGGTGCGTTAGCAACCATTCCACCGATTTTGCGTTGGCTAAATCCTAAAGATGAAGCCTATGGTCTCAGGTGAGCGCAAATGATTGGGCGGGATTCGTTCTCGCCATTGTCTCGACGCTTACTATTTTTGTTGGCGGTTTGCGTTATCTGGTTCGCGGTTGGTTGTGGACTCTTACACCGAATGGTGGATCATCTCTCGCAGACCGATTGGCAAGAATAGAGACACGCCAAGAACAGATGATGGAATTACTTAAGAAGTAAGGGACACTTATCCACATGGCTAGAAAAGTTACTAAGCAGCTAGAGGATCAAGGCTACTCAAAACTGGATGCTTACTGCATCGGGTTACAAGAGTTTTGGACTTCCTTAAAGCGCGCTGGGTTTCATGACGAAATTGCTTTAGCAATCATCGTTGAGCCATCGGCATATCCTGGATGGATTTTGCCAGATCCAATAGACCCTGAAAAGTTTGGGGATTACGAGGACGACGACGAGGACTAATGAAAAAGATTGTAGTCATTTCCGACTTACAAGTTCCATATCATGATGCCAAGGCAGTTAAGAATGTTGCAGCTTTTATTCGAAAGTTTAAGCCAGATGAAGTTGTCACCATCGGAGACGAAATCGACTTTCCAACCATCTCCAGATGGACTCAGGGAACACCAGGCGAATACGCCGGTACTATTGGAGAGGATCGCGACCTTACTGTTCAAGTCCTTTACGACTTACAGGTAACTCAGATGATCCGGTCAAACCATACGGATCGCCTTTACAACTCAATCATGAAGCGCCTGCCAGGATTACTCGGCGCGCCTGAGTTAGAGTTTGAGAATTTTATGCGTCTGCCTGAATTGGGCATCAAGTTCCACCGTAAGCCTTATGAGATTGCTCCCGGCTGGATTGCAGTACACGGCGACCATGGAGCCATTAACTCTCAGCCTGGTCTTACAGCCCTTGGACACGCCCGTAAACACGGTTTAAGCGTAGTTTGTGGACATACCCATAGGGCAGGCATTAGCGCCTTCACAGAAGCCTCTGGAGGGCGTTTAAACCGTACTTTGTGGGGCTTTGAGGTTGGCAACCTAATGGACTTTAAAAAGGCTTCATACACCCACGGAACGGCTAATTGGCAGCAGGCTTTCGGCATCATTTATGTAGACCGCAAGAAGGTTACGCCTGTCATGATCCCGATTGAGCGTGATGGATCCTTCATTGTTGAGGGCAAAATCTACGGCTAAATCGTTACCGTTTCGTTATCAAAATATAGTTGATTCGTCGGGCAATTATGCAACACTAAAGCCATGACAAGCACAACGACACTAATCAAAGAAGAGTTTTGGACTCTAGTATGCGAAAAGCATGGTTTCACTTGCGACTTTAAGACAAAGAAGCAAGCTCTAGAGTGGAAGAATGACTCATCGATCTGGTGCGAAAAGTGCTAAATACAACTACTTTAGAAACGGGAGCAAATCAAATGGATCTACAAGTACCAGTAATCGTATTATTAATGCTAGCCAATGTTTTATGGTTTATCGTCGGTTGGGGCAAAGGCTTTACAGAGGGCAAGCGCGAAGGCTTGGCGATTGGCAAGAACAGTCAGCGCGTGAGTGTTAATGCGCGCTAATGACATCCTTAACGAAGCACAAGACCTCATCGCAGACCGCGGTAAAGATTACGGCTTGGCAGCTCTCAATCACCTTCGAATCTCCAAACTCTGGTCAGCCTATCTTGAACGTAACATCGAGCCTCACGAAGTCGCAATCTGCATGGCACTTGTCAAAATCTCACGCATACAAGAGACAAGCCTCCACGCAGACAGTTACAAGGACGGCGCAGCATACATTGCGCTCGCTGGACAAATTGCATCAACTGATTGGAGTGACCTTGACAGTTATTAAGTCGGCTCCTGGAGTCTGGTGCGATTACTGTAAGACTCGGTATGGAGCCAATAATCTGCTAGGACAAAAAGCAGCTAGTTACACCGTAGTAAGCAATCATCCCCGAAGTAACGGCGTTCGCAGACACTATTGCAACGCTTGCGCTATAGAAGTACAAACCTGGGCAGATGGATCCGTATGGTCTTTGCCTGAACAAACAGACTACTTAATGGGACAGGATGAATTACCAAATGTTTAGATTTGACATAAGTGAGCATATAAACGAAATAAATCTAGGAATTGATTTGGGTTATAGTCAAACATGGGGTTTTGTACGATTTTCCATCTCTATTTTAACTCACACCTATAATTTTGGATTAGATTGGAAGCCAAAGAATGTTTAATTTAGCCGATTACGAGACAGTAGAAACCCGTTTGGAGAAGTTTATTAAGGACTTCCCCGATTTCAGAATAAGCACAGAATTGGAGTCATTTCAGAATGATCGATTTATTGTTAAAGCATACCTTTATCGAACTTTCGCAGATAGCGTGGCGTTTTCGACAGGATACGCGGAGGAGAAGGTTACTGATCGCGGTGTTAATTCAACTTCAGCTTTGGAGAACTGTGAGACTTCAGCGATCGGTCGAGCACTTGCAAACGGCGGTTATGCAGCTAAAGGAAAGAGACCAAGCCGAGAAGAAATGAGCAAGGTCGAAAGACTAACCGCTAAAGACATTGCAAAGGCAAAGGAAGTGCCAAGTTTCAAAACGAAAGAGGAAGCCCTAGCTGCTGATCCTTGGTCTAATGAGCCAATTTACGGCGATGCTAAGCAACCAGAAGCAATTAGTGCAGCTGAGGCTATTGCCAATGTTGAGAACATTCTAGGAGTGCAAAATCATGAGGAATGTGAACATGGCGACATGAAGTGGAAAGAGGGCGAAAAGAACGGACGCGCTTGGGGTGGATTCTTCTGTCCAGGTGGAAACATAGCACCGGCTCAGAACTGCCCTACTCGTTGGTACAACCTTGCTGGAACAGGCAAGTGGGAGAAACAGAAGGCGAGAGTGTAATGGGATTTGTAGAAGTAAACATCAATGGTCAATGGATGAACCTTATGTCCATGTCAGTTACTTGCCAGTTGTGTAATGAGGAAGTAATCATCGCTCACTTGGCTAAAGCTGAGAACGCAGATGCTCCACTCAACGCCACTTGGACATGTAAGAAATGCCACGCAATCAATGGCTAACCATAGAAAGCATCGAGGCTACAGGACTCAAAAGGTCATAGCCGAGTATCTAAAACAATGGTGGGCTTATGCCGATACCGCAGGTGCTGGGAGGCAAGGTGAGGATATTCTCAACATCCCAACTCTCAGCATCGAGGTTAAGGCTAGAGCAGACTTTCAACCATTGGCTTGGATCAAACAGGCTCAAAGTAATGCAGCTAATAAGTTGCCAATCGTCATCATGCGCTGTAATGGGCAGGGTGAGGATGTAAGTCAATATCTGGCATTTATGAAAGTGGGAGACCTTATGCCATTGTTATACCAGGTAGTACCGACAGATGTACCGATTAGATGTTCAGGCTGTGGAGGCTGGACGTTTGAAGGAAAGGATTGCTTAGTATGCCGATCTATGAATACAAATGCGTCAAATGCCAAATCAGCCTAGAAATGGAGAGATCCATTCATGAGGAAGCTGATCCGTTATGTTGTGGGGAGTCTATGCGTCGTGTTTATGGGACGTTTGGCATAACATTTAAGGGTAACGGTTGGGGACATCAATGAAACGAAACACCGCTCTGACCTGCGGTTTTACCGATTCGCTTGACACGTCTGGTACGCTAACGGCGCAGAGCCCATCAAGGGCTCACCGCGACCCGCTGAGGCGGGTAGGTCGCGGGGTGCTAGTAGCTATTGGGATATCTCTGTTCTCACCGGCTTACGCGGTAGCACCAGTTGATGAAAAGCAATATGTTTCGATTAAAGAATATGCAGCTATCTTGGTAGATGATAAAACCCAGATGATATGTTTAAGTAAGCTGTATGGTAAAGAATCAGCATGGAATGATAAGGCAGTAGGTAACCTTAATGGTACTCAAAGAGTGTATGGGATACCTCAGGGCAAGAGTGAGTATCTAAAGACAGCAAGCCCAGAGCAACAGATTATGTGGGGCTTGAAGTACATTGATAACAGATACGGATCACCATGCAAAGCATGGGAGTTCTTTCAAAAGAATAACTATCATTAATGGCTAAGCAATCAGCGTTAAGAGACAACGGTAGTACTGCGCTATGGCGTAAGATACGGCAACGTGTACTAACCAGAGATCAGCATACTTGTCAGAGATGTGGGCTAGAGGCTACGCATGTAGACCATATAGTGCCTAGAAGGCTTGGTGGAGACGATTCTATGGATAACCTGCAAGCGTTATGCAAGCAATGCAATTTAAGTAAGGGGGGCGGTTTTTTTGAGAGCGTTCCGACACCCATGACCCCCCTTGGATCTTTTGCCCCCAGAAACGGCTCAATAAGCCACTATCAGGAAGAATCCGACTAGATATGAC
>JACCDG010824216.1_pt1 | contig 11072 bp, 9 predicted proteins | sample 7442471 | NCBI WGS metagenome assembly JACCDG01 (sample SAMN15323444, study PRJNA562643) | freshwater metagenome | isolation source: river surface water | place: USA:Blue River Watershed | collected 2017-08-17
CAGGTCAGACAAAGCCATCGCCGCCTCCTGCCAACACCAGCTCGCCCGCATCGGACAGCTTGCGTGCCAGGCGCATGACGTTCTTCTGGGCTTCTTCCACTTCGGTGATGCGCAGAGGACCTTTGCTTTCCATGTCGTCCACGAACATGACGCGTGCGCGGGCTGACATGTTGTCGAGGAATTTGTCCTTGACGAAGTCGGGGGCGCCTTTCAGGGCCACCATCAACAAATCCGGATCGGCTGTGCGCATGATGGCCTGGATACCGCGGTTGTCCACGCTCACCAGGTTTTCGAAGGTGAACATGTTGTCCTGAATGCGTTGCATCAAGTCGGCATCAATTTGTGACAGACCGGTCATGATGGAGGACTCGAGTTCAACCTTGACCGAGTTCATGATCTGAGCCGCTGCCTTCACACCACCGAAGCTGGAGGACTTGGACGATGAGTTGGTGGCGAACTGTTTCATCATGATCTGCTCCAGCTCCTCCATGGCCGACGGTTGAACCGTCTCCAGGCTGGCAATCCGCTGAATGATCTCCGGACGTGAGTCGCCCGGCAAGAAATTCAACACGTCAGCAGCCACGGTGTATTCGAGCACCGACAAGATGATGGCCACCACCTGTGGGTGTTCGCCGCGGATCATCTCGGCAATCGAGCGGGCATCCATCCATTTCAGAATTTCAAGGCCCTTGCTGCCTTGTCCCGGCATGATGCGGCTGAGCACGGACGCCGCTTTGTCGTCACCCAAAGCGCGTTTGAGCACTTTTTCGACGTAGTCGCCAGTGCCCAAGCCCAAGCTGGTTTGCTTCTTCAGCATGGTGACGAATTCATCCAGAACGATGTTGACCGCTTCCTGTGACAAATCCGACACCGATACCATGGCCGCACCCAGCGATTGAACTTCTTTGGGGTTCATGAAACGGATGATTTCCGAAGCTTGCTGTTCACCCAACAAAAGCATCAGCACGGCAGCTCGTTGCGTGCCCGTCAGCTCGGCCAATTCCTTGGCCAACTCTTCGGTCATTGGGATGGGCAAATTCCCTGCAGGCGCTACTGCCGCGTCCTTGCTTTCTTTGGGTTCTTTGTCATCAGGTTTTTTCGTCGCCATGATCGTTGTTCCTTGATGTATTTCAGTTGACTTTGATCATGCCTTTGAGTACGTTGGCCACGCGACCCGAGTCTTCGGCCACCAGCATCCGGATCAATGCGACCTTGTCGTCGTAGGTGTTGGCGGTGTCCAGCATGTCCATCGAGATACTCGACTTCTTGGGCTTGAGCTTGGCCTTGATTTCCTGCAGGCTGTCGCCTTCGCCAATCTGGATCATGCGCATGTCGTCTTCGCTCAATTCGCCATCGCTCAGGGCCGCTTTGGCTTGCTCCGCTTCGGCAGCATGGTTGGCATACATGTTACGCATGATGGGGCGAACCACGATCAACATGAAAACGATGAAACTGATGGCGAGTAGCGCGCTCTTGATGCCTGTCTGGACGGCATCTTCCAGGTACCATGGAATGGTTTCCAGAGCCGTTGGTGCCTCGAATTTGGCGGGTACCACGGAGACGTTGTCACCACGCTGCTGGTCATAGCCTACAACGCCACGGACCACTTGCAGCATCTGCTCCAACTCTTGCGGGGTGTACGCCAGTGTGGTGGGGGCGTTGGGCACAACGGGCGCATCCTTGGCCGGTGGCGGGGCAGGGCGCTCGTTCACGACAACCGCCACACTGACTTTCATGATCCCGCCTGTGGCGTTGCGTACATGGCGCACGGTGCGGTCGAGTTCAAAGTTGCGGGTCGATCGGCTGCTGAGTTTGCTGCCCGATTCGCCCTGACCCTTGTTGCCATCGACCTGGGTGCTGTTGGTGGTGGTCGGGTCTGCAGGCGGCGTGTTGGCCAATGCGCCGGGAATGCCCTCGGCGGCGCGGCTGGCGGCACGGTCTTCGGCCAACACCTCTGATCGTGTGCGCGGACCTTTGTCACGGTTGTCAAAATCTTCGGTCGTGCTCTCGATTTGGGTGAAATCCAGCGTCAGGTTCACCTGTGAACGCACATTGGCTTCGCCCACCATGGGGGCCAGGATTTGCATGATGCGGTTGCGGTAGACCTCTTCGAGCTGCTGCTTGTGCTGTTCCTGAGCCGAGGTCAGGCCGAGCTTTTGTTCTGTGGCCGACTCTGTCATGAGCTTGCCCACGTTGTCCACCACAGTGACGTGGTCCGGTGCCAGGTAGGGGACGCTGGACGACACCAGATGGACAATGGCCTGGACTTGCGAAGCGGACACGGCACGACCAGGGTAAGGGGCCAACACCACAGAGGCCTTGGGCGGTGTGCGGTCGCGCACAAAAACGCTTTGTTTGGGGGTGGCCAGATGCACGCGGGCGCTTTGCACACTGCCAATTTGCATGATGCTGCGGGCCAGCTCTTGCTCCATGGCGGCATTGACTTTGACCTGTTCCATGAATTGGCTGGTCGTCATCGAAGACTGTTCTTTCAAGCCTTCCAGTCCTGTGGCGCCGGTTTTGGGCAAACCTTGTGAGGCCAGAAAAATGCGTGCCTCGTGAAAACGTGGACTGGGGACGGTGAGTTGGCCTGTTGCGGGATCGATTTTGGGGCTGAATTCTGCGGTTTTAAGCAGTTCAAACGCTTTTTGCTGGTCTGCCTCCTGCAATCCAGGCATCACAGGGCGGTATGGCGTGGCGCTCATCCAGGTGTAGGTGAGGCCAAAAATGACCAGCACCACCAGCATGACGATCAGCGGTAACACTTTGCGTACCGAGGGCTGGTTGATGACTTGGGCAAAAGAGTTGGAGAAGCCTTTTGTGCTCCAGGTGCTCAGAGCGGTGCCTGTTGGCTTGCCGTCCTTGTCATTGGCACCTGGTGCTGTAGCCACGCTGGTGTTGCCGGTCACCGTTGCAGGGACGTTGTCTGACCCTTGAGGGGTGTTCATCACCCCTGTGTTCATTGTTGCGATTGCTGCAGACATGTTGGTTCTTCTTCAATGTAGAGGGTCAGACAGGCATGTTCAGAATATCTTCGTAAGCCTTGAGCACCTTGTTGCGTACCTGCAAGGTGGCTTCAAAAGCCAGTGAAGATTTCTGCATACCCAGCACCACGTCGGTCAGGGCCATGTTCTCGCCACGATCAAAAGCAGCGCGCATCTCGGAGGATTCGACTTGCAAGGCGTTGACTTGTCCAAGCGCGCCCGAAACCAGATCGGAAAAACCTGTTTTCTGAACGCCTCCGCTGCCGCCGGTCACTTCCGTCGTGCCGGGCATGCTCAACGCTTTGCCAGAGGCTTCGGCCTGGTGACTGCGCAGGGTTTGCAGCATGGACTGGATGCTGGCTGGAGAAATGGCTTTGTCGATCACGCGGGTCTCCTTCAGTAAGCGGCGCTGGCGACGCCCAAGCCGTGTTCACGCAGCTGGGCCATCTTGTAGCGCAAGGTGCGTGGGCTGATGCCCAGGCGCTTGGCCGCTTCTGTTTTACTGGGGGTGCTGGCCAGTGTGGCCATGATCACTTGGTGTTCGTTCATGCGGGCAGCGCTGTGCAGGTCCGTGGGCAAGTGCTCGCTGGCATCTGCTGTAGAGGCGGGATCCGGCAGTGGTGCCGCTCTGGACGCACTGGCAAACGCTTCAAAACTGGCGTCGGCGTTGACAGGCATGTCCTGGCTGGCTTCGGATTTGGCAAACAATGCCGGCTTGGCTTGGGTGTGGCTGTTGTTGAGCCAGTCGTCAAACATCAGGTGTGCAGGGCTGACCACATGGTCTGTACACAGCACCATGGCGCGACGCATCACGTTCTCCAGCTCGCGCACATTGCCGGGCCAAGGGTATTGCAGCAGTTGCATCTGGGCTTGTGGGTGTAATTGCCAGGGCTTCCTGTCATGTTGCAGCAGGCACTGCATGGCCAGCGGAATGATGTCGCCTGGGCGCTCTGCCAAAGGCAACAAGCGCATGCGGAACGTGGCGATGCGGTAGTACAGGTCTTCGCGGAACTCCCGCTCTGCAATGGCTTTTTTGAGGTCTTTGTTGGTGGCGGCCACAATGCGCACATTCAATGCGATGACGCTTTGGCCACCGAGGCGGGTGACTTGCCGCTCTTGCAGCACGCGCAACAGCTTGCTTTGCAGGTGCATGGGCATTTCGCCAATTTCATCCAAAAACAAGGTGCCGCCCTGGGCTTGTTCGAACAAGCCTTTTTGTTCGCGGTGGGCTCCCGTGAAGGCCCCTTTTTCGTGACCGAACAGCATGTCTTCGATCAGGTTTTCAGGCATGGCCGCGCAGTTGAGCGCCACAAACGGGCCTTGGGCACGGTTAGAGGCTTCATGCAGCACGCGCGCCAACACCTCTTTGCCCGAGCCGGTTGGGCCGACCAACAAGGCGGTCACATCGGCTTGAGCCACTTTTTGGGCCAGGGCCAACAGGTGTTGACTGGCGGGGTCTACAAACACCACGTTGCGCACGGGTTGAGGCATGGGGCGAGCGTGGCTGGGGTTGATTTGCTTGTGCAGACGCTGCCATGAGCTGCTGCGGACGTCTTGAGTCGCCAGCACGGTGAGTGCGCCCGCTTGAGTGGCTTCCACAGCCAGATCCAGTTCATGTTGGTCAACGCGGCACACCACGGGAATGCTCAAGCCAGCGTCTTGTAAAAGTTGTTGCACGGCTTTCAACCGGGTGGTATCCAGGCTCAGATGCAGGATGACCAGAGCCGCATCGCTTGCATGCGCCAGCAAGTGATCCAGGGTGTTCACGGGCATCACGGCCCACCCGCTGACCTGCAAGGCTTGGCTGTGCTGAGGGCTCAGGGCAGCTTCGGGATCCAGCCAAAGGGCCAGAGGAGTGGAGAGGGGTTGTGACTTCACGGTGTTGGTCTCACGTCTAGGTGAAATCAACTTAGCAACCCTTGTGCCAGCTTTATTTTGATGTGTAATGGATTAAAAAATAACAAAGTTGATGCTTTTGTATTTTTTAACGGTACTGAAAAATTGACACGCGCTTGACGGAAGATTGACAACCGAAATTCAAGCTTTGAGCGGCGTTTCTTTGGAGAAGAAAAGCCGGCAAAACTGCCCATCCACGCGCAAAACTTCCAGCGAGGGGAGCACGCGTGACTGAAAACCCATGCTGCGGCAGGCATAGGGTGAAGCGGGGATATGGGTAATTGAAAAATGCCGGCAATGCCAGCAATTGGGGCCACGTTGGAGTGGCGCCTGCCCCTTGCCCTGATCAGACATGTCTGACCAGGCAAGGTGTGACAGGATTCATTGACGCGGTGTCAATGGATGGCATTAGCCGAGAAGCTTCAAAACCGATTGCTGGCTTTGATTGGCTTGGGCCAGGATGGCCGTTGCCGCTTGCTGGATGATTTGTGTTCGCGCCAACTCTGCGGAGGCTTTGGCGTAATCGGTGTCGAGAATCCGGCTGCGCGATGCGCTGGCGTTTTGTGCCACGTTCGTCAGGTTGTCCACCGCATAAGTCAAGCGGTTGATGGTGGCACCAAAGGTGGCACGGTCGTTGTCGATCATGCTGATCGCTTGGTCCAGTGATTGCAAAGCAGAAGATGCGGATGCAGCTGTGCTCAAGGAAATGGCACTGACTCCCAGGGTTGTCGTGTCAATCTTGTTGAGCTGAACCGCGATACGGTCGGTAGATTCGCCATCCACGCCCACTTGCAAACGCACATTGCCTGAAGTCCCGATACCACCTGAAGTGCCAGCGGTTTTGGCGATGAAAAGCTTCATGCCGTTCCACTCGGTGTTGCTGCCAATGCGCGTGATCTCGTTTTGCAGTTCTTTCACTTCGGCGTTCAAGGCGGAGCGGTCGCCAGCGGTGTAGGTATCGTTGGCAGCCTGGACAGCCAATTCGCGCATGCGCTGCAGCATATTGGTGATTTCAGTGGTGGCACCTTCAGCCGTCTGCAGGAGCGAAATGCCATCGTTCGCATTGCGAACCGCTTGGTTCAGGCCGCGAATTTGTGCAGTCATTTTGTTGCTGATGGCCAAACCGGCTGCATCGTCGGCGGCGCTGTTGATGCGCTTGCCTGTGGACAGTTGTTCCATGCTGGTTGACAGTGCACGGTTATTCCGTGTCAAGGCGTTTTGGCTGATCAGTGAATTGATGTTGGTGTTGATGACGGTCATGATGTTGACTCTCTATGAAATGTGTTTGTGAAAAGTTTATGGACAGGACAGACTCAGGTACGCTTTAATGCAGATGGGCCGTTGCCAGATCGGGCGTTTCGGCCGAAACAAGTTCTTGCAAGGCTGAAAACTCATCTTGCAAAGCCTGATCGTTGGGGTAAATGGCCACGGCTTGTTTTGCTTTGAGAAGCGCCCTGCCAAATTCACTTTGACATCGAATCACACGGATGAGATGCAACCAAGTCATGGGTTTGATCGCATTCGCTTGAAGCGTCATCAAATGCGTCAAAATTTCTTCCGCTGTTTTCCAGTCTCGTTTGATTTCTGACAGCAAAGCACTGATGGCCAGGATGTCTTCGCTGTCAGGGTACAGACTGAGCCCTGCTGCAGACAAAGCATCCGCCAAGTCCATGTGATGGCCACTGACCAAGCTGGCAATGGTTTGGCGAATCTCTGCAGCTGAGAACTTGGAGACTTGCCGAGCAGTCAAATATTGACCAGTTTCGGACTGCGACAACATGTCGCTTAACAGCAAAGACATCATGGACTCCCAATAGATGTGTCAAAAAAATCTCGGAGTTGACAAACCAAAACCGAAGTTCCATCCATCTAAGCAAACCCTGTGCCAGCTTTTTCGGGCATTCCAGCGCGGGTTTTGTCATGTCGGGAAAGGGGGCCGGCTGTTTTAAGAGGGTGAAAATGCCCCTCGTGCTGGGCAAAAACCGAAGAATTTCGCTCTGAGAGCGCTGCTGCAATGGCCGAAAGGCAAACTTTTGCCGCTGTGATAGCGCATAAAAAATGGCCCCACTTTCGCAAGTGGGGCCATTGGAGGGGGGAGGGGGTTGAAACGGAGGATCGAATCAGCCCCCTGGGGCTCAGGCGACTTTGAGTGCGGGTCGAATGCCCAGCTGCTGCAAGGACACAAAGGCTTCTTGCAATGCCGTCGCGTTGGGATGATTGGCCAGGCCTTGTGCGGCAGCCGTCATGGCACGTTCGTTGTCACCCGTGCAGCGCAGCACACGCACCCATTGTTCCCATGTGGCAGCTGGGGCGGCATGACTCTGCAAATTGATCAATTTTTCCAGCACGTCAGCGGCTGCGGGCCAATCTTGGCGGATCTGACAAACCAAGGCTCGAATGACCAAAATGTCTTCACTTTTGGGAAAGCGTTTGAGTGCTTCCAATGACAGGGTGTCGGCCTCTTCCACTCGGTTTTGCCCCACCAGATCGGCAATGGATTGCCGAATCTTGCCCGGGCTCAGCTCCTGGGCGGCCAGGGCCAGCAACGCAGAATGGGTTGATTTTGCAAATTGAGTGGGTGCAGCATGCAACATAAGGTAGCTCCTGTGAGGTGATCGGCAAGGGTTTGCCGATGTGACGCTACAGGGGCTTATGCAATAGCTGTGCCCAGATTGTTTTGGAGATTTGGATGTTTATCGGAGCAATGCCAGCACATACATGGGTTGCTGGTTGGCCTGGGTCAGCATGGCTGCGCCGGCTTGGTCCAGGATCATGGCGCGGGCCAAATCGGCGGTTGTTTGCGCATAGTCGGCATCCATGATCCGGCTGCGACTTGCGCTTGAGTTCATCGACACGTTCGTGGCATTGTCTGCGGCATAGACCAATCTGTTGGCCGTGGCACCCCACAGGGTTCGGGCTTGGTCTATTTCAGTCAATGCATCGTCAATCGTGCTCAGTGCACTGGTGGCACCCGATCGGGTGCTGACGTTGACGGATGCCAAGGTTTGTGCGTCGGCCAGAGACCCCGTGTCCAAACTGGTCATGTCCAAGGTGAACGCATCCTCAGAGGATGCGCCAATTTGAAATGACACCGTGCCGGAACTACCAGCCTCACCTTTGAGGGCTTTCATGCCGTTCCATTCGGTGTTATTCAGGATATTGGTGATTTGACTTTGTAAAGCGGAGACTTCTGATTGCATGGCACTGTGATCGGAGGTCGAGTTCGTGTCGTTGCCCGCCTGGATGGCCAGTTCTCGCATTCGGAACAACATGTCGCTGAGCGTGCCCGCCGCGCCATCGGCCGTCTGCAACAAAGAGATGCCCTCGTTGGCGTTGCGGACCGCCATGTTCAGACTGCTGATCTGGGTGCCCAGCTTGTTGCCAATGGCAATCCCCGCGGCATCGTCGGCGGATCCGTTGACGCGTTTGCCGGTTGAAAGCCTGGTCATGGCCGTGGTGAGGTCGCGTTGGTTCACAGCCATGGCGCGCTGAGCCACCACGGCTGAGATGTTCGAATTGACGACGGTCATAGGGCCTCCTGTCCGCTAACTGGAATCTGTCATGCACTGATTCGTCACTGGAACCTGGAACTTGAGGTTTTTTTTAAAAAAAGTCTTGCAGAGGCTTTTTTTTATTTGGCACAGACATTGCTTGATCTGTCAAAAATCCATCAACGGCCAATCAATTCCGGACGGAGCGGCACATGAAACTAACTTTGGAAATGCATCGAGCGCTGGCGTCGATCAATGCTGCCCTGATGAAGGGGGATCAGGCTGCCCTGGAAAATGCTTTCGCGGGTGTGGATGTGGCGCAGCTCTTGTCACAAGACACCATCGCAGTGACCAGGGCACTTGGCAAAAAGCCAATCACGCTGCTTTTGTGTACTTTGGCAGTGGAAAACGGCATTGAACCTGCCCGAGCACAACATTGGTTGGCTTGTTACCAGTCTATTTTGCGTGAAAAGCTTGAAGAGCCATTGAATGGTTTATCGCATCAAAATGTGCTTCGGATTGCACTTGAATGTCTGATTCAGCATCAGTCGCTGACTGCGACTGTGCTGTCCGGCAAGAAGATCAAAGGCACGCCACAAGCTTGGCAGGACGCCTTGGAGTTGCTGCTGGACCACAAAGACTGGACTTCCGCACTGGAGTTGCTGCGGCATTTGGGCAAACAGCCGACAGAGACCCAAATTTGGCTCCAATTGGCCCGAAGCCTTTCTCGACGGCATCCTTTGTATGTGGAGGAGTCTGGGCAAGCCCAAGTGGATGTGGACTATCAAATTCTGGCCAGGCTGTATGGCCTGTGCGCTGATGCGGCTCGCCGCGCCAAGGTACTCAATGTGTACAAAGCGCTGGTGCAGCTGGCAGCCAGCGCGCTGGAAACCGATGGTGACTTTGATAAGGCCATTGACCAGTTGACGGCTCTGGATCCGCAAAACAATACCTTGGCATTTCAAATTGATTTGGCCCGCTGCTTGTGCAAGCAAGGCAAAGTTTTGGCGTCCATTGATCGGCTTGACCGAGCCATTGAACTGCTGGTGGGCAGCCAAAATCCATCTGAAGCGCTTTCTGCTGATGCATTGCAAGGCGCTGGCCCTCGGCCTGATGGTGCCAAGGCAGAAAAGAGTTTTGACGTCAAAAAAGCTTCGCGTGCCTTGAGCGATTTGTCGCGCATGGCCAATGACAAGGGGACTCCCGTATTTTTGGTGTCTGGTACTTTGCTCGGTTATGTGCGTGAAGGCCAGCTGTTGGCTCACGACAAAGACATTGATGTGGGCATTGTGGGCTGGGAGAACCAATACAACCTGTGCATGGCCTTGCAAGAAACGGGATTGTTCACGGTGTCCACACAGCACCTCAAGGGCAAAGACACCTTCTATATCCCCATCAAACACAACGATACCGGCATGTGGATCGATGTGTTTGTGTACCACCCACAGGGCAACCATTGGGTCACTGGTGTCGACTTCTTTTTTGGCTATCGGCAAACCTTTGCTTTTACGCCGTTCGAATTGCAAGAGATTGAGTTTTTGGGTGTGAAGATGAAAGCTCCTGCCAATGCCGAACTCAATTTGACCGAAAACTACGGAAACTGGCGCGTGCCGGATGCTTCGTATTTGTCCCACCTGGAGTCGCCTTCCACGATGGACAAGGGGAATCTGCCTTACATGGTTTCGGCTCGCATGCTGATGTTGTCAGCCTGTCTGAAAAAACAGAATTTGAAGATTGAAAAAATCCTGTCCTTGATGCGTGTGCACCACGCAATGGCCGGTGCCATGTCTGTGGACTTGATGACAAAAATTGAAACCGCATTCTTGAAACCCGTGAAGACGGCTGAAGAGGTTTGTCATGCGTAAAGACGTGGCTTGTATTTTGTTGGCAGGCGGCTCTGGCAGCCGCATGGCGGGTGACCAACCCAAACAGTTCGTGCGGATTGCCGGGAAAACCATTCTGGAGCACAGCTTGAGCGCGTTGCGGCAGCACTTGCCATTGGTTCGTATCGTGGTCACGGCACCATTTGCCGATGTCGACAAAGTGGCGCGCATGTTCAAGCACGATCCATTGGTTCAGGTGATTGCGGGAGGCGTTAGTCGACAAGCATCGACCCTCAAAGGGCTCAAGGCATTGGCCGATGACGCGCCTCACAACATCTTGATCCACGATGGTGCGAGGCCTTTTTTGGATGGCCGAACCCTCTCGGATGTGATGGAAGCCCTGGAAGAATTTGAGGCGGTGGATGTGGCCATCCCCACGGCCGACACCATCATCGCTGAGCGTGATGGCTTCATTGAAAGCATTCCCAAACGCAAACACCTGCTGCGCGGTCAGACCCCGCAAGCATTCCGCTACAAAGACCTGGTCTCTTGCTACAAGACCTTGGGCGAGCAAAAGCTGGAGCAGTTCACCGACGATTGCGGAATTTTTCTGGCCTGCAACCCCGATGCGCATGTGCGCATTGTCAAAGGCAGCGAAGAGAACATCAAAATCACTTACCCCATTGATCTGATTCTGGCCGATGAAATGTTCCGCCTGCGCTCGCACGCTGCGACTGGGGACAAACCCGGTGTGAAGCTGCGCGGCAAGCGGGTGGTCATTTTCGGTGGCACCCGGGGCATTGGCAAAGCCATGGCCGACATCCTGCAGGGCGGTGGCGCGCAGGTTGCGGTGTGCTCACGCGAAAGCGGTTGTGACA
>JACCDG011754800.1_pt1 | contig 11072 bp, 24 predicted proteins | sample 7442471 | NCBI WGS metagenome assembly JACCDG01 (sample SAMN15323444, study PRJNA562643) | freshwater metagenome | isolation source: river surface water | place: USA:Blue River Watershed | collected 2017-08-17
ACGATTCAGGAAATAACCCAGAGCTAGGCTCATTCCCAGGTTCCAATGCAGGAGCAAATCAGTTTGCCCCAATGGTTATTGACTTGCTAGACCCGTTTGAAACCACTAAAAACAAAACAATGAGAATCCTTGCAGGTCTATCTGGCAGCTTTAACAGCGTTAGGCTACATTCAGCAGTTCGATTCAACACAGCAGCAACTACGCAAATTGACATAGCTGCCACTGCGGGCAGTTGGTCGCAATACTCTCGCTTCTCGCTCTACGGAATCCGTGCGGTATAATGGTTACTATGAATGAATGTGAAATCTGGCAGGGTAGTAAGCGTAAAAACGGCTATGGCGTAAAGGTCGTGAACTACAAAAGAAAAGCCGCACACCGCTGGGCTTGGGAGCTAGTCAATGGCGAAATCCCAGAGGGCTATGTTTTAGATCACAAGTGTCACGGCGAAGCGGTTTCTAAGGGCGAGTGCCAGGGTGGATTCAGTTGCGTTCACCGAGCTTGCGTAAACCTAGACCACCTAGAGCTTGTCACGCAGTCGGAGAATGTCAGACGAGGGCTACACGCAATCGAGAACCGAGCAACCTGCAAAAAGGGACACGACTACAAAGACCCGAAGAACATTATGATTAGGGCTAATGGGAATCGTGAGTGCGCTCAATGCAACAGGGACAGGGCTTCTATGAATTACAGAAAGAAGGTGGCCCTTGCCTACTAATACTTATACACCGCTGGCAACGATAACCCTAACGGGTGGCGATAGCTCAATTACTTTCGCTTCCATTCCTAGCACCTATCGGGACTTGATTATTGTCTGCAACTTTCAGAACAGCGGTTCTAGCTCGGCTTCTAGGTTTCAGCTAAATGGTGATTCAGGCTCTAGATACTATGGCGTTTGGATGGTCGGCAACGGCAGCGGTTCAGGTTCGTCTGGTTCAGAGTCAGCAGCAACCGCAGCTCGAATCTTTGGTGCTTCGCTTGGCCCTGCCAGCACATTCTCGAATGTCGGTATTCTTCAACTAATGGATTACTCGGCAACAGACAAGCACAAGACGGTTCTGACTCGCTATGGTTCAGCTGCAACGGACATTCAGGCAACGGCTTCTAGGTGGGAAAGCACCGCAGCGGTGAACTCGGTGACAATCTTCGATGTTCTAGGGCAGACCTATCAGGTTGGCTCAACCTTTAGCCTTTACGGGGTGATTGCATAATGCAGGTGATACAACATCAGGAACTAGCTTCTAGTCAGGCGAGCATTACCTTTAGCTCTATTCCGCAGACTTATACGGATTTGGTATTGGTTTGGTCTACAAGAACAAGTCGCACGGGTGACATCAACGCCGACATTGCACTTAGGTTTAACGGCAGCACCTCGGGCTATAACTTGCGAAGTTTGCTAGGAACAGGAAGCTCTGCTGTTTCAAGAACTAACCCAGTTGGAACAACAGGAATAAATGATGTTCTTGCCCCTGCTTCTAGCACTACTGCCAACACATTTGGCAGCGGTATGGCTTACATTCCAAACTACACGAGCAGCACCGCCAAATCCGTAAGCATAGATGTAACAAATGAAAACAATGCAACATCTAACTACACTCAGATTATCGCTGGCACATGGAGCGGAACAGACCCAATTACTAGCGTTAGTTTGACAGACCTAAACAGCGCAAACTTTGTTCAGTATTCATCGGCAACCCTATACGGAGTGCTAAAGGGTTCAGACGGAATCGTAACCGTTAGCTAACAGAAAGAAAAGAAATGACTCAAGAAATCCCAACCAAGCTGATCGTGGACTGTTCGACAGGTGAAAGGACTATCGTTCCTTTGACCGAGGCCGAGATTCAGGAACGGGAAGCAATGGCAGCTCAGGCCCTAGCAGACCAGGCAGCTCGTGAAGCCGAGGAAGCCGCAAAGGCAGAGGCAAAGGCTTCTGGTATTGCGAAGCTTCTGGCGCTTGGACTGACCGAAGCCGAAGCGCAAGCTCTAGTAAACTAGTAGCAAACCTACGCGACTTCCGGAGCGTATCTAATGAATGACGAACAAATCCCTACCTGGGCTATTGAACTAATCAAACAGGTAGAGCGACTAAATGAGAAAATTCCGACTCACGTAGATTGGGTTGAACGCAACATGAAAGACCATGAGTTGCGTATTCGTGCGCTCGAACGTCGTATGTGGTTGTTCTCCGGTGCGTCCGCGGTGATCGGCGCAGTCGCTTCGTCTATTTACAACGCGCTCTAATGCGTAGGGGCCTAATCGCCTTAGTTCTTGCTTTCGGCTGGTTATTCTCGACCCCTGCCTACGCCGACGTTAGACAAGACGGCGACACCATACAATTTAGCTACCAATGGGGAAGCGTCACCCGCACCTTCACCGAATCGGTCGTAACCGTTACCGTCGTGAACGACATAACAAACAAGATTGGCTATGGCGGGGAAGTCATAGACACCTACCGAATTACACTAGGCGACCAGGTAATCGAAGTCACCGAGAAGCACGGGGCCAGGGATTACGTCTTTACAATTACCGGAAGCCAGACGCTAACCCTAGAAGGTATCGACCACGGATTCTGGGCGGGGTTTTACGGCCCGATTATGACGATCGCCGCGACTCCCATAGTTCAACCAATAGAACCCACAACGCTATCCCCAGAAACGCAATCAAGCGACGTATCGACTTCACCCGAACCTAGCCCCTCTCCGATACCTGAAATCATAACCGAAGAACGGGCGCAACAAATAGCGCAAGAAGTGGCAGCGGCATTACGCGACGCAATCGAATGGGCTAAACAATTTGAACCAACCCAATCAGTAACGGCAAGCCCAGAGCCAACGCCAGAACCGGAACCCACTCCAACGCCATCGCCAGAGCCAATCCCAAGTCCAGAACCAATTTCTTCACCTACGCCCGAACCCGTCCAGCCAGAACCGACCCCAGAAGCAACACCATCACCAACGCCAACGGAAAGTTCCCAGACGCAATCGCCAGAACCAGAACCAACGCAATCGCCCACAGCCCCAGGCGAAACAGCGACAGAACCGCCAGTAGTGGTAGTGCCAGTAATGCCAGCACCCGAGCTACCAGAACTAAAGCCCCAACCAATAATCGAACCATCACCGATTCAGTCTAGTGAGGAGCCAAGTGAAACACCACCTACAGCATCCACGGAAGCTCCTGAAGTCACAGAAGAAACTCAGTCAGACTCGGTATCAACAACAATCGAAACAGCAGTCACCGAAGCAATCGGAGCAGCAGTCGAAGCCGTGGGAGAATTAGTAGAGGTGTTCCAATCGGCAGGTTTGGACATGACACCCGAGCAGCGTGAAGAGGCTCAGGATGTTGTGATTTCGACCATCATTGTTTCGCAAGTAGCATCGGCAGCATCAGCAGCAGCAGTATCGGCAAGGAAAATAAAGTGAAATTCATCAAAGCATTACTAAAGGATCTACTAGACCAAGCATGGACCCTAGTGGCCTTGGTTATCGGTTACATTGTCCTCGAGGGTTCTGCTCGCACCCTGACCGGATGGCTTATTCTCGGCACTCTGCTGGTGTGGGTTGTGACCTTCCCGCTGAGGTATGAGCGCGAAGTAGAATAGACGTATGCGCTTTCCATTTGAACCTAAATTCATCACCGGGCGATTCGGCACACTCTCCGAGTTCCGCAAGAAGAACGGCATGCAACCGCACTCGGGAGCAGACTGGGCGCGTCCAGAGGGAACTCCGATTCCGTCTATCTCCAACGGCACCGTAGTTCTCCAGCAGTGGTCCGACGTGCTTGGCAATGTTTCGGTCATTCGCACCATGGGTAAAGACAAAGAGCTTTACTACGTGGGCTACTGCCACCTAAAGGCCGAGGGCCTCAAGGTCGGCACCAAGGTCAAAGAAGGTGACACCATCGGTCTAGTGGGCAACACCGGGTCGGCATCATCCGGTCCGCACCTACACCTAACCGTGTCAAAAGAGCTAAAGGGCGTATTCGGTCCAACCTCTGTCAAGCAAGACCCGATTCAATTCATCAAGGACAACAAGTGATCAAAGACATCCTATTTAGGGCCATCGGTCTATTCCTAGCTACCTTTTTTGCCGGCACTGGTGTCGGTTCTATCGCTACCGACGGCAACTGGATGCTCGGTTCTATCATCGGTGTCGGTACTGCCTTCGCCGCAGTCCTGACCATGCTTGGCGTATCTCTGACTTGGCAGGGGACACTAAACGCTGACGATGTGGCAAACGCCTTTCGCGCGGCGGTAGCTAAGGCCGCAGAAGGCAATGAGAATCTTCAGAAGGCACTAGAAGTTGAAAAAGATGGCAACTTCGATTTCGACGACGTAGATTTCGATGGCGACGACGATCTATACGACCCTAACGCCAAAGACGACGTAAAATAGAACCACAGAACGGCGGGAAAGTCCCTGATAAAACTTCGGTTTAGGTCACACTCCGCTTCGGTGAACTTAAGATAGTCGGACACTTTCGGTCTAGGGTGCGTTCCAAATAGGCCAACACACCGTTTACACGGCCGATAGCCCCGTCAGAGATGGCGGGGTTATCTATTTACCTAGCAGAGTGGTATTTGCGCAGGGTTCGTTCTTTAGCGGCTCGCATCTGCTGACGCTGCTTCGGTCCTAGCCCTCCCCAAATGCCGTCGGCCTCATTAGCTTCGATTGCGTATTTAGCGCATTCTTCTATCACCGGGCATTGAGAGCAGAACTCTTTAGCTATTCGGTAATTGAATCCGACATCGCCCTTCTCGCTATACCAGATCTCCGGGTCGGTGGTCTGGCATGGCGGGATAGTCGGCGCTTCGTCAATCGCCTTGAGTAGCTTCATGTATAGGTGTTCATTGGGTATGCGTATTTTCATAACGTGAACAATAAAGCTCACTTATTGAAAATGTCAAATCAGCGCTCGGCCGGTGACGTGCCTCCCCAGATCCCGTGGGTCTGGTTAGTCTCTAGCGCATACTCAAAGCACTTGTCGATGATTGGGCAGGTGTGGCAGATGGCCTTAGCCGTCCGCGTCGCTAAATGTCGGTCCTCCGGATTAGGGTAATCCTCTGGATAAAAGACGTCTGGGTATTTTTCGCAAGGCACTCCGCCAGCGACGTGTATCGCGGATAACAATTTGATAAACGCGCTAGATAAAAGACCTTGGGACCTCATACAATGAGCCTACTAATGAAAGGAATAAATTGGAGATTTACGCACCGGCGGTTTTCAACGGCGCAAAGCTGCTTGGAAACTTCACCGCAGGAAGCCCTGAGTGGCATTCTGAGCGGTCTAACGGCATCGGAGGTAGTGAAGTAGGCACAATCCTCGGATTGAACCCCTACGAGTCGGCTTACGCTCTATGGGCCAAGAAACTTGGACTTATCCCGTCCGAGATCAAAGAGAACTGGGCTATTCGGTTCGGTAAGGCTTTTGAAGAGCCAATCCTCCAGTTGTGGCAAGAAGAACATCCGGAGTGGAAGCTATACACGACCGGCACCTACCAAGACATGAATTGTGAGTATCGTCACGCCAACCCAGATGCGCTGGCTCACAACGAGGCTACCGACGAGTGGATGATCATTGAGGTCAAGACCGCTCGCAGCACTTGGGACGAGGTGCCACCGGCCTACATCGCTCAGGTTTTGCACTACATGGGCGTCATGAAGGTAAACCGGGGTGTCATTGTGGCAGTAGCCGGCATGACTTGGAACGAGTATGACGTGCCATTTAGCCAAGACACTATCAACATGCAGAACGAGGCCATTGACCGATTCTGGCAGCACATCCGGTCGGAGACTAAGCCTGCTTGGGATGGCTCTGAGGCCACCTATAACGCTGTTCGCATTCAATATGACCAGATTGACGACAGCGAGACGGATCTGGGCCAGCTAGGTATCGAGCTAATAAACGCGCAGAATGCTGCTGACGCCGGCTACTACAAGCTAAATCGCATAAAGTCCGAGGTCCTCGATATGATGGGGTCCTCCAAGTATGCCGTTGTAAACGTAAATGGCAAGACACATAGAGTTGCCTCACGGCAAATGAGGGCTGGGAACCCTAGCCTGATAGTAAACAAGAAGGGAATGTAATGGAAATCGGAATTGGAGATTTCGTCCATGTGACCAAAGACGATGAAATATTCATCAGCGGCACAATCGACGGCATCAAGCTAAATCGACACGGCCTCGAGCGCGTAAGCTTTGCCGGCCTAGACACGTGGTTCTGGATGGCAGATGGCTGGATGTTTGCAGACAGCAGCGAGGCAGGTGAAGAAGATGGCTCGGTTCAACCCGAATGACTATGAAACCGTCGAAGAGAGGATCAAGAGATTCTATGACACCGAACCGGATGGCCGCATCATTACGGAAAACCTTACTCAGCCTTCAGATAGGGCTGTTAGCACTTGGGTTGTTCGGGCAAGCGTATATCTATCTGCCGGCGATCAAAGTCTGGGTCTACCTAAAGCGACAGGCTTGGCGTTTGAGGTGGACGGTGGCTCGGGCGCTAATCAGACTGCTGCCCTTGAAAATGCGGAGACATCTGCCATCGGTCGCGCACTGGCAAACGCTGGCTATTCTGGCAACAAGCGAACTTCTCGCGAGGAAATGGCGAAAGCAGAACGCGGAGTAACCCCGGCCCCGGCTAAGGATTGGCTCAAAGAGGCTGATAAGGTTATGAATGTAGACGCTATGAGATGGCTCTATGAGCAGGCTAAGGCAGCCGGAGCTTCACATGACGTGCTGGAAGGAATTGCGGATCGTGCAAGAGTTCTCAATTCAGAAAGCCAAGATTCGGGAGCTGGAAGAAGCGTATCGGGCGGCACTACAACAAGGTCAAAGCAATGAGGCCGGGTTCTGGAATGCGCAAGTTCTACATCATCTGTTGGTGCTAAGTGCATCCATTAGAAATAGCAAAGCAGATCTCGGACCTGACGGCGGAGAACAATAGAGGCGCTGATGCGCTCTACGAAGCCGAGGTGCGTCTGGCTCATGCCGAGAATGAGTTAGACCTAGTTGAACAGCGAGCTTTCATCAAAGCTGAGGGAACTGTCGCTGACAGAACCGCTCTAGCACGTCTGGAAGCCGCTGAGAGCCGTTTACAGAGGGATTTACGCAAGGCTGAAGCAAATCGTATCAGGGTGAAGATAAAAGCCCTAGAGAGCGCTTTGATGGCCGCTGCGACCCAAGCCAAGTTGATAGCATCGGAGATGAAGTTGTAATGGCAATTAGTAAACACCTACGCGATCGCATCATCAAGCGCGACAATCACCAGTGCTGGCATTGCCCGGAGGTTGAGGCCATAAGCCTTCAGCACCGGCGCAATCGCCAGATGGGAGGGTCCAAGCTGCTCGATCGGACCGACAACCTGATTGTGCTATGCAGCTCGATGAATGCGCTTATTGAGTCCGATGCTGCGGCTGCGGCCGAGGCGCGGGATTTCGGTTGGAAGCTGGCATCTTGGGATAACTTCTCAATGCCGGTTTTTAATCGCAACGAACTCAAGTGGTATGTGCTTGACGGAACAGGAAACAAAACAGAGGTAGACCCACCGGGCTACTTGATATAAAATAAAAGAGGACAGACCGCTATCAACGGCCTGCCCTCGACCGATAACGCACTATCGGCTTTCCTATTTTACGGGATTAGCCGAAGAATAGGAAACTAAATGAGATATTGGGCTACTCGCCATGAACCGATTGTCTATTACATGGTTCACGCCAATTACCGAGGCGCAGTAAAAATTGGAACAACAGTCAATTCTGAAAACAGGATTGCTCGATATGTTCAAAACCGCGGTCATGGTGAATACTTCTTCCTAGCATGGGAAAGAGGTGGACGCGACGTGGAAGCAAAAAGACACCGCCAGTTCAACAAATATCTAATACAGGGCGAATGGTTTTTCTTCGCAAATGAGCTTAGAGATCATGTTGAATATTTGAGCCAAAATGAGTTCACTCCAGAGCCAGTAGGTGAACAGAAGTGAGCATTTCGGCTTTGACATTAGCCTTGTATCACTCGAAGGCCACTTATTCAAATCGTCTGGTTTTAATCGCAATTGCTAACTTTGAGGGTGAAAATGGGGCCTACCCGTCCATAGACACCATTGGCCGTCTTGCAGGCAACTTGAACCGTAGAACGGTGCAAAGAGCCATAGATTCTCTAATTGAGATTGGAGAGCTGCAAGAGGTTCGCAGAGATGGCGTCACTAATTTATACAAAATTACAATCACATGCCCTGATGACTGTGACACAAGCTCATACCACCGCAAGAAGAAGGGGGGCGGTCTCCAGACCACCCCTGCATATTTTGTGCATGAGGGGGTGGCATTTGATACACAAGGGGGTGGTGCAGAGACCACCGGGGGGGCGGTCTCCAGACCACCCGAAACGGTATATAAACATTTAGAAACTAATAAGTTAAACGGCAGAGCAGCAGCGCTGCCCCGAGACTGGGAACCTGATCAAAGGCTTATGGATATGTTTGTAACCAAGTGGCCTGACGTAGATACCGCTTTACAGGTTGAAAATTTCAAGTTACATTACTGGGGGACTGGTAAGGCAATGAAGGACTGGGGCCTAACCTTCCAAAAGTGGATGAACACTGAGCAAGACAGGGCTAAGAGATTTAGAAGCAAAATTAGCCAGAAAGATATCCAAAGACAAGAGCAGGAAAGAATCCTGAAAGAATGGGGAAACCTTGAATCTGAATGAAACCAAAGCGATTCTCAAGGACATCGCACTACTGGACAACCGCAAGCTAGACGAGGCCGTAGCAATGGCTTGGCATGCCGTAATCGGTCACATGAATTTTGAAGTGGCTAAGCAGGCGCTAATCCTCGCTAGGCAGGATGCGAGCATCGGTTACCTAGAGCCAAAGCACATCGTCGCATGGGGCAAAGAAGCATCACACCGTCTGCATCGCAACGAAGCTCCGGAAGAGGTTGCCGTTGGCACATCAGAGCCGATCTGCCGGGCGCACAACCTAGGCATCAACCAATGTAAGGCTTGCACCAGAGCCATCACCGCTAAGGCGAATGAATGGAACATGTTTCAGACGCCATCAAAAGCGAACAACTACGAGGATCGTATGTGGGCTTACGCGAAGCGTCTACACACGTGGGCCGTAGAAAACATCTATGCTTAGTGCGTGGATGAATTTGTAACCTGCGCTCGCTGCGGCCAGACCTTTGAGGTAAACCGCAAACGCCGCAAGTTGCGAATGCTCTGCGAAAGTTGTAGAGTCACTAAAGCAACAACAATTCAACAAGGCGAACTCAAGTGCTTACCATGGCACGGCAATTACGATTACGACATGGTGACCCCGGTAGACGAAGAAGGATATCCGGTTCTACCCGGCATTAGAGCTTGCGGAAACATAGACTGTGTTCAACCCGGACACGTGAAAGGAAAAGAAAATGGCATTTGTAAAGATTGAGGGCGCAGAAGTAGCGCGTCTGATCCCGGGCTACGGATTCAAGGCTAAGGCCGAGGTCCCGATGCGCAACGGAGAGAACCGCACTGAGTGGTATACCGTGTGGAGCGATGCAAACGTCGCTGAGGGCGCTTTGGTCGACATCGTTGGCGCTCTAGGCGTCAAGATCGAAGAGTTCACCGGTCGCGACAATGTTCCAAAGACCATCGCGGCAATCCACGTGAACGACGCAAAGGTAACACCTTCAGCGAGCGCTCCGTTCTAATGGCTAAGTTTGTAGGGCTGTTCAGTGCCGTAATCCTCGGGCTGTTGGCTTCCCAAGCCGAACCTATAACCGCAACGATCGGTTACGTCTGGGCAGCTCTACATTTAGCAGCACTAGCAAAGAACTGGTATGAAACTAGAGATTGAGGTCTACGGAGATCCGGCACCTCAAGGCTCTAAAAGAGTTTTCAACGGCCGAGTAGTAGAGGCCGCAGGCGAGAAGCTAAAGCGCTGGCGCAAAGCTATCGCCGCCGCATGCGTGGCCGCTAGAGAGAACAACGACGTTTTCTTTACCGGCCCGGTAGAAGTGCAGGTCACGTTTTACCTGCCACGTCCCAAGACCGTGACGCTCGAGAAGCGATTACTTCCGATTGTGCCACCCGACCTAGACAAGCTGGCCCGAGGTTTGCTCGATGGCATCGGCCAGTCGGAGATGATCTGGGGCGACGACTCGCAAGTCATTCACCTAAACGCCAAGAAGTTTTATGCCGATGGTCGAGAACCCGGCGCGAAAATCGAAATATTCGGTTTGTAACGAATATATAACGACGCTAAAAATGTGTTGGTAAATGTCTTTCGGTTCGGTTAGTCTGGCAACAGCTCGAACGAAAGGAAACCAATGAACATCTCAGAGCTGAAGTCCAAGCTGGACTTTTATACAGACGCTATTTACCAAAAGGGCTACGATCAGGGCCACGAAGCAGTTATCTGCGAACTAGATTCCATCTCAGATCGACTATGGAATGACGGATTCAAGGATGCTGCTGAAATCATCCGCGGCGTTCTCAAGGTAGTAAAGGCGGGGTCCGATGAAGAAAATCTATAAGTGGGTAAAGCGCGGCATTGCCGAGCTGCTATTCGCAAGCGTTCTTGACGAGGATTTCTGGATGGGGATTCACCACGGCCGGATATCCGGTCTACGCGCTGACATCCTATTCCTAGAGAACCTAGCCAAGGGCGAGAGCAAAACCAACGCCAAAGGTCTCCAGATTGCTATTGACAAGCTAAGGGAGATGGACAAGTGAGAACTAAGCAAATTAACATTCCGATAGCAGATGAAAAGCAGGAAGCTATTTTTGACTTGCTGCTTCTCTCTGGACAGGCTGAAGCCCTAAACAAGATTACAAGCGAGATTGAGAAAGCTTGCACCTGTGAGCCAAGAAAGAAGCCTGATTGTTCCTGCGAGATTCTTGTGCGTGATTTGCTGAAGGCATTGAAAGGAGCTTTCAAATGATGAAGATTACCGTCTGGGAGCTACCGAACTGCGTTCAATGCAACCAGACCAAGAAAGAGTTTGACAAGCGAGGCATCGTTTACAAGACTCGCAAGCTCACCCCAAAGGCCGTTGACAAGTTCCTGAACTTTGGCTTTACCTCTGCACCGATTG
>JACCDG010245474.1_pt1 | contig 11069 bp, 9 predicted proteins | sample 7442471 | NCBI WGS metagenome assembly JACCDG01 (sample SAMN15323444, study PRJNA562643) | freshwater metagenome | isolation source: river surface water | place: USA:Blue River Watershed | collected 2017-08-17
GCCCGTGAGCGTAAGGATTTCGCTGCATCAGATGCCATCCGTGATGGGCTTGCTGCTTTAGGAATTACAATTGAGGACACTGCTCAAGGACCTCGCTGGTCTATTAATTAATAACTGAAACGAGATCTGATCATGGCTGGCAATTCATCCCGAAAAGGCGCTATTCGCCAATCAAAAAAGGGGCCATCTGCCGGTACTGGTGGAAACAATAAGCGTCGTCTTGAAGGAAAAGGTCCAACTCCAAAGGCAGAGGATCGTCCGTATCACGCAGCTGCAAAGCGCAAGAAGGCTGCTGAAAAGAAAGAGACCCGCTCACCTCGTATACCAAAGGGTGATCGTCCACGTGGTGAAATCGTTGCAGGACGTAACGCAGTACTAGAAGCACTTCGTGAAAGTGTTCCTGCAACAGAGTTATTAGTTGCACGCAGTATTGATGTTGATGATCGCGTCGCCGAAAGTTTAAAGCTTGCGCTGCACTTAGGTTTACAAATTCGTGAAGCACACCGTGCCGAGGTTGAAGGAATTTCTCCAAACAGCCAAGGAATCATTCTTGCTATCAAGCCATTCCAGTACTCAAGTTTTGAAGAGATCATGGAACGAGCAAAGCATCCTTCTTTAATTGTGGCTCTTGATGGTGTAACCGATCCACGTAACCTCGGAGCAATTATTCGTTCAGCTGCAGCGTTTGGTGCAGCAGGTGTCATCATGACTGAACGTCGCGCGGCAACCATGACCGCATCTGCTTGGAAATCATCTGCAGGAGCGGCCGCACGTTTGCCGATCGCTCAGATTACAAACCTTGCCCGCACAATTGATGCAGCTAAAAAGGCTGGAATGTTTGTCGTAGGTCTTGATGGAGAATCTGATGAGATCATCAGCACCATGAAGGTTGCAACTGAGCCGCTTATGGTGATCGTCGGATCTGAAGGTAAGGGTCTTGCACGTTTAACCAAGGAAAAGTGTGATCTCGTGATCTCGATTCCTATTAGCGCCTCAACTGAATCTTTGAATGCAAGTGTTGCGACCTCAATCGCACTCTTCCACATAGATCAGCAGCGCCGCGCAAAGTAGGTAAAAGCCTTGAAATACAACCGTTTTATCGCCATTGGTGACTCATTCACCGAAGGTATGTGTGATGAGAAAAAGTATGGCCAATACCGGGGATGGGCAGATCGTGTGGCCGATGTTATGGCGGCAAATCAACCTGGTTTTCAATATGCAAACCTGGCAATTCGCGGAAAGTTGCTGAAACAGGTTGTAGATGAGCAGTTAGATGCTGCGATCGCACAAGTTGTAGATAAGACCACGCTGGTTTCATTCCATGCAGGTGCAAATGATGTTATTCGCCCTAAGTACAACCCCAATGTGATTTTGCCGTTGTACGCCGAAGCTGCCCGAAAGGTTGCAGCTTCAGGTGCCACAGTTATGTTGTTTACCGTTCTAGAAGATAGCGGTAGCGAGGGGCGGTTAGCAGAAACCTGGAAGGCACGCTTTAAAGATTTCAATGAAAATGTGCGCGCAGTTGCAGAAGAGATCGGCGCCATCTTGTGTGATGCCAATGAAGAACCAGCTTTTAAGGATCCACGTTTCTTAGCATTTGATCGATTGCACTTAAATCCAATGGGTCATGATCGAGTTGCTCAAGCAGTCTTAGAAACAATTGATCTTCCCTTTGATCCATCATGGCGTCGACCTTTGGCACCAGCAGAACCGATGCACAAGTTGGTAAAGATCGCGATCACAACTGTGTGGTTTGCAACCTTTGCACTGCCATGGATGTGGCGACGTGCACGGGGTAAATCATCAGGTGATGGTCGTACCTGTAAATATCCAGTTGCTATCAACTGGCCCTTAGATCATTTAGATTGAAGTAACTGTCCACTCCCAGGTATGTACGCCAGTCTTAATCAAGTACTTATCTAAAGTATCTGGACCACATGATGCGGTTCCAACTCCACGGTGCGCGGTATCGATATGAACCACTGTGTTTCCACATGGAACTACCTCTACATCATGTGTGGAATCAGCTAAATCTGCATCTCTGTTAGGGGTTACCGATACCTGAGCAGGCTTACCCATCACAAAACGCAGACCATTTCCTTGCGCATTTACAACTTCAAACCAACGAACCGCTGCATGTCCACCATTTTCTTGTGGGCGAACATATGGAATGTATTGCGCGGCAACAGTTGAAACGTAGCGACCGATACGTCCGATCTTGCGATCCGGATAAGTTTCATGAGCACCTGTTCCAAAGTAGACCAGTTCATTGAGGGAACCATCTAGCTCAAACAGTGTTCCAACACGTGCCAAGTCATCAAATGCCTTAGGAACAGTTACAGATTCCTTCACATTAAATCCACCAACAACCGGTGTGATTACCTGTGTGTGCTTGAAGTTAACGCCAGTGCTTGTCTGCCAAGTATTTGTCACCTTGATAGAGGTATTTGATTGCTGAACTAAACAATCGGTGCGAGAAATTTCACGAACGCCGTAACGCTCCCACTTAGCTGCAATGTGTCCGATGCGATCATTGTCCGTTGGTGCACGCCACAATGACACTGATGGTGCGACGATTCCATACGGCAAAATAATCTGTCCGTGCTCATCAACAACATCACCAAGCTCTTTAGCTTTCTTTGCCGGTAACAAAGCTTGTGAAGGCAGAGCGATTTGACTCCAGCCAACCTCAGACATAGGTAGCGCCCAAGGGGTACTTGAAACACAAACAAGTGAGAAGTTAATAAAGCGTTCACCGCGTGATATTCCCTTTGCTAACTTCTTTGAACTGACCTTGAAGTTTGCACTCTTGCGAGGTGCAACCTTAGGAAGCTTTACAACTCCGCTATCTAGGATTTCGCCATCGCAGGTGATGTTCCACTGCAATTGGTACTCACTGAGATCCTTAAAGAAGTGCTTGTTAAATACCTTGAATTGACCCGTTGCAGCCTTAACCCCAGTAATTACAACAGGGGCGGCAAGTGCTTTAAATTCATGCATTGCAGGCTTTGGCGTGCGATCTGGGAAGACCATTCCATCGCAGCAGAAGTTTCCATCATGCTTCACTTCGCCGTAATCGCCACCATATGCGTTGCGCTTAGTGCCATCTGCAAGTGTTTGAACAGGACCGTGATCCCACATCTCCCAGATAAATCCACCTTGCAAGCCACGTGTTGCTTCAATCGCTTCCCAGTATTCAGCCAAGGTTCCGTTGCTGTTACCCATTGCATGGGAGTACTCGCACATGATCAAGGGACGATCAGCCTTTGCTGACTTTGCGTACTCCTTGATTGCGTTAACAGTTGGATACATCGGTGCGATTACATCGGTTAATGAATGACTTCCCATCCAGTTTCCACGGATTCCACCTTCGTAATGCAGTGGACGTGATGGATCAAAGCTACGAGCATAAGCAGCAGCGGCTTCATGATTGGTACCCGCACCAGATTCATTTCCGAGTGACCACATAACAACTGATGGATGATGAATATCGCGCTGAACCATTCGGCCTACGCGATCAACAAATGCTGTTAAGTATTTTGTATCATCACAAATTGAAGAGATAAATGCATGTGATTCGATATTTGCTTCACCGATTACATAGAAACCTAACTCATCGCAAAGATCCAAGAAAGCTGCATCATTTGGGTAATGGGATGTGCGCACAGCATTGAAGTTCCAACGCTTGAGCTCTAGCAAATCCTGACGCATGTCATCGCGGGTGAGGGCACGACCCGTAAATCTATTGAAATCGTGGCGGTTAATTCCGTAAAAAATGATCGGCTGGCCGTTAACTAAAAAGTCCTGGCCCTTAATAACAATGGAACGGAAACCAATACGCTGCTGTGAAACCTCAATAACAACGCCGCTTGGATCGAGTAATTCAATGTGCAGGGTATAGAGATTCGGAGCCTCTGCAGACCAAGGATTTACCTTGGGAATTCGCGTATTTAGGTGCACCTTGCCGTGTGGCCAAGGCTCATTTTCCATGATGGCAGCCTTTGCATCAGCGGGAAGATTTCCATGCCAATACTTTCCGTGGAAGTAATCATCGCTGCGCTTCTTAAGGTTTGCATCACGTTCTGTCCACTGAGGAGAGGTGAAGTTTTTAATAGTCTTTTCAAGGTTTGCGCTTTTAACCTTTGGCAGCTCTGTAATAGATGCGCGAAGTGTGTAACCATCGGTTGACAGGTTATCTAGTGAACCTAAATCAGCTTCAATCGACAATGTTCCCGTAGTTCCATCTTTTTCAAGACCAGAGACTGATTTGAATCGCTCAATGAAAACCTTGTTAGTTGCATACAACTTTACCGAACGTGTGATTCCACCATGCCACCATTGGTCTTGGTCCTCAATAAAGGTTGCATCAGACCACTTGGTGACATCGATTCGCACAACGTTATTGCCGCTCTTTACAAACTGTGTCACATCAAATTCGGCAGCAAGACGTGAATCCTTGGTCATTCCAACTTCAACACCATTGATGTAAATCAATGCAACTGATTCATAGCCACCAAGTTGCAGAACTACACGCTTGCCTGACCAGCTTTTTGGTAAATCAAAATCTCTTTCATAGACACCAGTTGGATTTTCTTCTGGAACAAAGGGAGGCTGTTCAGCAAAAGGCATTTGGGTGTTTGTATAAATTGGCTTATCGAAAAATACATCAGATGGTTCCTGCATCGTCCATAAACCTGGAACTGGAATTGATGCCCAGCGCTTGCCTAACTTTTCAGTTGGCTTATGCAACAACTGGAAACGCCAGGTACCGTCCAAAGAGATCTGCTCGAAGTGCTCGATATTCAGCATCGGCAAACGGTTAACAGAGGTGGTCTCGGGGCTCATCCAATAGTTATTGATCACGTGGGGAAGTCTCTCACTAAGCCTTGAATTAGCGAAAGAATCCCTTGTTTTTGCGATTTGGCTCATGCCTGCCATAATTACGGCTGCTGTATTCGGGGTAACTCGAAGAGCAGGCCTCTCTAGCTCAGTGGTAGAGCAGCGCACTTGTAATGCGCAGGTCGTCAGTTCAATCCTGACGGGGGGCTCCAGATCTTTCGCACAGCAGTACTACCTTTCAACGAGGGGAGTAACGATGCAAAACAACTCTTTTCCTCATGATGCATTCTCCGAAGAACTTTCAGCAAATAACGAGTACATCAAATCCTTCAAATACTCAGGCTTAACTGGTGTTGCCCAAAAGGGTTTAGCGATCGTTACCTGCATGGATTCACGTATTAATCCCTTGTCGATTATGGGAATGAAATCGGGAGATGCCAAGATTTTGCGTAACGCCGGTGCGCGCGTGACAGAGGATGTGCTCAGAACTCTAGTTCTAGCAACCTATTTACTAGGTGTTAAAAAGATTCTTGTTATGCCACACACCAACTGTCGTATGGCATCTGCCGAAGAAGCAGATATTCATGAGCATATTCAAAAAGAATTCGGTGTTGATACTCGCAGTCTGGAATTTAGAACTGTTAAAGATCAAGAAAAGGCGCTGGCACTAGATGTCAGCAGAATTCGTGCCTATCCATTTTTAAACAAGGATGTTGTTGTGGGTGGAGCGATTTACGATGTTACGACAGGAAAAATTACTCCGGTTGAGTGCTAATCGGATTTACTCTGCGATTCGGCACCATGGTTATGGGATAGCTCAAATCCTCTAAAAACTGCATCATCAATGCAATGAAAAGATCTGGCTTTTCCTTTACCAAAGCATGTGATGTACCAGGAAGAACCGCTAACTGACCCAACGCTAAGGCTTCATATAGCTCTTGAGTGTGCTTCAAAGTAACCATGTCATCATCACCTGAAACAACTAGTACTGGGCACTGAATTTGCGCCAACTGCTGCTTAGAAATATCAGGCTCTGTATCCCAAATTTCGAACATTCGGGTGACCTTTTCCAGCAAGGTATGTGGCGCATCAGGTGAAATCAATGTGTACTCAGCTAAATCATCCTCTGAAACAGATGGCTCGCCCATCTCGTAATCAACACCTGAGTAATGAAAGTTTCCGCCGATAGAGATGACTGATTTAACTAGATCTGGACGCTGTATTGCAACCATCAAAGCGATAATTGCACCATCTGAGTAACCGATTAAATGTGCGGGCTCTTTAACAATTGTTTCTAAATATGCAATCGCTTCTCGGGTTTGAAATTCAAAGTGCAAACTTCCGGGACGGTCAGCGGTAAAGCCGTGCGCAGTGCGGTCGTAAGCAAAGACATGAAAATCATCTTCAAGTGCAGGAACTAACAAGTAATCCCAGCTAGAGGTTTTACTTAAACCACCATGAAGCAAAACAACAGCTTCGCCATCATTTTCCCACTCGTAGCAGTACAGCTCGTGGCCATCTACCTTTAGATACTCTGGCATTACAAAGAATCCATGATGTGTCGATTACCGCGATCAAAGGTGAGGTAGTTCCAGGTCCAGTCAGCCATGGTGCCAATCTTGTTTCGGCCACCCAATAAATAGAACAAGTGCAACCACAACCATGCATACCAAGCTGGAATTCCAACTAAGCGCAGTTTCTTAACTTCAACGATTGCTTTGTGACGACCAATGGTTGCCATAGAACCTTTGTCGATGTACTTAAAAGGCTTTAACTCTTGTCCTGCAACCAAGCGCTTAATTTGCTTTGCAACGTGGCGGGCTTGTTGCATCGCAACAGGTGCAACCATCGGCAACATTCGACCATTTTCTCCAACCAGGCCAGCGATATCTCCGATAGCAAAGATGTGTGGGTAGTGCTTAACCTGCAATGTTTTATCAACATCGATACGGGTGTTTACAAGTGGCAGATTCAAAAGTGCTCCTGCTGGTTCACCTTGAACGCCAGCTGCCCAAATTGTTACCTCTGATGGAAGGCTGGTTCCATCCTTCATTTCAATCTTGCGCGGCTTGATCTCCTTCACCGCGGTGTTGAGATGAACTGTTACGCCAAGTTTTTCTAGATCCTTCTTCCCATGCGCAGAGAGCTTCTCTGAAAACATCGGCAGAATTCGCGGACCGGCTTCGATTAAATTAATTTTGATGTGTGCAGCCGCATGTGCTTGATCATGCTTCAAAGGACCGCGGACTAGCTCAGCAAAGGCTCCTGCCATTTCGACTCCGGTAGGACCACCACCAACAACAGAGATTGAAAAGATAGTGTCATCTTCAAAACGACATAAATCCTCAAAGCGACGCAAAACTTCAGCACGGATTGTCAGAGCCTCATTAACGCTCTTCATTCCTAATGCGTGTTCCGTAACTCCCGGAACACCAAAATCTGCAGTTGCAGAACCTAGAGCTACAACCAAGTAATCAAACTCAAGAACTTCGCTGCTATCTAATTTGATTGTCTTGTTTTTGTGATCAACAGAAATTGGTGAACCCATTCGAAATTGGATTCCTGTCTTACGAAGCGCTCCACGAATGGGATGAGCAACGTGATCTGCCGCCAGCCCTGCTGTTGATACCTGATACAACAAGGGCAAAAAGGTTTGAAAGTTATGGCGATCAACTAAGGTCACCTCAGCATCATTGACCATTGCACGTGCTGCGGTAAGGCCACCAAAACCGGCGCCCAGAATTACTACACGCGGCTTCTGAGGTGTCTTTTGCATGGGTTAAGTCTAGGCTTCACAGCATGAACCCGCCTATTGGACACCGTAAGTACCTCGTCACAGGGGCTTCGGGATATGTGGGTGGTCGTTTAGTGCGTGCCCTTGTTGATGACAAGGAAGATGTTCGAATTTTAGTGCGCGATAAAAACAAGATCATGGGTCAACCATGGGCAACTCAAGTAGAAATTTGTGAAGGCAGCGCTGAAAATTTCGCGGATCTACAACGAGCGCTCGAAGGTGTTCACACAGCTTTTTACCTATTGCACTCCATTAATTTGGGTCCTCACTTTGATGAAATCGAAAGTGAAATGGCTCGTAACTTTGCAAAGGCTGCCGAACTGGCTGGTGTTTCTCAAATCATTTACTTAGGTGGAATCGCCAATGATGCAAATATCAGTAAGCATCTTGCATCCCGTGCGATGACTGGCGAATCACTAGCAACAACATCGGTACCTGTTTTAGAACTTCGCGCCGGAATCATTATCGGTTCAGGCTCTGCCAGCTTTGAGATGTTGCGTCACTTAACCCACCGTCTCCCAATCATGACAACACCTAAGTGGGTTATGAACAAAACCCATCCGATTGCGATCCGCGATGTTCTGTATTACCTCAAGGCCACCGCGCGTTTAAATACTCCTGTCAATAAAGTATTTGATATCGGTGGTCCCGAAGTCTTGTCATACGCCGACATGATGCAAAAGTTTGCAAAGTTATCTGGTTTAAAGAAGCGTTGGATTATCCGAGTTCCAGTATTAACCCCAGGACTATCTAGTTTATGGATCGGATTAGTTACACCTGTACCAACCGCATTGGCTCGTCCGCTCGTTGGTTCATTGATTAGCGAAGTTGTTGCAGATCCTGCGAAAAGTATTGATGCGCTTATTCCAAAGCCGGCAGAGGGCTTGATTGATGTTGAAAATGCAATCCAGTTAGCACTATCTAAGATCACCACCCACAACGTTGAAACTCGTTGGTCTGATGCAACGATGCCAACTGCGCCTTGGCAAAAGGCGCAAGGAGACCCTGATTGGGCTGGTGAAATGGTTTTGCGTGATCGACGTGAGCGCATCACCGATGTACCTGCAGAAAAGGTGTGGCGACAGGTAGAGCGAATCGGTGGCGACAATGGCTGGTTTGGTTCAGATTTATTGTGGTGGGCTCGCGGAGTTTTGGATCGCTTCTTAGTTGGTGGAGTTGGTTTACGTCGCGGTCGTCGAGATCCTGATTTCTTACGAGTTGGTGAAAGTTTAGATTTTTGGCGAGTAGAAGAGCTAGAGCCGGGTCGTCGATTAAAGCTTTATGCCGAAATGGTTTTACCCGGAAAAGCGTGGCTGGAATTTACCGTGACACGCGAAAATGGAAAGACCAAGATTGTGCAAGAGGCAACCTTTACTCCTCGTGGTTTAGGAGGCCAGTTGTATTGGTATGCGGTTTCTCCCTTCCATCTATTTGTATTTCCAACAATGCTTCGAAACATAGTTAAGAAAGCCAAGAAGGATGCATGAGTTCACACCTGAAGTAGAAGCACTTGCTGCTGAAGTCTTGAAGTACAGCTTGGAACGTTTAAAGGATGATCCACCGCTAGATGGTCCACGCTCTGCCGAAGATTTATTTAAGGAAGTTGGAAACACCATCACCGCCAAAGGTTTAGGCGGACATGAAGCGCTACAAGTATTTACAAATGTTTTAGCTAAAGCCTGTATCTCAACTGATCATCCACGCAACTTAGCTTTCATTCCATCTGCACCCAGCGAATACGCAAACCTTTTTGATCTCGTAGTCGGTGCAAGTGCGCTGTATGGGGGATCATGGCAAGAGGGAGCTGGTGCAGTCTTTGCAGAAAACCAAGCGATTCAGTGGCTTATTGATTTAGCAGGATTGCCGGCAACTGCAGGTGGAGTTTTTGTTCAAGGCGGAACAATTGGAAATCTCTCGGCCCTCGTAGTTGCACGCGCAGAGGCGCGCAAAAAGCACACTCCAGCAGGGCGTTGGGTGATCGCATGTAGCGCAGAAGCACACTCATCAATTGCATCTGCGGCCCATGTTATGGATGTAGATATTCTCAAAGTTCCAGTTGATGCCAAGGGAAAGTTGCAAGGAAGCGCTGTTGCAGAAGCGATAGATCACCTGCATGCAACAACTAGCAATCGAGTTTTTGCAGTTGTTGCAACATCTGGCACAACAAACCTCGGAATCATCGATGATCTAAAGGGTGTTGGAAAAGCGGCTAAGGAGCGCGACATCTGGTTCCATGTTGATGGTGCTTACGGTTTAGCAGCGCTGTGTGCTCCATCAGTTCGCGCAGATTTTGATGGTGTAGAAAAGGCAGACTCTTTTATTGTTGATCCACACAAGTGGTTGTTTGCACCATTTGATGCCTGCGCACTTGTGTATCGCAATCCTGAGTTAGCAAAGGAAGCACATTCACAACACGCGTCGTATTTAGACACTTTAAAAGATGATCAATGGTCGCCATCAGATTATGCAATTAACTTAACCCGCAGAACTCGTGGTTTGCCATTTTGGTTTTCGCTAGCAGCTCATGGCACAGATGCATATACAGAAGCGATGGAGCAAACAATTACTGTTGCAAAGGATGCAGCTGAATTAGTGCGCAACCATCCAAATCTTGAATTACTGTGCGAACCAGAGCTTTCGATTGTTGCCTTTACTCGAAAGGGTTGGGTAGCAGCTGATTACCAACGATGGAGCGATCAGTTATTGGCCGATCAAGTGGGTTTCATTCCGCCTTCATCACACAATGGCCAACCGATTCTGCGATTTGCAATCGTTAATCCATGGACAAAAATCAGCGATATTCAAATGATTCTGGATAGGCTGTAAATCACTTCTGTAAGTTCCCACAGTTTTTACGCATCTGATCTAAGATTTACCCCATGTCCGCACAAGAAGAGTCAGCGATGATTACTGGCCTGAGCGACCTCGAAGTTCGTATCCTGGATTTTGAGGGCAATTGGTGGCGTTACGCCGGCGCAAAAGAGGCTGCAATCAAAGAGCTTTTTGATGTGACCGCGCCTCGTTACTACCAATTACTGAACGATCTGATTGACCGCGACGATGCCCTAGCCGCCTCACCCATGCTAGTTAAGCGTCTTCGCCGCCTACGTGAGGCCCGCATGGCCACACGTGTTGCTCGCTAGCCTGACCTCACCCTCCTCGTTTTGCGCCTCGGAAATAAAGGCTCTAGATTTGGCGTTAGCACTCTCGGGGTGCGAGTGATAAAGCGCCCCGCCACATGAAGGACGAGCACAAGGAGCACAACTCATGGCAAAGCAGATTGCCTTTAATGAAGAAGCACGCCGCGGATTAGAGCGCGGCATGAATATCTTGGCTGATGCGGTCAAGGTAACCCTTGGACCTCGCGGACGTAACGTCGTTCTCGAGAAGAAGTGGGGCGCCCCAACAATTACCAATGATGGCGTTTCCATTGCGA
>JACCDG011800536.1_pt1 | contig 11069 bp, 8 predicted proteins | sample 7442471 | NCBI WGS metagenome assembly JACCDG01 (sample SAMN15323444, study PRJNA562643) | freshwater metagenome | isolation source: river surface water | place: USA:Blue River Watershed | collected 2017-08-17
AATTGGGCATGGGCAAGCAATGTATCTTCTCTCTATGCTCCTCCTCAAGGGTTTGATAAGACACAATCTCAGTATACTCTATCCTACCCTATTGGAACTTCTGTCGTGCCGTACAAGATTGGATTGTCCACAGTAACAGACACAAATTTCCTTCAGACGTGGACAACGACTCTCACGCCAACACGTGTTGTTGGAACAGTCTCAAACTATTTTCTCCTCCAGGATACCCAGTTTAATATTTATTACAGGGACCCTCTGGATACTGACCGCAACCTCGCTGACCCCACGTATATTCTTTCTGCAGATGATGTCTACCCTTCGTATTCAGAAACGTCTCTTGTGTCTATTTCAGGAAATTCCCAGTATTTCTATTTCTTAGGGTTGAAAGCAGAGACAAGTAATTTTAGTATTGCCCTTCGCAGATTTGACCCTGCAATTGGAAATCTAGAACTCTATGATTTGGATACAAGCTTTCACATTCCTTTTGGAGGAACCGTCAAGTCATTTACTATTAACGACATTGAACAACTTGCCATTTGCTATCAGCTTCCTACAGATACGCGCTTCTATTACAATCTTTTACCTTCAACATCAATGATTAGCAGTATTGTAACAGGGGGGAGTAATGCAACCCATACGATGGACCCTACTACATCGACTGTCTACTGGCTTCCTCTAGACTCAGCAACAAATACAGCAACAACAATTCGTCAATGGTCTCTGAATGCTAGCAACACATTTCCAGGAACATTATACACACCAACTGGTCCTCTCACCAGCTTTACTCAAATCGCAGTAAATAATAAGTTCTTTGTGGCACAAGCCAATGACAGAATTTTTCTCACTGTTGACTCAGGAGCAAATTCCTCCAATCTCTATGTCAGTCAACTCTGGACAACTGGACCAAATCAAATTAGTTTTGCTCAGGTCTCCAACCAACTCACCACATCCACTGGCGGCCCCTATCAAATTGGCTCTATGACTGGAGGGAACTATGCAAGCCTTTGGCTCACGGCTACAGGGCAATCCAATATCTGGGCTACACGCAATTCAGACACGGATGTGGAAGGTCTCATTGGGTCTGCGTGGCAAATCTTCTATCCCTTCCAGCGGATTGTGATGCACCAATTGTCCAATCAATATAATCCTATTTTTGATACGAACTTTATCAATTATCCAGAGTACCCTCACACGGCTAGTTTCTATTATAGCAATCAAGCTCAGCTCACTAGTGATATTGGAACCAAGTGGGGTCTCGAGAGCAGTATTCGGTTTGTGACCTCTGACCCAGACATGACTGGATACTATTTCAACAGCTTCATTACGGTATGTCCTCTTGTACCATCCAGTAATACGAGCACACAATGTATTGCCATTCGTGGATATACGCCAACGGAACAATCAGAGACACTTGTACGCTTTATTCTACCAAATAAGTACGATTTTGGTTATGTGACTTCTTTACAGCTGATTGGGGAAATTTCTACGCTGAGCAATTCGTCCCTACAATACACCACAGGGTATTCGTATGTTCTATCAAATTTCAATATACAATTCCAGCAATCCAATAGTTATTTCGGTCAAGATTTGATTCCAGATTTTATAGGCAGTAATGTGGACACCTCAAATTTTCAGGGATTCGCCTCAAATCTCAGCACGATTTATTCAGGATACTTGTCAAATGTAGCAGTTATTAATGGAATTAACAGCTATGTCCAGAGTAATATGCTGTATTTTATTAGCACACAAATGCAATATATTTTGCCTCCACAAGTACTAGATCGTCTGGATTTTACAGCTCCTATTCCGTTCAGCATCCTTTGGTACAGTTCCCTCTTGCCTCAATACAAGGACCTCTTGGAAGACTGGGGTCTTGGATACAACTTGGGATTTGCAAAGGTGGACACGAATTACAGTACCTATCACGAGGCAGAGAGTTTTTATAAGATTCTTGAAGACTACATCTATCTCCGTATGAACCCAGAGTATCCTCTCAATACACTTGACACGACGGCAAAAGAAAACTTCAAGATTACACGCGATTCTACTGGCTATGTCAATACCTTTCACGGAAAACTTCTCTTGGGTAATTTCAACACGTATAGCCGTTCCTTTGTCAGTAATCCAGTTAAACTCAATCCTCCTATTGGTCGCTTGGATCAGATGTATTTCCAGTGGGTGGACTTTACAGGAACTCAAATTGACAATATCAACTGTGATTGGAGTGCATCGCTGAATATTACGGAGAGCAAGCAAATCAATACTGTAAGTCAAGCACCACTGCCGCCAATTAATCGCACCAAAAAATAGTCTATAAGTTAGAATGTCAAAGGGTTCTATCCCTGCGAAAATCCCTCTTGGAAATGATAAGACATTAGACCCCAAGTTGTCGCATTATTGCGCACCAAAGCACTGGGATCCAACAATGATTTATCGCTATTCTGTTCCTGATGGAATGACTGCTCCGCTCCCGATGGATCCTCGTCCCTGGACAAAAGTCTGCTTGGAATACAAGAACTCTGGCCCCGCTGAGCCCGCACCGAATGTTCCGCCGACATGGGTGGTGACTGGTGCTGGCGAGTTCTACCCTCCCAACCGGTACTCGGCGGCAATTGACAATGAGTCGCGACTCCGTGCTCTTGACCGCCCTCTCAATGAGGACTTGCTTCCTGGCCCCAAGTCTTGCTTCCCTGAGCAGTATGTGATGCCCGCCAACTCTGATGCTCTCCAGCAATACTCTCTGTTGCCCCCACAGACTCAGCCGAGATCCAAGATGGCGAGGGAGCTGGCTGACCCGAGAGTGCTGGAGCGCAGTGGTCAGTATAAGTGCTCTGAGGAGGCGATGGTCTGCGACTTGCGCGGCAGCCCCCGTTTCTTCTTGAATCCGACACGCCTCAGCAAGTATAATCAAAAGGACAATGTGTGTGGCTCTATGCTCTGGCAAACGGCCAATGGACAAGACCCATCAGCAGAGAATCTGCCTCGTGCGCCTCCTCCACAGGTTGGTGATTTCTAAACCCTGTAGAATGACACTCATAGTGTGTACTTACGCAACAGACACGAAGAAGGCTGCTCCCTTATTCGCTTCTGCTGAACTTCACGGAGTCACAATCCGAAACTTGTGTACAACAACCAAATGGACTGGGCTCAAGGACAAGTTATGCGCAATGCGTACCTTTCTTGAACCACTTCGTGCCGATGACCTGGTCTGTTTTGTTGACGCCTATGATGTTATTGTGAATCAGCCTCTTGAGACTGCTGAACATGTTTTCTTGGCCTCTGGAGCCAAGATTCTATTTGGCGCAGAACGACAACTAGATCCACCCCACGAGAAACTTACAGCATACCCCCACATCTCAAGCGAGTTTCGGTTCTTAAATAGTGGTGTATATATTGGAGTTGTCTCAGCTCTAAAAGAGATGTTGAGTGGGCCGATTGAGACGTATCCTAATGACCAACTCTATTGCCATCTGTATTACAAAGACAACTACACCAATGGAATCAAGATAGACTCACGCGCGGCACTTGTGGTAAATATGTTTGGGGTTGAATGGAGACGTCTTTCTATTACAGAAGGAGTAATCACTCTTGATGAATCTCATTCTCCTTGTTTTCTTCATTTTAATGGAATGAGTTTCCTCTCTATGACTCGTGATTTTAGTCGCAAAGGGGAAGGGCTGGCGTGGAACTCTTTAGATGTAAGTATTGAGCGCTTGAACTGGTTTACCGATGCAAAGAAACTCACCAAATCAGGTCCTTTCCTTTTGTATTGTACAGAATCTGGCCACACATCATTGTAAATCTAAAGGCTATCGTGGTATAAATCCAGATGCAAGCTGTTCCTGGTGTACCTCAAGGAACTGGAATGAACCAGTTTCTTGAGCTCTTCAAGATGCAATTCCTGATGAAGATGATGAATGGAGATGGTAGTCGTCAAAGCCCTCTCTCTGGGCTTTGGATGATGCTCGTCCTAATGCTCTGGGACCAGTTTGCCAAGTCAGCACCCGCATGGTTTGCCCTCGCCTCTGCGTATGTCCAGCGTACCTATTTCCCTGACCAAAAGGCAACTCTAAAGGACTTGCCTCTTATGCCTTCTATACAGTCCCCTCCGCCCCAAAAAACAGTCCAAGCATGTATTCAGTTTGAGCGCACAGTTGATACAAAGGCCGTTGACCCACGTATTGAGGCGGTAATGCACCACGTCTGTACACTCCCTGAAGTAAGGAGCCTTCGGTACAATGGCGTGGAGATGATTCCCAACTTTAAAGATATGATTATGATTGATAGTGACATATGGTTTGAGATTCTGAATCCCCAGCTGAATCCGATTGTGTCTTCGTCTACGCAAGGAACTCAGGGGCCGAAGCAAGAGCCTATTCTCTATAGGCTGTCAACATATGATCACGATATTACTTGGCTCCATAAGTTTGTTGAACAAGCAATGGATCGCTTTGAGCAAGAGAAGAAGAACAAACTCGGCAGTGAGAGTTACTACTTTGACCACATCACTGCAGTCTCTGGTCCGTATCGTAATCCCCTCTCGACCTCAACGTGTACCTTTACCAAGAGTAAATTCCAGAGTAATCGTATGTTAAATAATGTGTATCTGCGCCAGATTGATGAACTCGCAGAGCGCGTATTCTTCTTTATGCGTCGCCGTGACTGGTACGATGCGAAAGGCATTCCTCATACGCTGGGCATTGTGATGTATGGCCATCCTGGCTGTGGAAAAACCTCCACTATCAAGGCGATTGCCAATGAAACCAAGCGCCACATTTTCAATATTTCTCTGGGTGCCATTAAGACAAAGGAGGCCATCAAAGACCTCTTTTATAATGACAATGTGAATATCCTTCAAGATGGCAAAATGGAACTGCTGAATATTCCCATCAAGCAGCGCATCTATGTCATTGAAGATATTGACGCAATGGAGTCTGTTGTCGTGAAGCGCTCTGCTGAAGATAAGAAAAAGGAGGATGAGCGCAAGATAAAGATGGACGCTGAGATTGAGTGGCTCAAGCAAACACAGGGCAAGGATATGGCGCAGCGTATGGTACAGGGCAAGGAAGAGAAGGAGGAGGACAAGCTGGATCTGGCGACTCTTCTAAACGTCCTGGATGGTGTGCGCGAGACTCCTGGCCGTATTATTATTCTGTCGACGAATTATCCTGAGCGTTTGGATGAGGCTCTCTTGCGTCCTGGTCGGTTTGATATGATGCTGGAGTTTGAGAAGCATAGTATACAAGTACTCAAGCTCCACTTGGAACGTCATTATGATGCGAAACTAACAGAGAAGCAATGGAAACGTCTCAATACTCCTTCGCTCCAATACAAGTGGACCCCAGCGGAAGTCAGTCAGATTCTGTTCCGTCGTGTGAACAATATTGAGTTGGCCATTGATGATCTTGTCAAGGAAGACCCGTGTAAGCTCTTCAAGTTCAGTCAACTCAAGAAGGGTACAGAACCGGTGGCGCCTATGGAAGGAACTGACTTGACAGCACTTCTGGATATTCAAGATGTAATTCCTGAACCGCCTCGTGTACTTGATGAATTGCCCAAGTCTATCACTGAGACCTCTAATCAAGACCTATCACTTATGCTCGTTGAACCAGTCAAATCCTCTGTTGTTGTAAAGGGAGACATCAGAGAGATATTGACTGAAGAACCAGTTCCAGAAGAGACGCTTGAGAAACTCTATGCTGATGCTGATAAAGAGCTGGAATGGCTAGATAAGGAATGTAATGTTCTTGAGACTATCAAGGCTCCGCATCGTGAGTATCTGAAGAATGTGCGGTCTTCTATAGCTGTATGGAAGGATAGTCAGAGCCCCATTAAACACTCGTCTATGTGGAGCATAGTTAAGGGATTCTACACCGCAACGAAGGAATGGCGTGAAGTACACCCAGTGAATTCTAAGATGCCTTCCACAGCTGCGACAGCGTTTACGCGACGCGACCCAATGGAAATTTCACAACTTTCAAGCAGTACACTAACTAAGGTAAAACCATCCGCAGAACTAACCCTATTTGAACTCGCAACTCCCTACACTCCAGATAGTTATACAGAAGTACAATTTGTAGCTGCCAAAGAGGCACTACGTAAGGTGACTTCATTATTAAACTATGAATACTCAGCAACAGAACAAAAACTCGCCTCTACGTCTATGGATGAAACAATGCGTAATGCTCTTACTCGCTATAAGGAGTATATGACGACTCTGTCCAAGACCCTTCAAGAGAAGGACCTCAAGCATCCTGTGCGTAATTTTCTCACCTATAAGGAAGACTTGAAGACATTTCTCAAGGCTGTGGGAATGAATGCCGCTCCAGGTTACTCTCATCATTATTCGGAATCCGATATTAACCGCGTAATGGCTGACCACTTCAAGAAAGAATATATGGAATTAAGGGCTGAAGAATATGATGGTCCTGATTATTTTTCAGGAGGCATTACTCTTGAAGCAGAAAAACCATCAATAGAGCAACAGTTAGCAAGAGAAAAGTGGTTGGAGGCGATGAAAGGGAGCTTCCGTGAGGATTCAGTCTCTACAAGTGATTCTACTGCCCTACTCAATTCAATGATGAACGCAAACGATGCTTTCTTTCAAGGCTTTGTGAGTCCATTGACATTTGATGGGTTAGTGCCAATGGAATTTTCAGCGAAACTCAATCCAACCTCTGATGAAGATGCCTCTGCATCCTTAGAGGCGTATTTCAAGACCACTGAATAAGCACAGGGTCAGGATACGCGACCTGAATCGGTTTATCCTCAATCACCTCTAGCGTCACCCACGACAAATCAAGCTTGAGCTGCTCCACTTCCAACTTGAATGCCTTGAAGTTTTCAACAATCACTGGGATGAAGTCAAGAGCACTCGTATACGAATTATGGAGATTACATTGATTGAGCTTGAATCCAAGCACAGCGATGTTCTTGTCTAACCAATAATATCTAAACTTACTATACTTCTCTAGCCAGATATGAAGAGGAGCGTAATCAAAGTCCTCTTCTAGTGGCCCTTGAATTCCAATCAAACGACAGACTTCCTGCGGAGATAGAGGGAGACCGAACCACATCTTCTGGGGGAAAAATTGGCAATACAATTGCCAATTTTTCCAAGCCACAATGCTTCGTCTACGACAGGAGATTCACGAATTAATTCATGAATCTATTCTAGGAAAGCTTATTCTAGGAGTGTTTCTTCTCGCAGGAGCAGTTATGCTCTACTTCCCTGTCAAGTCCATCATCCTTGACCCTACACAGACAGATATGGTTATCTATATTGCCATTCTAGGACTTATTGTTGTCTTCTTCCTTGCTCTCACTCTTCTCGGTTGTTGTCCGCCTCATAAATCCATAGTACCACCCATAGAACAGCCGACACGGATGCCCACGCTTTCTCCTTCTGCGTCTGCGAAAGCCCCTTCCATCACAACACCCTCTATTCAAGAAGACACAAAGGGAAACTTCACCTCTGAGAATCCTTTGCGCGCTACACCACAGACCCCTGCTTCGCAGCCCAAATCTTCAGTAAGGTTTCATACAGACACTTTGCGCGCAAAAGATCAGGAATCTTAAACTCCCAGATCACTCCGTGAAATGGATGGAGCATACGAATCGTATCAATCCGCTGCGACATAACCGCCAAACATAAATAGCTCGTGAGCCAACTCTCCACCCATTGATAATAATCTGGCCGTTTTTCACCACAAATTCTCACGAGTGTTTTTCCACAAATCATATCCATCGCTACAGGGCTAATCTCTTCTACTGTAACCTCAGGATTCAGCATCACCTCTTCCTCTGTGCCAAACACAGACAACAAGGCACACTCTAGGCTTTCCAAGAAGGGAATACATCCCTGTAAATAGTCAGTCATTGCTCCAGCCCTAAAGAGCCCTGCGTAACGGCCCTCTGCGACCTGTTCAAGGCACGCCAAGCGCCATGTATCCACTAAACAATCTTTCCAGGAAATAGTAGGATTGACAAAGCGCTTCCAGGACCGATACGCATCCAGCCTATACTCGGTGGGAACCACACATGTCGTTGGCCCAATCTTGAATTCATCCAAGCTATATTGCTCAAAGCGCAAGCACCGCATCTGACCACGCAACTTGGCGAGCAGAGCAGTCGCCTCAATCAACTCTTTTTGACCCCATCCTAGACCACGCGACTCGGCCCACTGACTCATATCGCCATAATCCACCGGTTGCATTCGTTCTGTATTGCTGAAGAAATGCCGAATCATCAAATCAAATTCCTCTCGCCACTGCTCCCAAAATGGCTTATCTTCTTGGAAGACACGAATGGTGAAAATCATCCGCTCACGCACAGGATCCTTGTATTCCTCTTGCCACCCTCGTAGAGCCAAGAGACACCGTTTACTCCAAAGGCGCACAAAGGCCTCAAAATCCCTTACATCGGCCCACGCAGGAATCTTCCAGCTCTCTCCTGTGGGAAAGATGCGGTCTTCGCGCAATGGAACTCGCTCAGTCAATTCATTCCACGGCAAACAACCGATTTGGCGTACATGTTGCCACTCATCTCCATCAAGGCAGTCTAAGAGACTTTGAAGGCTCGGTGACCCTGTGCCGACCTCATATTCACTGAGGGCATACTTGGCCAGTCCGTGAAAGGTTAGGGCCTTGTAGCCAATCTCACGCACAAAGCGAGACAGGAGGCGCTCATTGCCGTGATAGGTCATCACCATACGGCGACGAGGGCGTGTGACGGCAACATAAAAGAGCCGACGTTCTCCAATAATCTCATACGGCGTTTTACGAGATGGCAAGGAGTCATCACTCAACGACACAAGGAAACACACATCCCATTCTAGCCCTTTCGCCCCGTGAAAGGTTGCCAGGTCAACTGTTCCAACTTGTCCGTGTACGAGTGTAGTATCCTCTGTGCGCTCTTGGGCAAGGTATCTCGTTTTGAGTCCATCGTGGACAAACATCTCCTCCGCCTTGTATAATTCCTTGTTGTTGCGTGCCAACACAGCTACCGTCCACTCAGGGTGTTTCACACGATACTCACGAATTGTCTTGGCAATCCACGCATATTCGTCGTCAATCCGCCAAAAGAAGAGTACATCAGGTTTCTGACCACCTTTCGTATGAGCAACCATATGCTCCTTCCACGGCAGCGTAGGAATACCCCGCATCACTTTATTGGCGACAGTCACAATTGCCTCTGTGGATCTATAGTTTTGACGAAGCTGGTAGTCCTTCACCGTTGGAACGACGCGATGAAAATCCAGCAGGAACCCAGCACTGCTGCCACGCCAGGTATAAATGTTTTGGGCATCATCGCCGACCAAGATTGTTTTGGCAAGCGAGTGGCGCATACATTCCAACAGACGCCATTGAATAGCATTAATATCTTGAACTTCATCAACAACAATATACCGCAACTTGCCGACCCACTTTCGTCCCTTGTCTGAGCGGAGCCACTGCATCCAACGCACGGGCAATTCATCAATGAAAAACAGTTGAGAGGTTGCTCCAGCCCCTCCCATTTGTTTCAGAATCGTATTGGCAAGGGCGTGAAAGGTCCCTGCCCAAAGGCTCACAGGGCCAACAAGTTTCCTCACACGGGTCAACATCTCTCTCGCGGCGTTACGACTAAAGGTGAGCAGAACAATCTGGTCAGCTGTTGTGGCAGTATTGGTCAAGAGCCAAGCAATTCGTGCGGTGATGGTTGTTGTTTTTCCAGAGCCAGCAGAGGCCAAAATACGCTGTGTTTCATAGGGGTCTGCTGTGACAACTCGGTACTGCTCGTCATTGAGCGTTACGGAGCCAAACGGAAAGTCTAGAACATGACTCGTCATCCTAACTATAAGTACTAACTGGATTTACATACCCTGCCATCCTAAACCCATATTAAGACTCACTTATAGATGGATACAATCTTAGAACGAATTAAACAGCACTGTTTTCAGGGCCCGCATTGGATTCAGCTGGAAATTCAAGCCTTTTGGTATGGAGCGATTAGTTGGGCAATGACTTGCGCAGAGGAGGGTAAACCCCATGAGTCTCTATCAATTGATATGCTCTTGGCTCATTCAGATGCTGAATTTTCATCGTGGCCCACAAGTTGGCTAGATTCTGACTATGCTGAATTTATAACTCAGTCGCTGAGTTTAGAAGAGTTAGACCAACTCTTACTTCAGCTAGATGATTTATTTCGTGGACTAATTCCAGTTGACCTGAATATTTTCAGCACATTGTCCAATGGAGACCATCTAACTGAAAAACAATGGGATCGCCTCTATGAAGCCATCGCATTTCAGCCAATTCAACGAGTAGATAACTCTGGCTACAAGCGAGCCAACAAGACCATCAGACCCCATCAACGAAGGGGAGTTACACCCTTGAAACGGCGTAAGGTTCATACACGCCATAGACCGATCCTAGTCATCACAAAATCCTCCGAGTAAAGAGAAGACGAATGATTACCTATCAGTCCAATCAAGTTCATACTGTTCAAGTGAATGGGAAGAGCTCCACACGCAAAAACAAAGTGACCATCCGAAATGGCAAGGGAACCAAGAGTATAACCACAAATGGGAAAACAACCTCCAAGCCTCTCACAAAGAAGGAAATTGCGAGCATCCAACAGGGCAAGTTTATTCCTAACCTATTTAACACTATAGCCCCGCGTCTGAACAACACCAAGCGTCAGAGACGCAACAAGTAGGATTGTGTCTCCGCACACAAATGTTGATTGAATCACTTCTAGTTCTTGGAGTTATAGCAGTGATTCTCGTCTTTTTCTATCGCCAAGCCATCAAGGAATTCCGTATTCTTCAAACAGATTCTCTCGACAAGGCACTTGGTCTGCTCCACGAGCGCTCACCAATAGTTCTTCTTCCAGCACCGACACCAATTGACTTGTGGACTCGCAAGGAATTAAAACAGCGTCCTGCTCTACATCAGCGTATCGCCCCCCTCTTGATTCAGGAAACCAGTTGGATTCCACCGAAGGATGCCCGTGAACTTGCTCAGGAAGTTGGTCTACCGGTCTGGGTGAATGAAACGCTCCTTCCTACAATTCAGCAAAGTCAGTGG